>Ga0307377_10000733_pt1 | contig 43228 bp, 43 predicted proteins | sample TR3MG_FD_202535 | JGI IMG/M metagenome (GOLD analysis project Ga0307377, IMG submission 202535) | Soil microbial communities from Risofladan, Vaasa, Finland - TR-3 | ecosystem: Environmental > Terrestrial > Soil > Coastal area > Acid sulfate soil | place: Finland: Risofladan, Vaasa | collected...
GAGAAGCGCTCCGAGGCCGTCGCGCGGAAGGCCGGGCACACCTCGCGGCACAGGCCGCAACGAAGGCACCGCGCGAGGTTTTCGCGCCAGCCGTCGATGAGGTTGTCTCGTATTTTCGCGGCCATTTACGGTTCGGCGGCAAAAAACGGTTGCTTTGGCGCGGGGTTAAAACGTAATATACGGCGTACCGAGGCGGATAGGCGTTGCACAATATTACTATAATAACGGTTGCGATAACAGCGCTAACGGCGGCGGCCGCGGCCGGCGTAAAACCGCCGCCGCCTGGGCGGGCGTTCATAGGCCTGAACGCGGCCTTCGGCCGCAGCGCCGCGGCCGGCAACCGCGTCGCGGCGTCGGGCCGGGGCGCGGCCTTCCGCGGCGAGTTCGGCTGCCGGCTCAGCCCCGCCGTCACGCTGCCGTACGTTACGGGCGGCGCGAGCTGGAGCCGGGGCGACGCGCCCGAGTGGGATATAGAGGAGTACCCCGAGCCCGCGCGGTACCTGGGCTTGTACGCGACGCAACTGACCGCCGGCGGCTACTACGGTTACCCGTTCGTGGGCGACGTTCTCGCGGCGTACGGCGGGCCGGCCTTCCTCGCCGCGTGGCCGCGGCGCGAGGTGCAGACCTGGTACGGAGGCACGATGAAGTCGAGGTCCGGCTCGGGCCTCGGTTGGGCGTTGGTGGGCGGCGTCGAGTTCGCGCCCGGCGGCGGCCAGACGCTGAGCCTACAGGTTCTGAACGGCCGGGCGTATTCGGCGTGGTCGGATTTGCCGGCCGGCGCCGACGAGGATTTCGTTTTCGAGCAGCTGCAGGTCGGCGGCGTATTTCGCTTCTTTTTGTTTTAAATGACAGGGGGCCGCGATGCGGCGTTTGACGGTGATATTTTTAATGGCTATGACCTCGGCCGGCGCGGGGGCGTCCGCGGACGCGGACCTTCCGGGCCGCATCTCTTTCGGCTTCAACGTCGGCGGCTGCCACAGCGCGAACGACCACGAGCTCTGGTCGGGGAGCGGAGCGGGGTACGCGTACTTCGGCGAGGTGGCGTACGAGCCGGCGAGCTGGCTCGTCGCACCCGAGCTGCAGTGGGGTTATACCTACGCCTCCGGCGACGCGCCGGCCCGGGAAGGGGAGGAGTATCCCGTCCCCCCTACGGAGTTGAAGGGTGAAGGTGACACCTTTTTAATGGGCGGCCGCGCGCGGGTTCCGCTGTGGCGGATGAGGCTCCGGCCTTACGCCGGCGGCGGCGCGGTTTGGACGAACTACCACCGCATCGTAATGGATAATTCCGACGTACTTTCGGATAAAGGGAGCTTCGGCACCGGCTGGGCGGCGCTCGCCGGTTTGGAGTTCTTCCCGGACCCGGCGACCGGCTTCTCTTTGGTCGTGGAGTACCGGTACGCGTCGACCCGCCAGGAATGGCGGGAGCCCGTCAGGTCGTGGAATAAAGGCGCCTTCGACCCCAAGTTCAACCTGACGGAGAAGCTGGTTACGCTGGGGGTCAAGGTATACACATTATGAACGGGGGATGATGATGGCCGAAGAATGGCAAGGACCGCTGGAGAAGGTTGACGCGTGGCGTTGGCGGCTGCCGAAATCGTACGACGGCCGCATGCGCGTCGACGGCATGATATACGCCGACGAAAAAATGCTGGGGCACTTGCGGATGGACAAGACGCCGCAGCAGGTGGCGAACGTCGCCGCGCTGCCGGGCATAGTCGGTTACTCGCTCGCCATGCCGGATATCCACTGGGGGTACGGCTTCCCCATCGGTGGCGTGGCGGCGACGCGCGAGCGCGACGGCGTCGTCTCGCCGGGGGGCGTGGGCTACGACATCAACTGCGGCGTCCGCCTTATGAGCACGTCGCTTACCGTCGACGACGTACGGGGCAAGGTCCGCGGGCTGCTGCAGGGCCTGTACGACGCCATACCGTGCGGCATCGGCACCAAGAGCAAGCTCCGGCTGAGCGAGGCCGAACTCAAAAGGGCGCTGCGGGACGGCGCGCGGTGGGCCGTGGCGCAGGGCTTCGGCGACGCGGCCGACCTCGAGCGCACCGAGGCCGGCGGCTCGCTCCCCGACGCGGACCCCGGCGCGCTGTCGGCGCGGGCGTTGGAACGCGGCCGGCCGCAGCTCGGGACGTTGGGGGCCGGCAACCACTTCATCGAGATCGGTCGGGTGGCGGAGCTCTTCGACGAGGGCGCCGCGCGAGCCTTCGGCCTCGAGCCCGACGGCGTCACGCTTATGATTCACTCCGGCTCCCGCGGCCTCGGCTACCAGGTGTGCGACGATTGGGTCAAAGTAATGCGCAGCGCGATGGGCCGCTATAAGATATCGGTTCCGGACCAGCAGCTGGCGTGCGCGCCCATAAACTCGGACGAGGGCCGGGGCTACCTGGGCGCGATGAACGCCGCGGCCAACTATGCCTGGGCCAACCGACAGATAATGATGTACTGGGCCGAGGAGGTCTTCGTTAAAGTACTGGGCGCCTCTCCGCGCGGGCTGGGGATGAACCTGGTGTACGACGTGGCGCACAACATCGCCAAGTTCGAGACCCACGACGTCGACGGCCGGCGCGAGGAGTTGCTCGTCCACCGCAAGGGCGCCACCCGCGCCTTCGGCCCGGGCCAAGCCGAGCTGGCCGACGTGTACCGGGACCTGGGCCAACCGGTTATCATCCCGGGGGATATGGGCACCGAGTCGTTCGTCTTGCTGGGCACCGCGCGCGCGATGGCCGAGACCTGGGGCTCGACCTGCCACGGCGCGGGCCGCGTAATGAGCCGCAAGGAGGCGACGAGGCGGGCCAAGGGCCGCTCCATCTCGCGCGAGCTGGAGGACCGCGGCGTCGAGGTCGTGTGCCGCTCGCCCAAGACGCTGGCCGAGGAGATGAGCGACGCCTACAAGGACGTGAGCGACGTAGTCAACGTCGTGACCAACGCCGGCATTTCGAAGGCGGTGGCGCGCCTCGAGCCGTTGGGGGTCATCAAGGGGTAGCGGCCTAAGGCGACGGCTCCCGGGATACGTTTCGGGACGTTCGGGGCGAAGCCGTTTTTGCCGGCCTTCGTGGGGCGTTTGGGGGTCGGACGCCGAAAAAAACCTTGACATTTGAAACCGGTTCTTTTAAAATCACGTTCCGTTTATTTCACCTTCTTAATGGCGCGGATTTAACCTTAGCGCGATTAGTTTTTAGGCGGGTTTGTGAAAAACGTAGCAAATTACTAAAGCTCCCGGGCGGAGTATCCCCTTTGGCCGTAAGGATACGCGATATTGCAGAAAAGCTCGGCGCCGAAGTCTTGACCGGCGAAGACGGCTTGGACCGCGACGTCGGCGTCGTGATATCCTCGGACCTCGTCAGCGACATCCTCTGCTGTAGGGACGTCGAGGCGTTTCTTATCACCGGCCTGGCGAAGATCCAGATATTACGCGCCGCGGACATGATCGACCTTATCGGTATTTGCTTCGTGCGCGGTAAGGCGCCGGAGGCGGAAGTCGTCGATTACGCCCGCGAGATCGGCCTTCCGGTGATACTTACGCCCAAGACGATGTACGAGTCGTGCGGCTTGGTCTACCAACTCGGCGCGAAGAGCGGGGCGTATATCCCACCCGGCAGAGGGGAATAGCGGCGCGCGATGACCGGCGCCGATTTTATCTGGACCCGGGAGGGAATAGACTTCGACAAGGTCAGAGGTTGCGCGGGGGTGGCGGCCGACGAGGCCATCGAGACCGAAAAAAGGATAATGGGGGGCGACTTCGCCACCGCCGGGGCCGGCGCCATCCAGATAAAGCGGCTGATAAAGAAATTGGCCATATCGCCCCAGGTGGTCCGGCGCGCGGCGATAGCGTGCTTCGAGGCCGAGGTCAACGTTACGGTCTACGCCAGGGAGGGTAACATAAAGGCGCGCGTAACGCCGCTGTGCATATACGTGGTCGTCGAAGACCGGGGCCCGGGGATACCGGATATCGAACAAGCGATGCAACCTGGTTGGACCACCGCCACCCCCGAAGTTCGCGAGATGGGCTTCGGCGCCGGCTTGGGCCTTCCCAACATACGGGGTAACGTCGATTTTTTAAAGATAACGTCGAAGGTGGGCGAGGGCACGGTATTAGAGTTTGCCATCTTGCTGAGCTGAAGTTCAACGTGAGAGTTCTAAAGCGCCACGGCGGTTCCGACATCTTTGCAGCTAAGCTCCTTCGTCGTGGCTTAAGAAAAAGCTGCGCAAATCCCAAAATTTCGGAGCTTACCGAACCGTCTAAGGAGGCCTTATGGCCGAGGTAGGCAAAGCTATTTGGCGCGAGACGCCCGACCTGGGCTTCTTGAACGAGATCCTCGCTATGCCGGGGGGCGAGGCGGTGGCGGCGTGCATCCAGTGCGGCACGTGCTCCGGGACTTGCCCCACCGCCCGCGACATGGATTATACGCCGCGCGAGGTGATGGCCCTCACCCGCGCCGGTTACCGCGACCGCGTCCTGGGCAGCAACATGATCTGGATGTGCGCCTCCTGTTACTCCTGCTACGTCAAGTGCCCCAAAGAGATCAAGCTGACCGATTTCTTCTACAAGTTAAAACAGATGGCCATGCGCGAGCGGTACGAGAACCCGGCGTCGAAGCGGGCCCGGGCGCTGGCGAAGAATTTCGCGGGCGTCGTCCGCTGGCTGGGCCGCAGCAACGAGATGTGGCTCTTGATGAGGTACTTCCTGGCCACCAACATCTTCGGCGCGTTCAAATACGCCGGGATGGGTTTGAGCCTCCTCACGACCGGCCGGCTCGAGGTGTTCCCCAAGAAATCCAAGAGCGCGAGCGACGTTAGAAAGATAATAGCGAGGTCGCGCGAAGAGGCGGCGATGCGGCCATGACGACGTACGCGTACTACCCCGGGTGTTCTATCGAAGCGACGGCGAAACCCTACGGCCGGTCGATAGAGGCCACGGCGCCGGCGCTGGGGTTGGATTTGAGAGAGGTCGAGGACTGGAATTGCTGCGGCGCTACGGCCTATATGTCCTACGACCACGTCGAGGCCTTCTCCGTCGCGAGCCGCAACCTGGCGATAGCGGAAAAGATGTCGTCCTCGTCCAACGGCGCGGTCGAGGTCGTCGCGCCGTGCAGCGCGTGCTTCGCGGTCCTCAACAACGCCGTGCACTACATGGCCGAGGACCCGAAGTTGTTCGGCGTCGTCAACGACGCGCTGGCCGCCGCCGACCTTCGCTACGAGGGCAAGGTCCGCGTCCGCCACTTACTCGACGTCTACATCAACGACGTACCGGAGGAAGTCCTCAAGGCCAAGATTATCCGCGATTTGGCGATGGTGCGGCTCGCGCCTTATTACGGTTGCCAGATCGTCCGGCCCAAGAACGAATTCGACGACTACGACCAACCCACGAAGTTCGACGACTACCTGAAGCTGTTGGGCGCCCAGGTGGCGTATTACCCGGTGAAGGCCAAGTGCTGCGCCGGGACCTTCATAACTACCCAACCCGAGATCGCGGCGCGCATGGTCGGCCTGCTGCTCAAGACCGCCCAGGAGCACGGCGCCGACGGGATCGTGACCTGCTGTCCCCTCTGCCAGTTCAACCTCGACAACTTCCAGAAGGAAGCCGGCGATTACTACGGCGAGGAGTTCAACATCCCCGTCTTATATTTTACGCAAATCGTGGGGCTCGCGCTGGGCGTCCCGCCCGGCGAGCTCGACATCGATAACCACAGGGTATCCGCTGACGCCTTGTTGGCAAAGATAGTCTGAGCCGGAGGTAACGATGGTAGCGGAAGAAGAACCCAAAACCGGCGAAGAGGAAGAACCGAGAACCGGCGTCTACGTCTGTCACTGCGGCCACAACATCCTGGGTATGGTCGACGTGCCGGCGGTGGTGGAGGACGCGGTGAAGTTGCCCGGCGTCGTCGTAGCGCGCGAATACCAGTTCATGTGTTCCGACCCCGGCCAGGAGCTTATAAAAAAAGACATCCGCGAGCTGGGCCTCAACCGCGTCGTCGTGGCCTCCTGCTCGCCCTTGATGCACGAGCGGACGTTCCGGCGCACGTGCGCCGAGGCGGGTCTTAACCCGTACCTGTTCGCGATGGCCAACATCCGCGAACACGTCTCGTGGGTTTCGGAGGACCGCGAGCTGGCCACCGACAAGGCGAAGCAGCTCATCCACGGCGAGGTGCGGCGGGTAGCGCTGCAGGAGGCGCTGACCCCCACGGTGGTGGAGGTTACGCCCGCGGCGTTGGTGGTCGGCGGCGGCATCGCCGGCATTCAGGCCGCGCTCGACATCGCCGACGCCGGCAAGAAAGTATACCTCGTCGAGCGCGAGGCCAGTATCGGCGGCCATATGTCGGTATTCGACAAAACCTTCCCCACGCTCGACTGCGCCGCCTGCATCCTGACGCCCAAGATGGTGGACGTCGGCGTCCACCCTAATATCGAGCTCCTCACCTATTCCGAAGTCACCAACGTGGACGGCTTCGTCGGCAACTTCAAGGTGACGGTTAAAAAGAAAGCGCGGTACGTCGACCTCGAGAAGTGCAACAGCTGCGGCGACTGTATGGAGAAATGCCCGCGCATACCGTACCCCTCCAAGCTTATCATCGCGATCGAGGGTACGACTATTAAGGCCAAGAAACTCGAGGAGAAAGAAAAGGCCCGGGCCGCGGCCGGGGAATAACGCCCCAGCCGGCCGGCGCCGCGGTTGCGGGAGGATACGATATGGCTATCGATATGGAACGGGCCGAGACGTTGGTGGAAAATTTCCGCCGGAGTGACGCCAGTTTAATCGAGCTGTTGTTGGATGTCCAGGACGAGTTCAACTACGTCCCGGAGAAGGTCCTCATTATGGCCGCCGAAAGGCTCCACGTTCCGCTGGAGCGTATCCTCGGCCTTTCGACTTTTTACAACGCGTTTTCCGGCGCGCCGCAGGGAAGGTCTCACGTCAAGGTGTGCACCGGTACGGCGTGTATCGTCCGCGGCGCGCAGGCGATTCTGGAGAAGGTCATCGACGAGACCGGCGTGGCGCCGGGGGAGACCTCCGATGACGGCGACGTCTCGCTCGAGAGCGTGCACTGCGTTGGCGCGTGCGCGTTAGGGCCCATCATAGTGGCGAACGAGGAATATTACGGTCACGTGACTACGACGAAGGCCGGAGAAATTATCCGGAAACTGAAAGAGGGCGCCGCGGAAGAGGAGAAGGTAACCGCAGCGTAGGCCGAGGGTCTTACCGGAGCCTGACGGACGGCTTAGGTGGTTGATATGGCGATAGCGAATCTGAAGGACCTCCACGACGCAAAGGAAAGGGGCTTGGCCGCGCTTTACCCGGCGAAGGTGCGCATCGCCGTGGGCTCCGCCACGTGCGGTAAAGCCAACGGAGCGGACCCCGTGATGTTGGCTTTGGTCAACGCCGTGCAGCGGGAAGGCTACGACGCCGACGTCGTACCTACCGGGTGCATAGGGTTCTGCGCGGTCGAACCGTTGGTCGACGTCTGGCGGCCGGGGCACTCGCGCGTAATCTATAAAAAGATTACCCCCTCCAAGGCCGAGAAGCTGGTAGCGGCACTCGCCGCCGGCGAAGACAAGGCTTCGTGGGCGTTATGCCGGCTCGAGTCCGAGGAATTCATTACCGACGGTACTATCAAGCCGTATGGCGTTTCGGCGGGCGACGGCGACCTTGCCGAAGTGCTTACGTACCAGGACCTCCCGTTCTTCAAGAACCAGTTGAAAATCGCGCTGCGGGATTGCGGGTTCATTAACCCGACGGAATTGGAAGAGTATATAGGCCGGGGCGGCTTCTTCGGCCTGTATAAAGCGCTCCACGATAGATCGTCCGAGGAAGTGATCGAGAACGTAACGAAATCGGGCCTCAGGGGCCGCGGCGGCGCAGGCTTTTCAACGGGTAAGAAATGGGATTATTGCCGGGCCGCGGCCGGGGACGAGAAGTACGTCGTCTGCAACGCGGACGAGGGCGACCCGGGCGCGTACATGGACCGCAGCGTTCTGGAGGGCGACCCCTTCGCCGTCATCGAGGGGATGATTATCGGCGCGTGCGCCGTCGGCGACTGCAAGGAAGGGTATATATACGTGCGGCGCGAGTACCCCCACGCCGTCGACGTTTTGGGCGTGGCGCTCGATAAGCTGCGCGGGGCCGGCCTGCTGGGCAAGAACATCCTCGGTTCGGGTTTGGATTTCGACGTCAAGATCGCCCGCGGCGCGGGCGCTTTCGTGTGCGGCGAGGAGACGGCGCTGTTGGCCTCCATCGAGGGCGAGCGCGGTATGCCGCGGCCGCGGCCGCCGTACCCGGCGCAAAAAGGTCTCTTCGGCAAGCCGACCATAATCAATAACGTCGAGACCTGGGCCAACGTCCCGGTCATAATGAACCGCGGCGGCGATTGGTTCGCGGGCATCGGCACGGAGAACAGCAAGGGCACCAAGGTCTTCTCGCTGGTCGGCAACGTCAACAACACCGGCCTGGTCGAAGTGCCGATGGGCATTACGCTACGCGAGGTCGTCTTCGACGTCGGCGGCGGGATACCGCGTCGGCGCGAGTTTAAGGCCGTGCAAACGGGCGGGCCGTCCGGCGGGTGTATTCCCGGGGACAACCTCGACCTCAAGATAGACTTCGACGCCTTGACCACGGCCGGTTCGATGATGGGCTCGGGCGGTATGGTGGTCATGGACAACGACACCTGCATGGTCGAGGTCGCCCGGTACTTCCTCGACTTTTTGCAGGAGGAGTCCTGCGGGAAATGCACGCCCTGCCGCGAGGGCGTGAAGCAGATGCACGACATCTGCAAGCGGATAACGAAGGGCGAAGGCCGGGAGGGCGACGTTGAGCTCCTGGAGGAGCTGGGCCGGACCGTCAAGGAGACGGCGCTCTGCGGCCTGGGCACCACCGCCCCCAACCCGCTGCTCTCGACGATACGGTTCTTCCGCGACGAGTACGAGGCCCACATACGCGACAAGAAGTGCCCCGCGGGAATATGCAAAGCGCTCATTACGTACTCGATATTGGAGGATAAATGCACCGGGTGCGGCGCGTGCGCCAAAGTGTGTTCCGAGGGCGCCATTACCGGGGCGAAAGACCAGCCCCACGTCCTCGACGCCGCCAAGTGCATCAAGTGCGCGGCCTGTTACGACGTATGTAACCAGGACGCCATAGTCCGCCGTTAATGGCAAAAGGAGTCGGTCCATGTTGAACCTCACTGTTAACGGCAAAGCGGTCGAACTGGAAGAAGGGAAGACGGTTCTGGACGCCTGTAAAGCCGCCAACGTCGACGTCCCGACGCTCTGCTACGTGGATTTTCTCGAGCCCTACGGCTCCTGCCGTCTCTGCCAGGTCAAAGTAACCGAGAAGGGCGGGGCGCCCCGGCTCGCCGCCTCGTGCGTGCTCCCGGCCACCGACGGTATGGAGGTCGTTACCGACGACGAGGACGTTCGGCGGGCACGCAAAATGGTTTTGGAGCTGCTGCTGGCCCAGGCGCCCGACGCCGAGGTCCTGCACGAGCTGGCGAAGGAGTACGGCGTCGACCGCTCGCGCTTCCCCGCCGCGGCGCGCGACGGCGACGAGCCGCGCAAGTGCATCCTCTGCGGCCTGTGCGTCCGCTTGTGCGAGCAGCGCGTCCAGGCCTACGCCATAGGCTTCGTCCAACGCGGCCACGAGGCGGAGGTGGCGCCGCCGTACGGCCGGCCCTCGGACGAATGCATCGCCTGCGGCGCGTGCGCCTCGGTGTGCCCCACGGGGGCCATCACGGCCGTCGACCGCCTCGGCCGCGCGATCGTCCACGACGAGCTGACGCTCTCGTCCAATTCGGCGATACGGGTCCCGATAAAGCAGGCCGTGCCCAACGTGCCGTATGTCGAGACTTCCGAGTGCATCCATTTCACGCAGGCCGAGGAGGGTTTGGACGCCTGCCGCATCTGCGAGGACATCTGCCCCAAGGAAGCCGTCGACCTCGACGCGGCCGAGGAGGAGCTCGAGCTCGACATCGGGACCATAATCATCGCCACCGGTTTCAAGACCTTCGACCCGCGGCGCATTCGGGAGCTGGGGTACGGCGTACTCCCCAACGTCATCTCGGGTTTGGAGTTCGAATTGATGAACCGGGCCGACGGCTACACCGAGGGCGAGGTCGTTATGGAGAACGGCGAGGAGCCGAAGTCCATCGGCATCCTCCACTGCGTCGGCTCGCGGGATAAGAATTACAACCGGTACTGCTCGCGGGTGTGCTGCATGTACTCGCTCAAGTTCGCCCACCTCATCAAGGAGAAGACCGGCGCCGAGGTCTTCCAGTTCTACATCGACATGCGGACCTTCGGCAAAGGGTACGAGGAATTCTACGACCGGGTGTTGGAGGAGGGCGTCTTCTTCGTTCGCGGCCGCGGCGCCGAGGTTACCAACGTCGCCGAGAGGCCGGAGGAGGTGGGCAAGCTCGTCGTGTGCTGCGAGGATACGCTCATCGGCGCGTATCGCCGCGTCCCGGTCGACATGGTGGTCCTGGCCACGGGGCTCGAGGCGCGCGAGGACGCCGACGAAGTCCGGCGCACCTTCGGCATCAGCTGCGGCGCCGAGGGGTTCTTCACCGAGAAGCACGCCAAGCTCGCGCCGGTATCGACCACCACCGACGGCGTCTTCCTGGCGGGCGCGTGCCAGGGCCCGAAGGACATTCCGGACGCGGTGGCCCAGGGCTCGGCCGCGGCGGCGCAGGCCCTCGTGCTCATGGACAAGGGCCTCGTCGAGATCGAACCCATTACCTCGGTTATCGACGAGGACGTGTGCTGCGGCTGCAAGATCTGCATCGGCCTGTGTCCGTACACCGCGATCTCGTTCGACGAGGAGAAGAGCGTCTCCGTAGTGAACGAGGCGTTATGTAAGGGATGCGGTACCTGCGTCGCGGCCTGCACCACCGGCGCCGCGAACCAACGCCACTTCAAAAACGAACAGATCCTGGCGGAGATCGAAGGGGTGTTGTCCTAATGGCGGAAACTTTCGAACCCAAGATCGTCGGCCTGCTCTGCACCTGGTGCGCCTACGCCGGCGCGGACCTGGCCGGCACGTCTCGCATCAAGTACCCGCCCAACGTGCGGGGCATCCGCGTTATGTGTTCGGGCCGGGTGGACCCGCAATTCATCTTGGACGCCTTTGCCCACGGCGCGGACGGCGTCCTGGTGGGCGGTTGACACCCCGGCGACTGCCATTACCAGGAAGGTAATTACAAGGCTCTCCGTCGCGTTACGTTGTTGAAAAAAGTATTGCAGCAGATGGGCGTCGACCCCGAAAGGCTCCGGCTGGAGTCGGTAAGTGCCTCGGAGGCTCAGCGCTTCGCCGAGACGGTGAAAGGTTTTACGGAGACGATAAAGAAGTTGGGGCCGATGCCCAAGGGCGTCGAGGACCCGGCCGTGGCCAAGGAGGAAGTCCATGCCTGAGAAATTCAAGTTCGCCTTCATGCCCTCCGCGAGCTGCGGCGGCTGCGAGATAGCCATCGTCGATATCGACGAGGTTATCTTGAAAGTCGCGGAACTGGCCGACATCGTATATTGGCCTACCGCGCTCGACTTCAAGGACAAAGATTTAGAGGCCATCCCCGACGGCGGCGTTACGGTGGGCTTCTTCAACGGCGCGGTCCGCAACGACCACGACGTGCACCACGCCCACCTTATGCGGCGCAAGAGCCAGGTCCTCGTGGCCTTCGGCGCCTGCGCCCAAATGGGCGGCATACCCTCGCTGGGCAACTTCTGGACTACGGAAGAGATCGCGCACCGGATGTACGACACCGTCCCGTCGGTGGTGAACCCGGACGGAACGCGGCCCCAGACGACTTTCGAGGTCCCGGAGGGCGAGTTGACGCTGCCGCGCGCGATGGAGCGTGCCTACGCCCTCGACCAGGTCGTCGACGTCGACTACTACATCCCGGGCTGCCCGCCGCAGCCGAAGTGGGTAATCGCCGCGGTCGAGGCCGTGGCCTCGGGCGAGCTCCCGCCCAAGGGGACCGTAATCGCCGGGACCAAGGCCGTGTGCGACGAGTGCCCGCGCGAGCGGTCGGAGGAGAAACAGGTCACGGCGTTCAAACGTATCCATCTCGTCGAGAACGACCCGGAGAAGTGCCTGCTCGAGCAGGGCATCATATGCTGCGGGCCGGCGACGCGCGACGGCTGCGAGGCGGCGTGCATCGTCGCGGGCCAGGCGTGTCGCGGCTGCTTCGGCCCCACCGACAACGTCAACGACATGGGCGCCAAACTGGCCTCCGCTATTGCCTCGATAGTTGTCGCCGACACCCAGGCCGAGGCCGACAGGATATTAGGCCAATTGGACGACCCCGCCGGTTACTTCTACCGCTTCGGCCTGGCGAAGTCGTTGTTGGGGGTGCAGCGCGGCGAGCGCAAGGAAGGCGACGAGTAGCGCCGCGCGAAGCGCCGCTCGTTTAATATAAGCTCCTAACGGAACCAGCCCTTACGGAGTATAGTTATGAAGAAAATCGAAATCGACCCCATCTCTCGCCTGGAAGGGCACGGCAAAATAGCCATCTTCCTGGACGACAACGGCGACGTCGCGAACGCGTACCTCCAGATCCCGGAGCTGCGCGGCTTCGAGCAGTTCTGCGTGGGCCGGCCGGTGGAGGAAGTCCCCCGGATCACGCCCCGCATCTGCGGCGTTTGACCGCTCGTCCACCACTTCGCAGGCGCGAAGGCATGTGACGCGGTCTACAAGGTAGAGCTGCCGCCCAACGGCGAGAGACTCCGGCGGATGATATACAACTCCTATTTCTTCTACGACCACCTCCTGCACTTCTACTACCTCGCCGCGCCGGACTTCGTCGTAGGGCCGACGGCCGACCCGGCGGAGCGCAACATCCTGGGCGTCGTGGCCAAGGTGGGCCTCGAGATCGGCGCCAAGGTCATCGAGATGCGGGCCAAGTCCATCGACGTCATGAAGTACTTCGGCGGCAAGCGCACCCACCCCATTATCGCGCTCCCGGGCGGCATAACGCGGCCGCTGGACGCCGAAGCCCGCGATGAGATGCGCAAGCACGCCGAGGAGGCCGTGGAGTTCTCCAAGTTCACGTTCCAGCTCTTCGAGGACGTCGTCCTCAAGAACCAGGCGTACGTGGACCTCGTCCTCTCCGATATATACGGCGGCCAGGAGACGTACTACATCGGCCTGGTGAACGACGACAACAAGGTCGACTTCTACGACGGCATGACGCGCATCGTCGACCCGGAGGGCAACGAGTTCGCGAAGTATGAGGGCACGGACTACCTCGACTATATCGAGGAGCACGTCGAGCCCTGGACCTACCTCAAGGTGACGTACCTCAAGGGCGTCGGCTGGAAGGGCTGGGTCACGGGGAAGGACTCCGGCATCTACCGCGGCGGCCCGCTGGGGCGGCTCAACGCCTCGGAGGGGATGCAGACGCCGGTGGCGCAGGCCGAGTTCGAGAAGATGTACGCGACGCTGGGCGGCAAGCCCGTCCACGCCTCGCTGGCCTACCACTGGGCCCGCATCATCGAGGGCGCCCAGGGCGCGGAGCTGTGGCTCGACTACATGAACGACGACGACATCCTCGACGAGCACATCCGCAATATCCCGACCGAGACGCCGAGCCGCGGCGTCGGGACCATCGAGGCCGCGCGCGGCCACCTCATCCACGACTACGACACCGACGAGAACGGCATCGTCACCGCGATGAACCTCATCGTCGCGACGACCCACAACTACGCCGGCATCAACCTCGCCGTGCGCAACGCCGCCCGGGGCGTCATCAAGGGCGGCGACGTCGACGAGGGGAAGCTGAACATGGTCGAGATGGCGTTCCGCGCCTACGACCCCTGCATGGCCTGCGCGACGCACGCCCTCCCCGGCAAGACGCCGCTCGAGTTCGACATCTACGACGCCGACGGGAACCTTCGCCGCACGATCAAGCGCAACTGCTAAAGGCCCTGGTCTGCCGATTAAAAGGCGGCCTTCGGGCCGCCTTTTTTTGTTGCATATTTTACGGCTGATAATATCATAGGGGCGCAAAAGAAGGGGATGCCCGGGCCGGCCTTAGCCGGAGGTAAGATATGCCTAAGGACGCGAGAGTCTTTGTCGATAAGGACCGCGAAGTGATGAGCGCGTATTACGATTTTTGCGATTACTACGACTCGGAGGATTTTGATTACGGAACGGGCGAAAAGCTGTTACGGGAATTCATCGACGAGGACCCGGATTTCCTCGACTCTTATTTGACGCTGAGGGAAATATTATTGGAAAGAGGCAAATACGCCAAGGCGGAACGTTTATTGAACGAAGCTTACGTCCGCGCCTTGCAGCTGATTAGGGACGCCGCCGGCAATTGGCCCGACGAGCTTCCTTGGGATCGTTGGGGAAACCGGCATATTATACGCGCGTTACTCGCGAAGGCCGAGGATTTGTGGGAGGCCGGGGAAAACGAAAAAGCGCTCGATATCCTCCGTCGGCTGCTTCGAACCAACCTGAACGATAATATCGGCGCCCGGTATTATATATTAGCCATTAGACTAGGCATGGATTTTGATACTTTCTACGAGCGGTTCGAAGATGAGTACGGATATTACGACGGGAGTATTTTGGAATGGTTCAATGGAAATTACTCCTTATTCCCGGAAGATTTCTGGGGTGTGTGGGTAGAAGAAGATTTTACGGAAATGGAATGAACGAACGCGAAGGCCGTCCTTCGTCGTCGCCGTGGAAAACGCTGCGTGCTGAAAACGTTCGCGCGAGGTATTTAGCTAAAAGTCGGGACGAGGCCGCTTGCTTTCCCGTTCCGCGCCTACGCCCCCGGCACGGCTTGCGGGGCGCACAGCCTCTCCGGCAATATGCCCCTCGAGTTCGACATCTACGACGCCGACGGCGAGCTCCGCCGCACGATCAAACGCAACTGCTAAGCCAGGATACGTTTAATATAGAAAAGCGTCCGTATGGGCGCTTTTTAGTTGAAAAACTCGAAGGTTTCTATATAATAATAGCGTGAACGGTACAGACTTCGTTAGGCACCCATTCCCCATTCGTAGAGTCCGTCTTTTAACTCCGAGTGAATATATTAAGGCGGCTGGGGAAAGGCTGGACGAAGGAACTTCGTTATTCCGTGCCGGCATATATTATTCGCTAGCTGTTTATTTGGGGGGTGTTTCTGTCGAATGCGTGTTAAGCGCTTTGGTCGTGTATCGGTTAGGACACGTTGCAATACCCGTAGGTGTGGAATATCACAACCTACTAGCATACCTTAGGCACGACCCTTTATCCGTAGGCCCGCAGAGCCCTTTATTATCGCAATTAATAAGTACGAATGTGTCTGCCGTGATACGCCGTTGGAATAATTTTATAAAGTACCTTACGACGAATACGTTGACATCTCTATATCGGGAACGCGAATTAACCGCTACACGTTCTAACGATTTAGAAGGTATGCGCGAGAACGCGGATAGGTTATTGCATGCAGCAGGTAATATCTACGTAAGAAGTAAAAGACTATGCAGACATTACGGGATCGTATAGAGGAAATAATTAAAGAAGCGTTTGGGAACGGCCGCACGGGGGTCGAGCTAGACGAACTCGCCACGAACCGCATCGCGGGTTTCGTAACTTCGACCGTTTTTAAAGGGAAAGACGACCCCGAACGCCAAGAAACACTATGGCGGGTACTCCGAGATGCCGTCGCTCACGGTAAAATAACCGAAGAAGAATTAACTCGCGTTTCTTTTATAATAACGCTAACGCCCGAAGAAGACGAAGCTTATTCGGAGGTGGAAGGCGAGTAACCAATAAGGAAGCCGCGGTATATTAGTATCTTGCGGTACCATCTTACCCGGTATGGTATCGGAGGAGTCGTAATAAACAGGGCGGTTTGTTTTTTGGAGCTCGGCCTATTCGTAACGCGGTAAAATAAGCTTAGCCATGATTACCCGGCCTCGAGCCGGGTTTTTTATTCCCTCCTCGCTGGTACTAATTTTTTATGTTACAATTCACGCCCATGTCCGCCGAAATCGAGGCCAGACGCGGCAAAACGCTGGTATTGGGCATCGGCAACGAGATCCGCGGCGACGACGGCGTCGGCATCCACGTCGCCCGCCGCGTGGCCGAGTTGTTGCCGGCCGAGCTCGCCGCCCGCGTCGACGTCGACGAGGCGTGCACCGGCGGCTTCGACCTGGTGGACTACCTTCGCGGTTACGACCGCGCCGTCGTGGCCGACGCCATCAAGACCGAGGGCGGCGAACCGGGGACGGTTTATCGATTCGCGGCAGAGGCGCTCGAGCCCACGGCCCACCTCGGCCACAGCCACGGCGTCAACCTGGCCTCGGCGCTCGCCATCCTTCGGGAACTTAAACTCGGCGCGCCCCGGGAGGTAAGGGTCGTCGCGGTCGAGGCCGAGTGGTTGTACGAGTTTCGCGAGGACCTTTCGCCTCGCGTCGCCGCCGCGGTAGAGGAGGCCGCCGCAGCCGTGCTCGGAATATTAAAGGATAGCGCCCCGTGAAACCGGCAACGACGACAGCGAGGAAGAGGCTGCGCGTAGCCGGCGTCGTCCAGGGCGTCGGCTTCAGGCCGCACGTCTACAACCTGGCGCGACGCCTCGGCCTGGCCGGCTTCGTCCTCAACGACGGCGCCGGCGTCGTCGTCGAGCTGGAGGGACCGCCGGCCGCGATTGACGAGTTCGTGACGCAACTACAGGCCGCGCCGCCGCCCCGCGCGCGGCTGGACGCGGTGGAGGAGGAAGAGCTCGCCCCCGCCGGCGAGGATACGTTCGTAATAAAGGAAAGCGTCCCGGGCGAGGCGCAGACGCTGGTCTCGCCGGACCTGGCCACCTGCGGCGACTGCCTCGACGAACTGCTCGAGCCGGCGGACCGCCGTTACCGGTATCCCTTCATCAACTGCACCAACTGCGGCCCGCGCTTTACCATCATCCGGGGCGTGCCGTACGACCGGCCCAAGACGACGATGGCCTCCTTCGAGATGTGCCCGGCCTGCCGGGCCGAGTACGACGACCCGGGCAACCGGCGCTTCCACGCCCAACCCAACGCCTGCGCCGCGTGCGGGCCGCGCCTCGCGCTGTGGGACGCCGAGGGCAACCCGCTCGACGCGGACGACCCGCTCGGCGAGGCGAAGCAGCTCCTCTTCGACGGCTGCGTCGTCGCCGTCAAGGGCCTGGGCGGCTATCACCTCGCTTGCGACGCTACCTCCGCCGAGGCAGTCGAGAAGCTGCGCTCGCGCAAGTACCGCGAGGACAAGCCGTTCGCCGTTATGGCGCGGGACGTCGCCGTAGCCCGGCGGTACTGCGAAATGAGTGACGACGAACTCGAGCTGTTGACCTCCGAGAAGCGGCCCATCGTCCTCCTGCGTAAGCGCGAGCCGTGCCACCTCCCCGACGCGATCGCTCCGCAAAACCGCTACCTCGGCGTGATGTTGCCGTACACGCCGTTGCACCATTTATTGTTCGACGACGACGTCGAGATCCTGGTAATGACGTCCGGCAACCGCGCCGACGAGCCCATCGCCTACCGCGACGACAAGGTGGTCGAGCACCTCGCCGGCATCGCCGATTATTACCTGACGCACGACCGGGCCATAGGCCGCCGCGTCGACGACAGCGTGACGCGGGTCTTCCGCGGCCGAGAGTACGCCGTCCGGCGCTCGCGCGGCTACGTACCGCTTCCGCTCGAGCTGGGCCGCACGTATAAAACGAGCGTGCTGGCGGTCGGCGCCGAGCTCAAGAATACGTTTTGCATGACCAAAGGCTCGCAGGCGTTCGTCTCGCACCACGTCGGCGACCTGGAGAACGTCGCGACGCTGGAGGCCTTCGAGGAGGGCATCGCGCACTTCCGGGAGATGTTCGACGTCGAGCCGGCGGCGGTCGCCCGCGACCTCCACCCCGACTACCTCGCCTCCCGCTACGCGGTCGCGTCGGGCTTACCGGAGGTCGTGGTCCAACATCACCACGGCCACGTCGCCTCGGTCCTCGCGGACGCGGGGTATTACGAGGGAAAAGTTATCGGCGTCGCGTTCGACGGCGCGGGCCTGGGCGACGACGGCGCCGTCTGGGGCGGCGAGTTCCTGGTCGCGGACCTCGCGGGTTACGAACGCGCGGCCCACTTGAGGTACGTGCCGCTGCCGGGGGGCGACGCCGCCGCCCGGGAGCCCTGGCGGATGGCGCTCGCCTGGCTCCGCGAGCTCTACGGCGACGACGCGCTCCGCAGGCCGCTGCCTTTTCTGGACGATATCCCCGAAGGCCGGCGCGAGATGGTGCTGGAGGCCGCGGCCAAGGGCGTGAACGCGCCGCCCACGAGCTCGATGGGACGGCTCTTTGACGCCGTCGCGGCGCTGGCGGGAATCCGCAATTTCGTCAATTACGAGGGGCAGGCCGCGCTGGAGTTTGAGCAACAGGTCGCGTGCGAAGAGGACGGCGCGTACGAGTTCTCGTACGACGACGGGAAACCGCTGGTGATAGACGCGGCGCCGGTAATCGAGGCGGTCGTAGCGGACGTGCGGGCGGGTACAGCGCCCGGCGCGATAGCGGCGCGCTTCCACAACGCCGTCGCGGCCATGGCGGCCGACGTCGCCTCCCGTCTCCGCGACGAGTACGGCCTGAGTGCGGTCGCGCTCGGCGGCGGCTGTTTTCAGAATATAACCTTGTTGCGTAAACTGGTGCCGACGCTCGAGGGCGCCGGCTTCGACGTTTTAATTCACGAGCGGGTGCCGACCAACGACGGCGGCCTGTCGTTGGGGCAGGCCGCGGCGGCGCTGGCGCGTTTGGAGAAGGATTAGCATATAATATGTGTCTGGGCGTACCGATGAAGATAATCGAGGTTAACGGGACGATGGCGACGGTCGAGATGGCGCACGTGCGCCAGGAGTGCGACCTCTCGCTCTCGCCGGACGCGAAGGTGGGCGACTACGTAATAGTGCACGCCGGCTTCGCGATAGAAATATTGGACGAGGAGGACGCGCGCGAGACGCTCGAGCTCCTCGACGAGATAGGGTTCGATACGGGGCGCGGGAGTTGAAATACTTGGAGGAGTTTCGCGACGCCGAACGCGTTCGGAAGGTCGCGGCCGCCGTGGCCGCCGTTGCGCCGGCCGACCGCGCGTTCACGTTCATGGAGGTATGCGGGACGCACACCATGGCGGTGGCGCGCTACGGCTTGAAGAAGCTCCTCCCCGCCAACGTCCGATTGATATCCGGCCCCGGCTGCCCGGTGTGCGTGACGCCCAAGGAGTACGTCGACCACGCCGTCGCGCTCGCGCGCGAGCCGGGCGTAGCGGTGGCGACGTTCGGCGATATGATGCGCGTACCCGGCAGCTCGTCGGACCTGTTGCGGCTGCAGGCGGAGGGCGCCGACGTGCGTGTCGTTTATTCGGCGCGGGACGCGGTGGCCTTCGCCCGGGCCGAGCCGGACCGCCGGGTGGTCTTTCTGGGCGTCGGCTTCGAGACTACCGCGCCCACCGTCGCGGCTACCGCGAAGGAAGCCGCGGCCGCGGGCATCCGGAATTATTTCGTCTTGGCCGCGCACAAGTTGATACCGCCGGCGATGCGGGCGTTGTGCGAGAGCGGCGACGTAGCCCTCGACGGTTTCCTGTGCCCGGCCCACGTGAGCGCGATAATCGGCGCCCGGGTGTACGAGTTCATCCCGCGCGACTACGGCCTGGCGTGCGCCGTGGCCGGCTTCGAGCCGGTGGATATTCTGCAGGGTATTTATTTATTGTTGAAGCAATACGCCGACGGCGAGCGGCGCGTCGACAACCAATATTCCCGCGTCGTCAAACGGGAAGGCAACCTGCGGGCGCAGGAGGTCCAGGCCGAGGTGTTCGACGTTTGCGACTCTCGCTGGCGGGGCCTGGGGGATTTGCCGGCCAGCGGCCTGGCGATACGCGAAGAGTACGCCGCCCTCGACGCCGCCCGGGCGCTCGAGGTCGAGCCGGAGGAGACGGTCCCCGACCACGGCTGCATCTGCGGCGACGTGCTCACCGGCGCCAAGGTCCCGGCGGATTGCCCGCTCTTCGGCGACGAGTGCACGCCGGCGCGGCCGGTGGGGCCGTGCATGGTCTCTTCCGAGGGGAGCTGCGCCGCGGCGTTTAAATTCGAATATGAGTGACGAGTTAATACAAATGGGTCACGGCGCCGGCGGCCTCCTTATGCGGCGGCTGGTGGCGGACGTCTTCGCGCGGCATTTCGACAACGCGGCGCTGCGCGAGCTCGACGACGCCGCGACGTTGACGTTGCCGCCCGGGCAAGTCGCGTTCACCACCGACGCGTACGTGGTCAAGCCGTTGTTCTTTCCCGGCGGCGACGTGGGCAAGCTCGCGGTGTGCGGGACCGTCAACGACCTGGCGGTGATGGGCGCGGCCCCGCGATATCTGTCGGCGAGCTTCACGTTGGAGGAGGGGCTGCCGCTCGCGACGCTGGCGCGCGTCGTGGTGTCTATGGCCGCGGCGGCGCAGGAAGCCGGGGTGGAAATAGTCTGCGGCGATACCAAGGTCGTCGCCCGGGGCGAGGCGGACGGTCTCTTCATCACCACCGCCGGCATCGGCGTGTTCGACGGCGGCGGGCCGGCGCGGGCGCCGCTGGAGGCGGGCGACGCGGTCGTGCTCAGCGGCACCCTCGGCGACCACGGCGTCGCCGTCATGGTGGCGCGCGAGCAGTTTAAGCTCGAGGCGACGATAGAGAGCGACTGCGCGCCGCTGGGCGGCCTGTGCGCGGCGATGCGCGAGGCCGCGCCGGGTTTGAAGTTCATGCGGGACCCGACGCGCGGCGGCCTGGCCGCGGCGCTCAACGAAGTCGCGGCGGCGTACGGCGTCGGCGTCGAGATATACGAAGAAAATATACCGTTCAACGAGGACGTCGTCGCGGTGTGCGAGATATTGGGGCTCGACCCCCTCCTGGTAGCCAACGAGGGGAGGGTGGTCGCGGTGGCGCCGGCGGCCGAGGCCGAGGCGCTCGTGGCCGCGATGCGCAACCACCCGCTGGGCGCGCGCGCCGCGGTCATCGGCGAAGTCGTGGCCGAGCCCAAGCGCGTCTTCGTCCGCACCACGGTGGGCGGAACGCGCATCCTGGAGATGCCGCTCGCCGACCAGCTGCCGAGGATATGCTAAGATGCACGAGCTGGCGGTGGTCCACAGCCTGGTGCAGCAGCTCCGCGAAGAGGCGGAGCGGCTGGGCGTCGTCGGCGAAGTCGCCGTCGTCCACCTCAAGCTCGGCGCGCTGACGACGTTCGTACCGGAGGCGATGACGTTCTACTTCGAGGCGTTGACGAAGGGGACCGATCTGGAATCGGCGCGGCTCGAGGTAGAGGAGGTCCCGGTGGCGGGTACGTGCCGCCGCTGCGGCGAGGCGGTTACGCTGGAGGGGCTCCCGTTCGCGTGCGCGGCGTGCGGCTCGCCCGACCTCGAGATAACGTCGGGGCGGGAGTTGGTGATAGAATCGCTCGAGGTGCGAGACGACGGTGCGAGGTAGGTCCATATGGAGATAAAAATAGTTAAGAAGGTCCTCGAGGCCCACGAGAAGCTGGCCGACGAAAACCGGCAGCTGCTCGCCGCCGGGGGCGTATACGCCTTCAACCTCATCGGCTCGCCGGGCTCGGGGAAGACGCTGCTGTTGGAGCGTACGTTCGAGGCCGAGGCCGCGGAAATCAAACCCGGCGTAATCGAGGGCGACATCGCGACCACGGCCGACGCCGAACGGCTGCAGCGCTTCGACGTCCCCATCGTCCAGATAAACACCGGCCCCTTCGGCGGTGAATGTCACCTCGCGCCCAACCTCATACGCGCGGCGCTCGAGGACCTCCCGCTCGACGAGCTCAACGTCGTCTTCGTCGAGAACGTCGGCAACCTGGTTTGCCCGGCGGAGTTCTACGTCGGCGAGGACGAGAAGGTAGTCGTGCTCTCGGTCGCGGAGGGGGAGGACAAGCCGCTCAAGTACCCGCTGGCTTTCCGCGAGGCGAAGGCGGTGGTAATAAATAAGCTCGACCTCCTTCCGCATCTCGACGTGGACTTGGAGGTATTGAAGAAAAACGTCGCGGCCGTGAACGCCGGCCTGAGCGTCTTCGAGGTATCCGCGAAGACCGGCGACGGCGTCGCGGCGTGGGTGGATTACGTAAAAGGCCGGCTCGGCGGTTAGCGGTCGGGCGTAATTCGACGGCGCCCGTTCGAAAGGCGCCGAGAAGGGGCGATTATGGAACACGTGGAAGGGACCGTGGACCGGGGCGACGTTAAGCTCTACGCGTTGTCGACCTGCGTGTGGTGCAAGAAGACCCGCGCCTTGCTGGAGGAGTGGGGCGTGGCGTACGATTACGAGTACGTGGACCTGGCGCCGCCGGCGCGCCAGGACGAGATAGAGGCCGAGATAACGGCGCTCGCCGGCCGCGCGAGTTACCCCACGCTGATCGCGAATGAAGGCTGCGTCGTCGGCTTCCGGCCGGATGAGATCAAGGAATTGTTAAAACTTTAAAGGGGGTGTGTTATGGCCGAGCTCGACCCTAAAGAGGTGGACGCGCTGTACGAAAAGCTCGCGCGCGAGGCGGAGGCGAGCGGTTACCACCTAAACCCGGACCGCGAGTTCACCCGGGCGCTGATGGAGGGGCTGCTCACCAACGTCAACCGCTACGGTTACCCGGCGTGCCCCTGCCGCCGCGCGACGGGCACCCGCGAAGAAGACCTCGACGTAATCTGCCCGTGCGACTACCGCGACGCCGACCTGGGCGAATACGGCGCGTGTTACTGCGCGCTGTACGTCTCGAAGGACGTCGTCGCCGGCAAGAGGGAAGCCCGGGCCATTCCGGAACGCAGGCCGCCGAAAAAAGAAGACCGGCTTCAATATAAACAGAGGGCGCAAACGGCCGGCGGGGGGATAAAGGTGTGGCGGTGCCGCGTGTGCGGGTACCTCGCCGCGCGCGACGCGCCGCCGGAAGTGTGCCCGATTTGCAAGGCCGCGAAGGACCGCTTCGAGCCGTTCGCGTTTCCGCCCGCGTGAGCATTTTAATAAAATATCGCCGACGAAGAAGCCGGCCCGAAGGCCGGCTTTTTTCTATAGCGGCTACGTTAGCGTGGGGTTATGCGGTCACGACGTTGTCGCCGGCGTATCCCAGCCGCCGCGCGACGCCCCGGGCGTCGACGACGAGCCGCGCTTCGCGGAACACCATATCGTAATCGACGCCGGTGTGGTCGGTCGCGATGACGACGGCGTCGTATTCCCGCACGGCCTCCGGCTCGAGCTCGGCCGACGTCAGGCCGAAGTCGTACTTGCGCGTTCGGGGCAGCGCCGGCGCGTACGGGTCGTGGTAGGCGACGTCGGCGCCGCGGTTCCGCAGAAGGTCGATGACGACCAGGGCGGGCGACTCGCGCAGGTCGTCGACGTTGGCCTTGTACGCCACGCCCAGCACCAGCACGCGGGCGTCGGCGAATTTTACGCCGCGCTCGCCCAGCGCCCCCTCCAGCCGCGAGACGACGTACTCCGGCATCTCGTCGTTGACGCGGCCGGCGAGCTCGACGAAGCGGCTCTCGTGGCCGAACTGGCGCGCCCGCCACGCCAGGTAGTACGGGTCGAGGGGGATGCAGTGGCCGCCGACCCCGGGGCCCGGCGCGAACTTCTGGAAGCCGTACGGCTTCGACGCCGCGGCGTCGATTACCTCGAACACGTCGAGCCCCATCTTACCGCATATAACTTTGAGCTCGTTCACCAGGGCGATGTTTACGGCGCGGTACGTATTCTCCAGGAGCTTGGACATTTCGGCGGCCTCCGCCGACGATACTTTTATTACCTCGCTGACCACCGGCTCGTAGAACGCGGCGGCGAGCTCCGCGGCGGCGGCGTCCACGCCGCCCACGACGGTCGGTATCTCCTTCAGCGGGAACGCCTTGTTGCCGGGGTCGACGCGCTCGGGCGAGAAGGCGAGCCAAAAGTCGCGGCCCGCGGCGAGGCCTCTCTGCTCGAGGAGGGGCAGGACGAAGCCACGCGTGGCGCCCGGGTAGACGGTGGACTCTACGACGACCAGCTGGCCCGGGCGCAAGTGGGCGGAGAGCGTCTCCGCGGTGTCGCCCAGAAACAACAGGTCCGGTTCTTTATCGGCGGTCAAGGGCGTCGGGACGCATATCGCGACGACGTCGGCCTCGCCCAGCCGCGCCGGGTCGGTGGTGGGCGCGAACGCGCCCTCGGCGACGGCCGCAGCCACCCGCTCGTCGGTCACGTCGCCGATGTAGGACCGGCCGGCCAGAAGATTATCTATTTTGTCGGGGTCAACATCGTAACCGATAACGCGGTAGCCGGCGTCGACGTAGGCCAGGGCCAGCGGCAGGCCGACGTAGCCCAACCCCACGACGGCGGCGCTCGCGTCGCGGCTTCGGATTTTACCCATTAAATCCTCGTAAATCATGGCCTTGCTCCTAAACCTTGCTAATTCTCATAAAGGCTGTAACGTTTTACCGGGCCGCCGCACCAATATTTAGGACGGCAATCATAAATAATTGGTACTTTTCGGCCCCAGGAGGTGCCGATATATATATCGGAGGTATGACATGGAGACAAAGGTTTTTCCCGCGGTTAAACGGCTGACCGAGGAGGATGTTAATAAAGAAAACGTTTCGACCGCTCGAGCTCTTGACGTAGGACAGGAAGAAAAGATTGATGGACTCCAAACCCGTTTGGGCCGATTTCTGGGGCGCCTCGCCGAACGAACGGCGCTCCCTCCCGGAAGAGCGGCGAGCATACTGGAGCGCGTAAGGGAAGCGTCACGAAAATAACGCGGGCCCAATTTCCGCGTCGGGGAACGGCTTAGGCCGTTCCCTTTTTTAAACGTTTACCGGCCGCGGCGCTTTATGTTAGTATACATCAAAAAGGAGGAATTTTCCATGCCGTGCAAACACCTGATTTGGCCCCTCATATTGGCGTTGGGCATATTCTCGCTCTCGGCGTGCAAGACGAAGACGGAAAAACCCGTGCCGCCGGGCGAGGAGCCCCCGACGGCGACCGAGCCCCCGGAAGGTTTCTCGCTGATAAGCGCTTCCGAATTTAAGGTGGAAAATTATAAGGGCCAGGTCCTGGTCCTCGACTTCTGGGCGACGTGGTGCGGCCCGTGCAAGATGGAAATCCCTCACCTCATCGAGCTGCAGGAGAAGTACCGCGACCAGGGCCTGACGGTCGTCGGCATCACGCTGGACGACAACCCGGATAAAGACGTCCCGCCGTACGCCGCCGAAGTCGGCATGAACTACGTCAACGTCCGCGGCGGCGACGAGATGAAGGGCAAGTACGCCGTTATCGGCCTGCCCACCATTATCATCTACGACCGCGACGGCAACGAGGTTATGAAGCGGCCCGGGTTTATCGGGAAGGAGCAGCTCGAGGCCAAGATAACGCCGCTGCTCGCCCCGCCCTCGTCCTGATAGGGGAGCGGGTCGCGGCCCGGCAGGGCTTTTAAAACATAGTGTGAACGCGAAGGCGCCGGCCGTCGGTTTGAACGACGGCGGCGCCGTTTTCGCCGGCGGTGCGAAGGAGCACGCCGGCCTTGCGGTACAACGCCAGCGTCTCCGCGGCGGGGAATTTCGGCGAGCCGGCCTTCACGGGGAAGAAGGCCGCGCGCGGGTTGGCCGCCGCGACGAAGGAAGGGAGCGCGGCGCCCCGCGAGCCGTGGTGCGGTACCTTCAACACGTCCGCCCCCAACTCCCGGCCGGCCTCGAGGATACGTTCTTGCGCCCGGCTTTCGACGTCGCCCGTTAGTAGGGCGGCGAAGTCGCCGTACGTCAGCCGCAATACCGTCGACGAATCGTTGGATGAAAAGGCCGGCGGAACGCCGCCGGCCGGCGGCCACACCCGCGTAATGCCGACGCCGCCGACGTTCACGCCCTTCGGCGCGGCGGCGATGCGGACGCCCTCGGCTCGAGCCGAGGCGGCCAATTCCTCGAGCGCGCGACTCGGCTCCGCGTCGGCCGGGAACCACAGCTCGCCCAAGTCGAAATTTTTTACGAGATAGGCCGCGCCGCCGGCGTGGTCGGCGTCGCCGTGGGTCACGCACAGGTAATCTATTTTCGTTATACCCTTGGCGTGGAGCACCGGCGCCACGACCTGCTCGCCGGCGTCGTATCCGCGGCCGGCGTACCCGGCGTCCACCACCATCGTCTTGCCGCCCGGGAATTCCACGAGCGCGCCGTCCGCCTGGCCCACGTCCAGGAAGGTGATGCGAAGCGGCAGCTCGGGGGCGGCGAGCCTGGGCGCGAGCCACAGGCCGAGGCAACCCGCGGCCGCGGCGGCGAACGCGAACCTTATCCGCGTTCTCCGTACCGCCGTCGCTCCGATTGCGAAGACCACGAGTAAAACTAGAAACGGCGACGGCCTGGCGACCCAGAACTGTAAATCCCATCGCGGCCCCAGGAAGGGCACGCCGGCGAGTATGGGCCAGCGGCCCGCCAGCGGCTCGAGCCCCAGCGAGAAGTAATGCCCCGCGGCCGTTAGCGCTTTGGCGGCGAGCCAGGCCGCGCCGCCGAAGAGCTCGCCGAGGGCGGGCCACACGGCGCCGGTGAGAATCGTGATGAGCGCCAGCGCGACGGCGCACCCGGCGAGCGGGACCATCGCGAGGTTGGAGACCAGCGCCGTCGGCGTGAAGCGATTGAAGAAGTAGAGCTGCAGCGGCAGCACGCCCAACTGCGCGGCGCACGTCACGGCCAGCGACTCACGAACCAAACCCGGGACCGGTTTCAGGAATTTTTCTATGGGGCGGTACAAGGCCGCAATAGCGAAGACGGCGGCGAACGAGAGCAGGAACGAGACGTCGCTCACGTACAGCGGGTTGGCGATCAGGATGATCAAGGCGGCGGCGGCGAGGACGTTATACAGGTCTACGTCGCGGTCGAGCAGCGCCGCGGCGAGCGCCAATATCCCCATCAAGCTCGCGCGGACGACCGGCGGATTGAACCCGGTCAAGAGGGCGTACGCCGGAAGGAACGCCATCACCGTCAGGTTGGCGGCTACTTTCGGCACGCGCGTCCCGGCAAGGACCAGAAACAGCATGAACGCGACGAAGCCGACGTGCAGGCCCGATATCGCGAGCAAGTGCATGGTGCCGGCGCCGCGGAAATCCTCCACGATGGCGGGGTCGATTTCGGCCCGCTTGCCCAACGTGAGGCCCTTGAGGACCGCGGCCTCGTCGCCGCCCACCGCCCGGTCCAATATCGACGCGGCCTTGTCCCGGGCCGCGAACGACGCGCGCAGCACCGGGTTGCCGCGGCCGCGCGCGAGCAGCGTTACGTCTTCGGCGTCGCCGGCCGTGACGAGCGCCGTCATGCCCCGCCGCTTCAGGTACGAGCGATAATCGAAGCCGCCGGGATTGCGCGCCGGCCTGGGCGCGACCAACTTGCCCTTTATCGCGACCTCGTCGCCGTAGCGGAGGGGGACGTTCTCGTATACCGAGACGCGGGCCCGGCCGCTCGCCGGTTCGGCGTCGCCGTCCAGCGCGACGTTTTCGATTGCAAGGGGGAAGACGGTGGCGTAAGGGCGCTGCTCGGGGTCGCCGGCGACGACGCCCGTGACCACGGCCGCGGCCGGCCGGAAGCGCCGGTCCAGTTTGAAAGATATGTCGCTTGGGGCGAGGTAGTCGGCGCGGGCCGCGTACCAGCCGGCACCCCCCAGCGCCAACGCCGCCAGTACGAGCCAGCTCGAGACGCGCCGTTGGATAAAAATGACGGCCGCTAAGGCGAGGGCCGCGGCGCCGGCTATGAGCGGCCACGGCGGCGGCGAGAACAGCGCCGCTAAGACAAGGCCGCCGGCGAAGGGGGCGGCGGCCAGGCAGGCGGGGCGGTGACGGCTCGAGCCGTCCACTCCCGCCCGTTCGCGCGTCGTCGTCGGCATAACGTCAGGCCGTGAGCTCCTCCATCACCGACGTCGGGATGTCGAAGTTGGCGTAGACCGTCTGGACGTCGTCGTGGTCCTCCAGCGCCTCCAGCAGCTTCAGGAATTTGGCCGCGTTCTTGCCCTCCAGCGGGATGACGCTCTTGGGGACGAGCGAGACCTCCGCGGTGGCGAACTCCACTCCCGCCGCGCCTAATGCGTCCGTCACGTCGGCCAACCGGTCCGGCGGACAGTAGACCTCGAAGACGTCGTCGCCCGGGCGGATGTCCTCGGCGCCGGCGTCCAGCACCGCCTCCAGCAGCTGTTCCTCGGTGGCGCGGTCGGCGTCGACGATTACCATCCCCTTGCGCTCGAACATCCACGTTACCGCGCCCGCGTCCGCCATCGAGGCGCCGTACCGGTCGAGGATAAAGCGGATCTCGGGCGTGGTCCGGTTCTTGTTGTCGGTCATGACCTCGACGCACATCGCGACGCCGCCCGGGCCGTAGGCCTCGTACGTTACCTCCTCGAGCTGCGCGCCCTCGCCTTCACCCGTCCCGCGCTTGATGGCCCGGGCGATGTTGTCCGCCGGCATGTTGGCGACCTTGGCGGCCTGGACCGCGACCCGGAGCCGCGTGTTGGCCGTCGGGTCGCCGCCGCCCTGCCGCGCCGCGACGATTATCTCCCGCGCCAGCCGCGAGAAGACCTTGCCGCGCTTCTGGTCCTCTTTGGCCTTTTTGCGTTTTATGGTGCTCCACTTGGAATGGCCCGACATATGCCCCTCCGAAACGCGAAGGCCGCGGCGCCGCTTTCCCTACGCTATCTTCTCCAGGCCGTCCATATAGGGCCGGAGCGCGTCGGGTATCGTAACGGAGCCGTCGGCGTTTTGAAAGTTCTCTATGATCGCTACCAACGTCCGGCCTATGGCCAGGCCGGAGCCGTTGAGGGTGTGTACGAATTCGGGTTTGGCGCCCTTCTTGGGACGGAAGCGCGTGTTCATGCGGCGCGCCTGGAACGCCTCGTAGTTGGAGCAGCTCGAGATCTCGCGGTACTTTTCCTCGGACGGTATCCACACCTCGAGGTCTACGCACTTGGCCGCGCCGAAGCCGAGGTCGCCGGTGCTGAGGACCGCCTCGCGGTAGGGGAGCTCGAGCAGCTCGAGGATGTGCGCGGCGTCGGCGACCAGGCTCTCCAGCTCGTCGTACGAGGCGTCGGGGTGGACGATTTTGACGAGTTCCACTTTTAAGAACTGGTGAACGCGGACCATACCGCGGGTGTCGCGGCCCGGCGCGCCGGCCTCCCGCCGGAAGCACGGCGTGAACGCGGCGTACTTTATGGGCAGCTCGTCCGCGGTCAGGATTTCCTCGCGGTGGAGGTTCGTAACCGGGACCTCCGCCGTGGGTATTAACCAGTGCCCTCCCCCCAGCGCAACAGTTAAATCTTCTCTCCATTTTCGGAAATCGGATTCTTTGGTTATTGCGGGTGGTGATTTTCCATCGAAAGGCGTTAACACATGCCTAAGTTCTTCGGATTCCACCTTATACATATCAGCCGCAAACTTGGGTAGTTGTCCCGTTCCTACCATCGAAGTCTTTAGTACCATAAAAGGAACGTTAACCTCGCGATAACCCCGCTTCCGAGCTTCGTCCAACATCAGGTTTTGCAACGCCCGTTCCATTCGGGCGCCCGTGCCTACGGTCATCGCGAAGCGGGCGCCGGCCACTTTGACCGCGCGCTCGGAGTCTATGATGCCGAGCATCTCGCCCAGCTCCCAGTGGGGCCGGGGTGGGAAGTCGAACGCGCGCGGCTCCCGGCCTACGCGCCGAATCTCGTTGTACGTCTCGTCCGGCCCGACGGGCACGGAGGCGTCGAAGACGTTCGGTAAGTAAAGTAGCCGGTTGTCGAGGTAGGCTTCTTCCAAATATAATCCCGGTGTAAGTTCTTTAATCGAGGCTTTAATTTCTTCGGCTTGTTTTAGGGATTTTTCATTTTCTCGTAAAAGGGTTTTTAATTCCTTTTCTGTAATTTCGAAACGCTCCGGGTTTGCGATTCGTGCCGCTAGTTCGGCGATTTTTTTGCTTAACTTATTCTGCTCGGCCTTTTTAGCTTCGACTTTGCCGATCATTTCCCTTCGACGCGCCGCGAGCTCTAGCACCTCATCCAGGTCGAACTCGACGCCGCGGGCCGCGAGCATCTCGCGTACGCGTTTTTCGTTTTCCTCGATAAATTTCAGGTCCAGCATAAGTTCCCGTCGCCTCGGTAGGCGACCCTTGACAAAGGCCGCGCCTTCGGTTAGATTACTCGCTAATGGCCGCCGCGGAAAACGGTCCCCACTACCGCTGGAACTTCGCCTGCGCCGCCGCCAACGGCGTAATTTTCAATATATCCCTCGCCGTCCTCAACCCCGCGACGGTGGTCCCGGCGTTCGTGGGCACGCTGACGGCCAACCCGGTGTGGGTCGCCGTCGCGGGGCAGCTGGACGCGATATGCTGGCCGCTGCCGCAGCTCTTCGCCGCCTCCCGCATCCTGCACCTGCGGCGTAAGATGCCGTTCTACCGCGGGACTGCCGTCGTCCGCGGCGTCATCGTCGCCCTCCTGGCGGCGCTGCCGTTCGTGCTCGCGCCCGGGCCGGCGCTGTTGGTCGCCTTCCTCGTCGCATACGGCGCGCTTAACTTTACCGCCGGCCTCGCCGGCCCGCCGTTCATGGACGTCATCGGTAATACGATATCGTCCCGAGGCCGCGGCCTGTTGTTCACGGTCCGGCGGTTCGGCGGCGGCGTCCTGGCCGTGCTAACGGGCGTCATCCTGGTCGGGCCGGTACTACGGTCGTTGCCGTTCCCCACGTCGTACGGCGTCCTCTTCGTCGTCGCCGCGGCCGTCAGCGGGTTCGCGCTCCTCGCGATGTCTCTCAGCCGCGAGCCGGAGGGCCAGGCCGTGGTCGAGAAGCACTCTTTCCTCCAGACCGTCAGGGCCGGCTTCGGCCTGCTGCGTGCGGACGCCAACTACCGCCGCTTCGTGACCTCCCGGGTATTCATTTGTTTCAGCCGGCTGGGCGTGCCGTTCTACATCGGCCTCGCGATGTGGAAGCTCCGGGTGGGCGCCGCGGCGGCCGGGCCCTTCCTCGCCGCGCTCATGGCCGGGACCGTAACCTCCAACCTGCTCTGGGGGTACCTCTCGAGCCGGCGCGGCAACCGGGCGCTGGTGCGGGGCGGCGCGCTCCTCACCATCTTACCGCCGCTGTTATACTTCCTCTCGGCCCGGGCGGAGTGGGGCGGCATCTATCTTTTCTACGCCCTCTTCTTCCTGGTCGGCTTCGGTTGGTCCGGCGCCGAGTTCGGCAGCATCAACTACGTCATCGACGTCGCCCCCGCCCACCTTCGGCCGGTTTACGTCGGCTTCAACAATACCGTGAACGGCCTCGCCATGCTCGCGGCCATAGGCGGCGGCTTCATCTTGAAATACTCGAGCTACGACGTACTCTACGGCCTGGCCGCGGCCTTCGCCGTCCTCGCGCTGTGGTTTACGCGCCGCCTGCTCGAGCCCCGCGAGGAGGGCGCGACGCCTTCCCTCGTCGTGGGCGGCACCCGCCTCGGCTAGTTAGGCCGCGCGGCCCAGCGCCAACCCTACCGCCAGCAATATCCCCGTCGCGAAGTGGACGATTATCGTCAGCGCGTTCGCCGGCAGTAGCTTGTACGGCTCGGCGTAGCGGCGCATCAAAACCGTTACGGCCTTGACGGCGAGCGGAAGGGTGAGCAAGCCGAGCAGCGCCCACGTCGGTAGGCCGCCGACGGCGACGAAAGTAATAATCGCGGCGTACGTCAGCGCAATTAATATTATATAACCGTAACGCGCGCGTTTGGGCCCCAACAAAACGATAAGGGTCTTTTTGTTGACTTGCCGGTCGGCCTCGTAATCCGGGAACTCGTTTATGTACAGCACCGCGGCGATGAGCAGCCCCACCGGGACCGAGGCGATCAGCGCCGCCGGCGACAGGCGGCCGGCCTGCACGTAGTGGGCGCCGAGCACCGCCAGCGGCCCGAAGTTTAACCCCACGAAGAGCTCGCCCACGCCGCGGTAGCCGATGGCCACCGGCGTCGCGGTGTACAGGAAGCCGGACGCCACGCCCGCCAGCCCCAGCCACAGGACGACGTTGCCGGGCGTTACGCGCCACAGGTAGAGGCCGCAGGCAATGCCGACGGCGAAGCAGGCCAGCGAGTATACGAACATCGCCCGCGGCGAGATGACGCCGTCCTGTATTACGCGCGAGCCCCCCGAGAACGGCGTCGGCGTCAGGTTGACCCAGTCGTCGCGGGTGCGGTGGTCGAAGTAGTCGTTGGCGAGGTTGGTGCCGCCGTGCAACGCGACCAGGCCCACGAGCGTGAGCGCCGCGTGCCACCAGTTGACGGCGTAACCCTCGTAGAACGCGACGGCGACGCCGACGACCGCCGGCGCGACGGACGCGGTGAAGAACGGTACCCTTATCGCGACGAGCCATTTCTTCATAATACGGGCGGCGTACGCGGCCGGGCCGCGCGAGTGTAAGGATTTTAAATTAAAAACGAAGGCCGGGCAAGCGAAATCCCAAAATCGGGGCCACTTCCCGGCGTTGGAGGCGCAGTTATACTAGGTTACCAACAAATTATTGACAAAAAAGCCGTGGAATATTATGATTAGCCGCCATTTTGACGTGGCGCGTTTTTTTATCTCCGGCGCATGAAGTCTTTTTTACGTAAAATCGGCGGCCCCGGGCCGGCCATTATTTTCATATCGGCGTTGGCGTATCGCCTCGCGTACTTCCTCACCGTGCGCGACGACCCGCTCATGACGTACGTCGACGCCGTACCGGACGCGTCGTTGTACCACAATTGGGCCGTGGATATTATTAACGGCGTTGGCCCGGCGACGGCGTACTATATCGGGCCCGCGTACGCCTTCTTCCTCGCGCTGGTCTACAAACTATTCGGCGTGGACCTTTACGCCGTAATTTTGGCTCAGACGGTCCTGGGCGCGGCTACGGCGGCCTTGGTTTACGTCCTGGCGCGGCGCCTGTACGGCTCTTTGGCCGCGGCGGTCGCGGGCGGCGTTTGGGTCTTCTATCTCCCGGCCGTCTTCTACGATACGCAAATTTTACCGGCGTCGCTCATGCTCTTTTTGGTCACGGCGTCGCTGTTGTTGTTGGCGGTGGCGCTCGACTTCGGCCGGCGGTGGTTCGCGGCGGGCGCGGCCGCGGGGTTGCTCTTCGGCGCCGCGGCGTTAACCCGACCCAACTTGTTGCTGTTCGTACCGGCGTTGGCGTTGTGGCCGCTCCTGCGGCGGGGTGCGGCGTGGCGCGCGGTGGCCGGTTTTGCGGTCCCGGTAATATTGATTATAAGCGCGGTAACGGTCCGAAATAAAGTGGCGGCCGACGAGTGGGTCGTGGTCTCGTCGCAAGGGGGCGTGAACTTTTTTATCGGCAACAACCGCGGGGCGCCGGGGTCGTTTATGTCGCCGCCGGGGACGATTGGGAGGCCCGAGGCGCTGAACGAAATCCAGACGCGGGGCGCTGGCGGAGGCCGCGTTCGGGCGGCCGGTGACCGCGGCCGAGGCGTCGCGGTGGTGGCTCAAACGCGGCCTGAGGTACCTGGTGCGGAACCCGGGCGACGCGGCGCTGCTCTACGGCCGCAAGATTTCGCTCTTGACGAATAATTACGAGGTGACGTTGAAAGCGGACTTCCGCTTTCGGCGCAACTTCTCCTTTTTGCACCGCGTCCCGGTCCCGTACTACGGCCTGTTGTTCGCGTTCGGCGCGGTGGGGCTGGCGTTGGGTTGGCGGGGCGAACCCCGCGGAAGGCGGGCTTGGCGATATTTTTTCTCGCGACGGCGCTGTCGGTGGTGCTCTTCTTCGTCGTCGACTGGTACCGCGTGCCGCTGGCGCCGGTTCTGGCCGTCGCCGCGGGGAACGGCGCCGCTCGTATCCGGGAGGACGCGCGGCGTCGCCGTTGGAAATCGGCCGCTCTCGCGACGTCGGCCGTGGCCCTCCTGCTCGCTTTCTCCTGGGTCCCGGGCGTGGGTTGCGACCGCGACGGCGTCGCGACGCAGTCGTACTTCAACTACGGTACTTACTACCTCTTCCAAGGCGACCTTGACGAAGCGGCGGCGCACTTCCGGGAAGCCCTTACGTACAAAGACGATAATGCGTACGCCCTCGGCTACCTGGGCCTGGTTTACGAGCGCCAGGGGCGCGACGACCTCGCCCAGTACTACTACCTCGAGTCGCTCGAGATAGACCCGTTGGACGCCGAGACGAACTATTTCCTCGGCGCCAGCCTGGCGCGCCGCGGCAAGTATAACCTCGCGGTCCCCTTCCTCGAGACCGCGGTAGGGAGTTTCCCCGGTTACGCCGACGGCTGGCGCGCGCTCGGCGAGTGTCACATCAGGCAGGAGGAATACGGCGCCGCGGCCGAGGCTTATCGGCGGTTGGCAAACCTTACGCCGCGCGACGGCGGGGCGCTCGCGCGCTGCGCCGCGGTTTTGATGGAGACGGGGGATTACGACGAGGGGCTGGCGGCCGCGCGCCGGGCCGTCGAGGTTGACCCGGGGGTAGCGGGCGCCCATTTGTTGCTCGGCAGATATTACCGCAGTAGGGGCGACGTCGCCGCCGCGGTCCGCGAGCTGGAGGCCGAGCGCCGCGTTTCGCCCCGTTCGGCCGTAGTATACGCTTATCTCGCCGAGTGTTATTCCACCCTGGGAGAAACGGCCGCCGCGGAGGCGGCCTATCGCCGGTACGTCGCGCTCGGCGCCGCCGCCGAAGTAAGGCCGGAGGCGCGAAAAGAACCGGATTTGAAAAGCCCGACGGATTAAGTTATAATCGCCGTACGCTATGGTTAAAAACAAGGCCGCAACCGAGAGGAGAACCACGCGGGCGCCGTCGGCGCGTGCGGCCGTCCTGGTCGTCGACGACCACCGCGCCGCGGCGGAGGGATTGGCCGAGCTTTTACGCGCCGACGGCTACGAGACGTACGTGGCCTTCGACGTCGACGCCGGCTTGAAGATACTCGAAGACGAAGCCGTCGACGTCGTAATTGCCGATATGGTCATCCCGGGGATGGACGGCCTGGATTTCTTGATGTTGGCGCGCGAGAAGTGGCCCGCGGTTCCATTCGTCATCCTCACCGGCTACGGGACCATCGAGACCGCGGTGGAGGCCACGCGGCGCGGCGCATACGAATACCTGACGAAGCCCATCGACCCCGAGGGTCTGGGCCGCGTCGTCGATAAAGCTCTCGAGAAGCGTAAGCTCGAGCTCGAGAACCTGGAGCTCAAGACGCGGCTGTACGAGAGGTTTTCCTTCGACCGCATCATAGGCCGCTCGAAGCCGATGCAGGAGATATACGACCTCATTACGCGCATAGCGCCCACCAACGCCACCGTTTTGATCTACGGAGAGAGCGGCACCGGTAAGGAGCTCATCGCCGACTCCATCCATTACAACAGCCGGCGCCGCGACGGGCCGCTGGTGAAGCTCAACTGCGCCGCGCTGGCGGAGGGCGTGTTGGAGTCCGAGCTCTTCGGCCACGAGAAGGGGGCGTTCACGGGTGCCGTACGGCGGCACAGCGGACGGTTCGAATCCGCCGACGGCGGCACGCTTTTCCTGGACGAGGTGTCGCAGATCCCGCCGGCGACGCAGGTCAAGCTGCTGCGCGTTCTGGAGGACGGCGTCTTCCAGCGCGTAGGCGGCGCCGAGGATACCCAGGCCGACGTCCGCCTGATCGCCGCGACCAACGCCCGCCTCGAGGAAGCGGTGAGCGAGGGCCGTTTCCGCGAGGACTTATACTATCGATTGAAGGTCGTAACCGTAGACGTGCCGCCGCTCCGCGAGCGGGCCGAGGATATCCCGCTCCTGGTGAACGCGTTCATCCGCGAGTTCAACGAGAAAAACCACCTCGACATCGAGGGCGTGGACGACGACGTCGTCTGGCTCTTCCGCGCGTATAATTGGCCCGGCAACGTCCGCGAACTGCGGAACGTCGTCGAGAGTATGGCGGTGATGGCGCGCTCGAGCCGCCTGACGCGCGCCGACATCCCGCCCAACGTGCAGAAGTCGGTCGAAGAAGCCAAAGCCGACGGCATCCGGGTCGGCATGAAGTTGGCCGACGCCGAACGCTATATGATCGAAAATACGTTAAACGAGCTGGGCGGCAACCGCACCAAGGCCGCCAAAGTTTTGGGAATAGGGTTGCGAACGTTGCAGCGTAAACTTAAATCGTACGGGGTCAATTAACCGTGGGGCACGCTACCGTAGTCGACGGGAAACAGCTCGCCGCGGCCGTAAAGGAAAAAGTAAAGGCCGCCGTGGCCGAGGCCGCCGCGTCGCCCACGCTGGCGGTAGTGCTCGCCCGCGGCGAGGACGGCGCCGCGGCCTATACCGGTTCCCTCGCCCGCGCCGGCGAGGCCGTCGGCGTTAGCGTCGTCGTGCACGAGCTGGCGCCGGAGGCCGGCGAAGCCGCGCGCGTTATTGCCGACGCCAACGGCGACCCCTCGGTACACGGCATAATACTCCAAAAGCCCTTCGCCGGCAGGGATGCGGACGCCGAGCTCGCCGACGGGATATCCGTCGCCAAGGACGTCGACGGCCAGGCCAGCGCGTCGCTGGGCCTTCTGTGGGCCGGGCGGCCGGCGTTCGTTCCGTCGACCGCGGCCGCGGCGTTGTACATCCTGGACGCGTACGGCGTCGAGCTCGTCGGCGCGGAGGCGACGGTGGTGGGAAGGTCGCCGGTAGTAGGCAAGCCCGCGGCGGGCCTGCTGGTCGCGCGCCACGCGACGGTTACGATATGCCACACGCGGACCCGCGACCTGGCGGCGGCCTGCCGGCGCGCGGACGTGCTGGTCGTGGCCGCGGGCTCGGCCGGCCTGGTTACGGGTGATATGATAAAGGCCGGCGCCGCGGTGGTGGATTGCGGCTACAATTTCCTGGCGGACGGTACCGTCGTCGGCGACGTCGCGTTCGAGGAGGCGGCGGAGGTGGCGTCGCTGGTCACGCCCGCCAAAGGGGGCGTGGGGCCGGTGACGACGGCGTTGCTGCTGGCCAACGTGGCCCGGGCCGCGGGGGCGGGGATATCGTTATGAACGACGAACGCGAGTTCCCGCTTTTCGAGGCGCCCGTCGGCCCCGCCGTCTACACCGTGAGCGAGTTTACGGAAGAGGTGCGGGCGACGCTGGAGGGAGCGTTCGACGCCGAGCTCGCGGTGCGGGGCGAGATATCGAACTTCAAACATCACGCCGCGCGGCACATGTACTTCTCGCTCAAGGACGACGCCGCGGTACTGCGGTGCGTATTCTTCCACCCGGCGAACAACAGGCTGCGTTTTACGCCCGAGAACGGCCTGGAGGTCGTCGCCCGCGGCCGGGTTGGCGTCTACCCACCCCAGGGCTCGTACCAGCTCTACGTCTCCTCGCTCGCGCTGCGGGGCGAGGGCGAGCTTATGGCCGCGCTGGAGCGGCTTAAGAAGAAGCTCGCCGCGGAGGGGTTGTTCGACGAGGAGCGGAAGCGGCCGCTGCCGCGCTTCCCGCGCCGGGTGGGCGTGGTAACGTCGCCCTCGGGGGCGGCGTTCCGGGATATCAGGAACGTATTGTCGCGGCGCTGGCCGGGTATCACCATTATACTAAGGCCGGCGAAGGTCCAGGGGGAAGGCGCCGCGGCCGACGTGGCGCAGGCCATAGCCGACTTCGACCGGGCCGGCGCGGCGGACGTCCTCATCGTGGGACGGGGCGGCGGCTCGCTCGAGGACCTGTGGGCCTTCAACGAGGAGGTCGCGGTCCGCGCGATAGCGGCGTCGCGAACGCCGGCGATATCGGCGGTGGGGCACGAGGTGGACTGGACGCTGGCCGACTTCGCCGCGGACGTCCGCGCGCCCACGCCTTCCGCGGCGGCCGAGCTCGCGGTGCGGGTAAAGGAGGACGTCCGGGCCGAGGTAGAGGAGATGGGGCTCGAGGCGCTCGGCGCCGCTCGCGATTACGTCGCCGCCGCGCGCGAGGGGGTGGCGGCGGCCGGAAGGTCGTACGGCTTCCGCGCCGTTCCCGGCCGGTTGGACGAGAGGCGCCAGCGCGTCGACGAAGCCGCCGCCCGGGCGTCGCGGGCCGTAGGCCACGCCGTCGCCTCTTTCCGGGGCGGGTACGTGGAAGTGTCGCGCGCCTTTCGCGCGCTCTCGCCGGCGGCCACGCTGGAGCGCGGTTACAACGTCGCCGGCCGCGACGGCAGGACCGTCAAACGCGCCGCCCAGGCCGGAGCGGGCGAGAGGCTAACGTTACATTTCGCCGACGGCCGCCGGGCCGTGGACGTCGTCGACGGGGAGGCCGGAGAAGTTGCCCAAAAAAGATAAGCCGACGTTCGAGGACGACCTCGCGCGCCTGTCGGAGATAGTGGCCGCGCTCGAGGAGGGCCCCGAGACGCTTGACGAGATGCTCGCGCTCTACGAGGAGGGCGTCGCGATAACCAAGCGGCTGGAAGAGGTGCTGGACCAGGCCGAGACCAGGATTAAGAAGCTGTCGCGCGACGCGGAGGGCGAGCCGGAACTCGAGGACCTCGACGAGGGGGACTGAGTGAGGCGTTGACCCGAGAAGAAATAATAGAAGCTATCGAAGCGCGGGCGCGCCGGGCGCGCGAGTACCTGGCCGCGGACGACTTCCTGTCGGCGGTGGCGCCGGCGCACCTGCGGGAGGCGACGGCGGCGTACCTGAAGCGCGGCGGCAAAGGCCTTCGGCCCGCGGTGGTAATGTTTTGCTGCGGCGCGGCGGGGGGCGAGGAGGATTGGGCGCTGGCCGCGGCGGCCGCGGCCGAGGTGACGCACAACTGGACCCTTATCCACGACGACATCATCGACCGCGACGAGCTGCGGCGCGGCGGCCCGACGGTTCACAACGAGCTCGCCGCGCGCGGGTCGGCGGAGCTGGGCCTGGAGGGCGAGGAAGCGGAGCATTACGGCCTGACGGTGGCCCTGTTGGCGGGGGATATGGGGCCGTGTTGGGCGGCGCATCTGCTGTCTCGACTTCCCGAGAACGGCGTGACGACGGCCGAGACGGCCTGGCGGCTGGGGACCGAGCTCGCCGCGGCCGCGGTCCCGGCGATCCTGGCGGGCGAGACCGAAGACGTGCGATTGAGCCGGGCCCCGCTGGCGGAAGTAACGGTCGAGGCCGTGGAGGATATGCTCGCCAAGAAGACCGGCGTGTTGTACGAGTGGTGCGCCCGGGCCGGGGCGACGGTGGGCGGCGCGGCGCCGGACGTAATAGCTAAACTTGGGGCCTTCGGCCGGTCGTGCGGGACCGCGTTCCAGCACGTCGACGATACGCTCCCGTATTTCGCCGACGAAGGCAAAACCGGCAAGGCCGCGGCCTCCGATTTGCGGGAGGGCAAGCGGACCGCGGTCGTGCTGGGCGCGTACCGAAACGCCGGCGCGGGCGACCGGGAGTACGTCGAGGCGACGCTGGGCCGCGACGACGCCACCGACGAGGAAGTCGACATTTTAAAGGAGAAGCTGGCCGCGCTGGGCGGCGTTGCGTACGCTCGCGAACGGGCGCGCCGGCATCACGAGAGAGCGTTGCAGGAGTTAGACGGCGTTCCGGCGGGCGACTACCGCGACATGCTCGCCGCGTGGGCCGAGTTTTTACTCGCACGAACGTACTGACGGCGGTCGCGGCGACGTCGGCCGGCAATCGTCGTAAGGAATAGGTAATGGCTGAGATTCTCCCCCGTATAAATTCGCCCGCGGACTTGAAGGGCTTGACCGAAGACGAGCTCGAGCAGCTCGCGGACGAGTTGCGGACTTTCATCATAGAGAACGTCTCGCGGACCGGCGGCCACCTGGCGCCCAGCCTGGGCGTCGTCGAGTTGACGGTGGCGCTGCATTACGTCTTCGACTCGCCGCGCGACAAGATAGTATGGGACGTGGGGCACCAGGCGTACGGCCACAAGATCCTGACGGGCCGCCGCGAGGGTTTCGATACTTTGCGGCAGCTCGGCGGCATTTCGGGTTTCCCCAAGCGTTCGGAGTGCGAGTACGACGCGTACGGCGTCGGGCACGCGTCGACGTCGATATCGGCGGCGCTGGGGATGGCCGTCGCTCGCGACCGCAACGGCGAGGACTTCCACGTCGTCGCCGTCATAGGCGACGGCGCGCTCTCGGGCGGCTGCGCGCTGGAGGGCCTTAACGTAGCCGGCCACCGCGAGGATACCGACTTCATCGTCGTCCTCAACGACAACGAGATGTCCATATCGCCGTCGGTGGGCGCCATCGCCGACTACCTCGCGCGCGTCATGTTGTTCCCCCCTTACGACAAGTTCCGCTCCGACATGCAGGACCTCGTGAAATCGGTTCCGGCGTGGGGCAAGTCGCTCTTCGGCGCGGCCCGCCGCCTGGAGGAGTCGATAAAAAACCTCCTCACGCCCGGGATGTTGTTCGAGCAGCTGGGCTTCCGCTACGTCGGCCCCGTCAAGGGCCACGACATCCCCACGCTCGTTCGAACGCTGGAGGGGGTCAAGAAGCTCAACGGCCCGGTGCTGCTCCACGTCCTGACGCAAAAGGGGAAGGGCTACATCCCCGCCGAGAACGACGCCACGACCTACCACGGCCACCCGCCCTTCGACGTCGCCACCGGCAAGCCGCGCAAAAAGGCCGAGGCCAAACCCTATACCAAGGTGTTCGCCGAGACGCTGGTGGAGTTGGCGGAGGAGGACGAGAGCATCGTCGCCATCACCGCGGCCATGCCGGAGGGCACCGGCCTGAGCCTATTCCGCGAGCGGTTCCCGGACCGCTTCGTCGACGTCGGTATCGCCGAGCAGACCGCGGTCCTGCTCGCCGCCGGAATGGCGTGCGAGGGGTTAAGGCCGGTGTGCGCCATCTACTCCACGTTCCTGCAGCGCGCGTACGACCAGGTGAACCACGACGTGTGCTTGCAGAAACTGCCCGTTACGTTCGCGCTCGACCGCGGCGGCGTGGTGGGCGACGACGGCCCCACCCACCACGGCACCTTCGACCTGGCCTATATGCGCCACTTGCCCCATATGGTCGTCAGCGCCGCCAAGGACGAAGCGGAGCTGGCGCAGCTGTTGTACAGCGCGATTTACTACGACCTCGGGCCGTGGTCGATACGGTACCCGCGCGGCACGGCCGTCGGCGTCGAGATGGCCGGCGAGCGGCGCGCGCTCGAGCCGGGCGTCGCCGAGCTGCTCCGCGAGGGCGACGACGTGCTGTTGCTCCCGGTGGGGCGCCTCGTCTACCCGGCGCTCGAGGCGGCGGGGCTGTTGGCCAAGGACGGCGTCGAGGCGGCGGTCGTGAACGCGCGCTTCATAAAACCGTTGGACGAGGACCTGATACTCGAGTGGGGGCGGCGGAGCGGCGCCGTCGTTACCGCGGAGGACGGCTGCCTGGCCGGCGGCTTCGGCTCGGCCGTGGCGGAATTACTTATGGACCGCGACCTGGCCGGCGATATTAGGCTTGCCCGGCTGGGTTACCCGGACGAGTACGTCGAGCACGGGACGCCGCAGCAGCTGTTGGATAAATACGGCTTGAACGCCGCCGGCATAGCGGCCGCGGCCAGGGGTTTGTTGAAGCGGCGGTGAGGGCGGCGTTGGCGAAACGCAGGTTGGACGAGATATTGGTAGCCAGGGGGCTCGCCCCTTCGACCGCGAAAGCGGCCGGTTTAATTATGGCGGGGAAGGTGACGGTGGAAGGGCGGGTGGAGGAGAAGGCCGGGACGGCCGTCGACGAGCGGGCCGACGTCGCGGTCGCGGCGGGGCGCCGGTACGCGTCGCGCGGCGGCGAGAAGCTCGCCTTCGCGCTGGACCGCTTCGGCGTAGACGCCGAGGGAAAGGTATGTTTGGACGTCGGCGCGGCCGCGGGCGGCTTCACCTCTTGCCTGCTGGAGCGGGGGGCGGCGCACGTCCACGCGCTGGACGTAGGCCGGGGCCTTTTGGCTTGGGAACTCCGCGTCGACGAGCGGGTAACGGTGTGGGAAGGTTTCAACGCCCGGGAATTCGACGGCTCGACGCTCGAGCCGGCGCCGACGCTGCTCGTCATAGACGTGTCGTTTATCAGCCTCTGGAAGATACTCGAGCCGCTGGTGCCGACGCTGGCCGAGCTGGAGGAGATGATCGCGCTCGTCAAACCGCAGTTCGAGGCGCCGCGAGACGCGGTGGAACCGGGGGGCGTCGTGCGGGACGCGGCCGTGCACGGCGACGTTATCGCGAAGAACGTGAGGGTATTCGACGAGCTGGGGTTCGCCGCCGTCGGCGTCGCGGCGTCGCCGCTGCGGGGCCCGGCCGGCAACCGCGAGTTCTTCCTGCGCGGCGTGCGGGGCGCGGAAGGCCGCGACCTCGCCGCCGAGATCGCGGCCGTCGTCGCTTCGGAGAACGCTTAACGCAAACCTTTGAAAGGCGTTTCCAAAGGAGGTATTTCCATGTTAAGACGTTCGTTAACCGCGGCGTTGATTTTCCTGCTCGCCTTCGCGGCGGGGGCCTTCGCCGCCGATACCGCGGCCTACATTTACGGCCTGGTTGGCGTCTTCGCCGGGGACTACGACTCGGGCGACAGTAAAATTTACGAGAAGCTCGTCGGTTACTACGATTACGACATCAAGCCGCCGGTCGACCCCTGGCAGGAGGTCGAACTCTCGAGCACCGATTTCGCGGCTTCGCCTTTCGGCTTCGGCTTGAAGGGCGATACCTGGCGCGCGTCGTTCGCCTCGCTGTGGAACCGCCACGAGATCGACTCGATGACGGAGACGCGCCAGGTCAACAACGCGACGCTCACCGCGACCGGCGGGTACATCTTCAACCGCGGGTACTTCGAGGACAAGATGTTGAAGCCGTATTTCGGCGGGTTCTGGCGCGGCAACTGGACCAAGGCCGAGAACGTGGAAAACGGCATTATAGCCAACGGCTTCGGCCCCGACGTGGGCGCCGTGATGGAGTTCGACTTGAACCGGTCCTTCGCGCTCATAACGTTCGGGTACCAGTATAAGGCGTATATGTTGACCGGTACCAAGACGGACGACCCGACGAACCACGGCGCGGACCCGCCCCAGGCGCCCTACTATAACTACACGTACGTGCCGGAGGACGCGGTCCCGGGTAGCGGCTCGAGCTTCTACGTCAGCGCCAAGAGCTCGCTCCAACTACACCGGCGCGTAGGCGCCGAGGTTGAAGTGCGATACGACCTGGACCTGGGCGACTCCTTTATGAACGGCCTGACCTTCGCCGCCGGCCCGAGCCTCTGGCTGTAGCCGGCGCTTAAATCGCTACCCGGGCGGCGCCTCGTTGCTCCGACTGCCGCGTGGGCGGCAGTTTACCCGATGCGTCCAAGAGAGCCTTAGATGTTCGAACGTTACCGCAACGCCGACCTTACGTCCGGGTCCTTGATAAAGCCGATCCTTTGGCTCGCCGTTCCTACCGTCGCCGGGAAC
>Ga0307377_10000735_pt1 | contig 43175 bp, 59 predicted proteins | sample TR3MG_FD_202535 | JGI IMG/M metagenome (GOLD analysis project Ga0307377, IMG submission 202535) | Soil microbial communities from Risofladan, Vaasa, Finland - TR-3 | ecosystem: Environmental > Terrestrial > Soil > Coastal area > Acid sulfate soil | place: Finland: Risofladan, Vaasa | collected...
CATCAGAGTAGTTCTTTATGTTCATGCCATTAATCTTCTTCTCTACCACATTCACATAGTCATCACTGAACCTGTAAAAGTTTTTGTATGAAAAGAATGGATTGTTGTACAGACCATACACCTGATGATACATCTGGCTAAATGATTCTGGCGTTGGAGTACCTGATAAAAATATAACACAAGGGTTACGCTTATATATCAAATCTCTAACCTGCTTCGCTCTCTTACTTGGCTTAGGAAACGCACCCATACTATGAGCCTCATCGCATACAATCAAATCCCATTTTATATCTGGTATCTTATGTATGCTCTCGTAATTTATCACCAACAGATTATAAGACGCTTTAAGGGCTTTAAAATCTTTTTCTATAGATGATATAGCCTTCTTCTTAGTTAGGAACAACACGGAGCTGCAATTAAGCTTATTTGCGATTCCTAGACTTGTTAGCGTCTTACCTGTTCTAACTTCCATAGCGAGGTACACAAATCTATTGTGATTAATAATCTCACACGCTCTATCGATAATATCTAACTGATAGTCCCTGAACTTAAATCGAGCAGGCTGTGTACTATATGGTTTTATTTCTTCTATTTCTTTATTCATTTTTATATTATCTACTTTCCAAGCAGGTCTCTCAGAGTGCACTATCTTATTCCTATTCATAAGCCTAGACTTAAGCGTATCTACTTCTGATAACTTACCATACACCTCACCGGATATTGTCTTCCTACCCTTGGTTGCTGTTACTTGTATGAGACCGTTCATTTGTTCGTATCTATTGTCATAAACTTACCGTACACATCTCTGTCTGTCTTATGGTCTTTACCTGTGACATACTTAGCGAATCTCTGCATCCATTTGTAAAATAAATTACGGCTAACCTTATTATTATTGTTAGTGCCAGGATGATTCTCAATGTAGTCATGGTACAACGCATTTAAGTTTATCCTATGGTCATATATTATTAATGAATTTTCTTCACCAGATATAACACCACACCAATCAACGAAATCAATACTTGTATCCTGCATCAACCCTCTTATGTCAGAGCTAAAGAACTTACTTGTTATAAGACCTGTACGCATATAGCTACTCAAGCACTCAACCATGTAGCTATCAAACTGACACCACTCATCAATATCCCAATCATCAAACAGATGCTTCTTGAACTCATCGTATGGCGTGTAGCTCTTGCTATAGTGATTATGAAACTCAATCTCCCACTTACGTCTAGCGAATGAATTACCCGAACCATTGATGGCATAGTTACTTGTTATTGCAATCTTTGGTGACTTGCTATATGGTATCTTAATCGCATCCTTATTCTTCTTCTCAAGCGTTAATCCCTCAGTGATTACACTAAACAACCTCTCGAAGTCAAAGTTCTTTTTAACGTCATCGAAACACAGTATCTGTGTGTCTACAGAAACAGTCTGATATGGGAATGACTTCTCGAATGCGAAAGCCTTGCCATCTATCACAACTAACTTCTTCATCCTTGCCAATGCATTCATGAATATCCCTTTACCAGTCCCTCCCTCTGGGTTATCTGATATCTTAGAGTCGTAAAGAATTACCGCAGGAGTGTACGACAAGTTCTTATGACCATGCATCATAAACCCTATAGTAGACTCAATTGCATCTATCCTATCCTGATGATTGTCTGATATCCTAGAGATGAATGTCTTGTAGTCACAATTTGTAACTCTACACATCTTAAAGTTCCTATCTATCACGTGGTCTTTCCAAACATACCCATCAAGTTCAAGGTAGTCTATAGTCTCTATTCCTTTAGTCGTAACCTTAACTGCACAATTCTGGTAGTATAGATATGAAGTATCCTTTGTATCACTGATGAAGTGAATATCTACAGTCATTAGCAATGTAAGGAACTCTTCTCTAAATAGACCAACCTTCTCAGCAAAGTGATTGTAGATAGACATATCCTCTAATTGTAATAGATACTCCAACACAAAGTCTTTTATCTCCTTGTCAGATGTGTGGTCAATAAGGTTATCTTTTATCTTAACAAACACATAGTTCTTACTACCCTCTGGGCAGTACTTATTGAATCCATTCTTCTCAAGGAACTGCTTAAATAGTATTGGCACAACTTTAATAACTCCTTTGTCATTTTTAGTCCAGAACTTATCTATTGCGTTATCAGAATCTATCTTCTTAATGACAGACTCTAAATCCTTCATATCAATAATGTTATCTCCGTAATTAATCTCCTCAAGTATTTCTTTCTTAGTTGCACCACCACGTAGCTTTAGCTTGACGTAGTTCAACTTCTCCTCATCCTCGTAGTACTTGGTATTAAACTTATCTGTATTCCTATACGCTGACTCTATCGTGGAAGATATCTCAGATAAATTAAAGCTATCGTTAGAGTATTGATTCAATATGTAAGATGCAGTAGACTTAGCTATACCATATTCATTTAACGCCATAGCAAGTATGTATGCATTTTGATTACGCTGACCCTCACTCATTGGGTACTTTTTCTCCCACCACTTCATTAGAATATCTATAATCTTACTCTCGTCAGTTATAGGAAGACTTTTATATGAAGATGATACATTGACCTCAACGTACTCCTTATCTTTCTTTTTATCCCACAAAATTGAGCCCTCGTTGATGTGTATTAATCGGTCATATGACTCATAACATACACGACTAACATTCTTGCAGGTCTTATCGAAGTATGGAGAGCTATAGTAATCCTCCAATGCATTGAAGTAATCTATGTGGTTATCTACATCCGCAGGTATCTTAACCAATACCTTAAGACCCTTACCTGATGGAGATACAAAGACAGAGTAAACATATTTATCCTTAGATAATTTATCTTTATCTTCTTGCATATCTTTAGTCTTCTCATAGTTATCGAAGTCTAGACATATTATGCCACTATGCTTTAGAATAGCTGCATCATTTCTTTTGTTGAATGTACCGCTAAAACATATAGCAGGTAGCATTTTCTTAAGGTCATTACGCTTTGATTTATCTTTCTCTGTACGTATGCTCTTAACAAGTTCAGCACTTGAACCATTCTTTATCCTATCAAGGATTAAAAGCACATCTTTATGGAAGGGCGCTTCAGTTTCTTTTATGTTTTTAAATATTGTGACGATGTTTGACATGTTTTGACGATTTAATGTTAATTAGAATGAGTGACACCAACGTTCCTGACGGAATGTTGATTATTTTTCCTATGACGTAAAGAAAGAAAATATAAAATACACTAAAAGTAGTAGTAGTAATATATAGCATTTTTTTGTAATTTCAACATAGCAAAAAAGAGGGAGTGTGTAGCACAACTCCCTCGTAATCTGCATTTTAATTGGTTTTTAGAACGGAAGGTCCTCCGCTGGCTTTTCAGAAACTTTTTCAATAACTTTTTCAGTATTTGGTTTCCAAGTGTCTAATTCGACATAATATTTTCCTCCTTTACTGAGTTTTACATCGAGATTGACCCATCCCTTGGTTTCATTTTGAGCTAAAAAAGCCATAGCTTCATCAACTTTGATTGACATTGACCCTACTACAAATTCAGGTGCGTTCTCTTTTCGCTTGAAAATAAATCCGTCTGCGAATACTTTTTCTGTTTGTTCCATTGTTTAATTTAATTTAATTCTTCGTTAATATAATAATTATTTATGTCCTCCTCCTTACTTTCGGAGAAGAATTTCTTGTACACCTCGATAGCTTGGATTACCTTATCCTCACCTCTTTTGATGAATTCTTCAGTTGGTCTGTAGATACCTAGCATACCTGTGGTCTTATCAATCACATAGAACACCAATGGCTTACCAAATAGTTGTTGGTATATGTAACACTGACTGTCGTAGTTATACTTGCGTGCTGAGTACTTAAAGTCATCAATCTTTCCAGTGGTCTTGATGTCAATCAACATATCAGGGTGAACTATGTCAGCCTTACCTTTCCACTTCATTCCATGAATCTCACCAACAGCAGGCACTTCATACTCGTTGCCATCATTTCTGATATCCTCAAAGAAATGATAGTTTGACATCATTGTCCTCACAAGAACGTCTAACTCCTCAATCTCCTTAGTCAGTAACGCAAACTCTAAGCTATGCTCCTCACAATACTCTTTATACATCTTAGTAGTACGTGTACTACAATCAATGTGAAGTGTCTCAGCAGCCTTATTAGGCTCTAGTATAGACTGATGGAAGTATCTACCCTTAGCGAAGTTAGCATTGTCTGGCTGACTAACTCCAAATTCTTTTGGGTTGCCAAGCAACGCACCTATGTCTGAGTTTGATAAGAACTGCTTACCAAATGCACCGTAGTATTGTGCGTCATCTCTTAACTTTTCAATTATATCTTCCATCATTTCAATAGTTTCTGCAGCTCAGTTTTAGTTGCTGCGGGTATGGTATACTTAGCAGATAAATTCTCCGTAATCTTTAGGATGCCAATCTCTTTGTTAGCGACAACATAAGATTTGACCTTAGCCCAATTAGAATCGTCAACTTTTAATGGCACTAGCTTAACCTCCTTAGGCTCTACGGTCATCTCTGGGATGTCTTCACCTTTCCATAGAGATAGTCCAAGACCGTGCATTGCAATAGCCTTAGTCGTTGACCGCTGAATGGTCTTGTTAACATCCATAGACGTAACCGTGTCTACATTGACAGATTTGTTTCTGAAGTCCATCACTGGCAGATAGTCGATATGCTCTACGCCATCAACCACAACTCCAACCTTAACCCACGCTGACTTGCCATCAGAGAAGTAATTCCATCCCGTAGCTTGGTCTTCGTATACATTACGTTGTGCATTAGGATAATTCTCTTTAAGCATATGCCATGCATTACTCCAAGATAGGTAATCCACGTTACCTTTTTTAACTACCTTACTCTTGACATCTACTGACGCCAGTGTCTCATAAACCGATTGTTTGTTTTCCATTTAATTTATTATTTAATTCTGTATAACTATTTAAGAGAGACGTTCTCTTATCTTTTAATTCTTGTATAACCTTTTCGCTTGACTTCCCATTCACCTCATCCCTAATCTTCTTCTCGACCTGCTCTAGCTTTATCCGATAATTCGACAAAGTTACTACATATACACCAATTCTCCACCCTCTCTCTAAAAATATATTTACTTCGTCTTTAGTGATTGGCATATAGTAGTCACCTCCCTTCATTGTATTGAGTAGTGTAATCTCTCTTGTTTCTATGTCTCTAATTATCTTAATGCCATAGATACTTCTGGACTCATACCCATCACCATTTAAGGTCGCAGCATAGCCATCGTTTAACGCCTGCTCGAACACTTCGTTTATTGTGTACATATTGATTCTGCTAATTGTTTAAGGTTATCGTTTAATTTTATTTTCTCTTGCATCTTAGATATGCCATGCACAATAGATTGTCGAGTTATCTTATACCCATTCTCAGCCATATAGCTGATGATGTAAGACACCTCAATCTCTTTCTCATTGCACACGTAGTATAACATATGCCTTGCATCTACTATACCTCTTAACTTTGACTTAGTAAAAATAGCTTTTCTTTTCATATCGAATGTGTTAGCTATCACGTCAACGTAGTGATTAAATACTTGTTTTTTCATATGATTTCATTTATTATAATTTTTGTAGTAGCATGTCTCATACGCTCCATAATTTCTTCCTCATCTATTTTCCATTTGCAAGAGAATATAGTCCCTTGGTCTAGCATAAGAGTAAGTTGTTTCCATAGCTTTGTTCTCGTAGGCTTTTTACATTGCCTGACTCCCGCTAATATGTTATCATCTCTTTCTTCTTTTTTATAGTAAAAATTATATATCTCGTTTTTCATATATTACTACTCTATTTTTATTACCTCTTGCTCTCTCTATGTTCACCCACTCGTTGTACAAGTAGTCTGAATCGTCATAGTATACATAGTAGTCTGCACTATGTATGTCATCTAATAATCGTTTAATGCTGCTCATCTCTTGCTATAATTAAAAGTATTAAGTACCCTGCTAAATCAAATAATGTGTCCTCGGTATTGTCATCCAACCCTCTGTTCTTAATCCGACTTAGCTTGTCATCTATCCGTGCACACAATGAGTCAACCGCATTGCGATTGCTGAATACATTGATAGGACTCAGTGCTGAGTTACCGTATGCTTTGTTCTTGGATAGAAGTAACTCCTCTAGCGAGCGGGTAACCTCTACTATTCTCTCTTGGCTGCTTGGCTTTCCAATGTTCTGCTGCAACGCTTGAATCTCTTCTTTAGATGCACCGCCTAGCTTGGCATCTACTATGTTCTCTGGTGTTATCATATTAATTTTTGTTTACTGACATTTTTTTACGGTCTATATTAAATTGTATTTCGTCTGCTGCATCTAAAATTGCATCTTGTACAGATTGCTCTGTAAATCCTGCACACATCATAAGGTTTTTACAAATCTCCAATACTTCGTGAGTATTTAAATCATCATTAGGTGTTTTTGTGGAGTGCGTAACTCCGTAGTGTTTTAATGTTATTATCATTTTGCTATCCATATACTACCTCACCCATTACTAAAACTTGGAACACTATGTCAGCGTCATTAGCATCGTAGTCTCCGTTAAGCACATTGTCCAATGCCCACTGATGGTCACTAGGGAAGTTCTCAAGCACTTTCCTTACCGAATGGTAGGTAAGTTTGCCTAAGACCTCTTCCTCGTCCTCAGTGTCCAATACAATTACTGCTGCAGATTTGTCGTTGTACAAAGCGGCAGCTATTCTCATTGTCATAGGTCGTTGGTCATCTTTACTACGTCTTATACCTACTGAGTTTTCAAGGTCAAGCATGTACCAATAGTTGCTACCACCCTCTAATGCAGTTACTATTAAATTCTCGAATGAATCGTAATCCATCTCTTTTTTTATTGTTATCATTATAATATATCTTTTGTTCTTACGTAATTGTATCCCTCGTGGGTAATCTTTTGAGCGTCTGCCCACTTAATCTTTGCGGCAACTTTCTTAGGTAGATGCCCACCCTCCATAACTATTGTTATGCCTTGTCTCTCTGCGTAGTCTAACTCTTCCTCGCTCTCAATCAGAGACTCACTCTGCTCATGCTCGAAGTACATATATAAATCTACGCACTTAAAAAATTCTCGTGCCATCGGTCTTACATCGATGAACACAAAACTATCATCTGTTATAATTAATCTGTTTCTCATAATATTTTACTTTTACTTTTTCCCAATATTTAATTGTACTTTTTTTTCTTGCACCTCTCGGTCCGCCATTCCATCTCCTTGCTACTATCTCGAAGAACTCATCCTCGGATATAAACTCGCAGCACTCTACCTCCTCTGCCATTATTGAGAACATCTCAATCGACCTACCTCTGTCGTATCTGTCATCTAACGTGTACTTCCCATCAACACCATAACCCTCCAGTAGTCTGTTGACCTCTCTCACTGCTATAGGACGTATCTGTAGGCATCCTACGGCACATTCTCTCTTATTGTAAGCCGAGTCATCGCCACCGCTCTCTACCTCGATTACGGCATCTATGAAATGCTCCCAATTTGTTTTCTTCTTTATTGGTATAGGCTTTGAATAGTCATCAGCCGTATAGGCTGATGACATTATCAAACACACTAACACAACTAGTATCTTATAATCTCTCAAAATATCTTTCTATTAAATTTATATCTTTTGTTATTAACTTGGATAACTCCTCAATTTGAAAGTCATCCATCTTTTGCAATTCTTTGTTGATGGTATACTGCTCATTGCTGCCATCGTTAAACTTTGATGCATCATCCGAATACTCAAAGTAGTAATCAAATGTATTAATTTTCTGTGCTAATTTTTCTATGTTCATACTTTAAAATATTCTAAATAGGTTAGTTTCTCATCATACAACTCGTCGAATCTGTCTTGTGCCTCATCTGTGTACTCAATAAGATTTGCATCTTCTGGTCTATACACATCTCCCATGAATGTTCTCATAAGTTCGTCATGTGCTAACTCTGATGCCAACTCTAATGCGTTAATTTTTATGTTCATAATAATGCTTTCTCTAGTGTGTTAATTATTTCTTCTGTCTCTCTTAGCGAAATTGTAAAGTCCGCTATTTCTTTCTTGTCAGTAGACATGTCAATTGCCATGCGGTAATCTTTCGCAGAAAGATTGCTCTCGAAAGATAGTCTAATGATTTGCTTGCTTGTTAAATTTATATTCATAATGTTATACTCTTTATATATTTGTTTAATTTTTCTTCGTTCATACGCCATACCTTCTCGCAAGATTTATACTTCTTGAAGAAGTATACGTCATCTCCGCACTCCTCAGAGTATCTAGAACACATGAACATTGGTCTCCAAACTCCTTGATACTCTATGTACGACAACTCAATGCCACCCATAACTATCCATGATACCACGTTACCATCTATTACTGACGATGCAGTGTATTCTATCTTTCTTTTGCATTGCTCGTTGTATACACCGAACAATAATCTCATCTGACTTTCTGCGTCAGCTATTCTTGTTTTGACTTTCATTTTAAATCTATAAGTTAATTTTTGTTAGTTAATTTTAAACTTACAAGTTCAAGGAAGGCTACAAATCCTATGATAAATAGCACGCCAACATACTCGTAATACTCTCCTATTGTTAGCAGTAGGGCTGCATTGAACAACCCTAGTGCCGCTACTACTTTTAATATTTGTTTCTTCATATTGTCATCATATATAATGCGTGTGAAAATTTAGCAAACTCCTCGTAACTCTTAACCCTCTTAATCGTAGTAGGGTTAACACGTAGTTTGCAGTAATCTGTATTCTTTTTTTCAAACTCTTTACGCTCGTTATTTACTTTCGCAATAGCATCACGCTTAGATTTAGCCCAAACGTCATTGCCACCCGATGTAGATGAAAATACATTAGACTCTGGGTCGGCTTGTAGCCAACCGAATTTGTAGCGATTCTCGCCTTTGTCGTTCTTGTACATAATTTTATTTTTTAATAGTCATACGATGGAAAAATATCTTCCCAACCATCTACTGCATTGTTGTTGTAGTGCCTTGGCTCTTCTGGCTCATCCTCGTAGCAAGGATGTATCTCATAGTCATCATCGAAGCATGACTCTAAATCTTTTTTTAACTCTACCGCCTCATTATATGTTAGTCTGGTAGTGTGGTCTTCGTGGTGTGTAGCGTTATACACTTTGTAATTTTGTTCGTTCATTTGATTAAGTTTTTTATTAGTTGTTTGAAATCATAAGTTGTTATGCTATTCTCTTCTAGTAGTTGGACATATAGCCTTATTAAAATAATCTTTGGGTCATCCGTATTGTTCATGGCACGTCTCGCATACTACGTTGGTTAATACTTGACTCTTTAAGTCATCTAAAATTATAGCCAAGGACTCACCGCAATCGCATTGAGCCTTGCCCATCTCTAAGATAAGGTCACCACGTGTATTGGCTCTTACCTCTAGTGCATTGTACAATGCATCGTTCTTTGTTTTAAAATAATTTGTCATGCTATCTTTCTCATAATAATTCTCCTATTAAATTTACTTCTGTCATTGGGATGTCATGGCATCCTATCTTTAGTGTATTATCTTTTACTCCTATCACGGTGTAGTAGTCTAGCTTGAATCCATTGATGTCCTTACCCGCTTTGATAAGTTTGTACAATACACGTGCTTTGTCTCGCTCTATACGTACTCCCTTAGATGTCTCTACACTTTCGCCATCTAGCGACAATCTTAGATAACTCTTAGGTAAGCCGTACATATCTCTTCGTTCGTGGGTACGCCACTCAGCAAGGTGCTCTAGTTGCTTTGCTTTATCTCTCTCACGTTTCTTTTTCTCTATGTCGGCAATCTCCGCCATAATGCCATCTTTGTCAGCGTCAAGTCTGCTTACTATCTCGCAAATCTCCTTATACTTAATCGCATCACCATAGCCTAACTCGTCCTTGGTATTGGTGTACTCTAGATACTCGTTAAGTTTCTCGTAGGTGTAGTATATATTATTTAGATACTCACCTTTGCGAGTCCGTGCCGTGCTCATCATCTTTGTCAAGTGTGTGATACTTAAATGCACAATATCCATGTCTGTATTGGTCTTGTAAAAACGTGTAAGGTGCGATGTTGCACTCGTTAATAAGTGTATGTGCTTACTAGTTGATACACTATACCCTTTATCATTAATCACAATTGTCTCTGAGTCGATAAACTCGCCTAGCAAATAGTGATACCCATAAGAGTAGATTTTTGTGTCTTGGAAGAACATACTTCCCGAACGTCCCTCGCTTTGTGATTGTTGAGCGAATACGTGTACGATTTCTGTGTTTGTGAATACTTTTTTCATGTTTGTGTGTGTTTATAATAATATTTTTTCGATTTGGTTTACTTCTCTCTTAGGTAGCTGAAAACATACGTCTAGGTATCTATCGTATGCCGCAGCACATTGTCTGTCTAATTTTTTATACTCTTTTAAGTTATCTTCATCGTCCGCAGCATTCCGCAAATCGTTCAACTCATTGTACTTGCTCATCCACTTGGTCGCTTTGTTGACCAAGGATTGATTTTTTTTTGTAATTGCTGTAATTGTCATAATGTTTGATTTGTAATAGACTCACCAATATGGTGAGTTTCGGATAATTAATCCTCGTCAGTATTACTATAATGAGTAGAATAGGTACTCTGCTTCATCTTGTTGTGCATCCTTTCTAGAGTATTCTGCTGCCGTTACCTTTGATTGCTTGACTGCAAACCATTCTAAAAAAACGGCTGCTTCATCCTTGTTGTCTAAATCCCATCCGTATGCACGAGTATTACTTGTTGCACATCTGACATTTACTTGTGGAAGCAAAGCATACAAGTTAGTTGTATGGTCAAGTCTAATCTTAGCGTTATAGCTTACGATGAATGAGGATGAAATTAAACTGCCATCTTTAGTAGATGTAAACTCGATTTTGTTTAGTTGGTTAACTAGGTCTGTGATTGTGTGTGTGTGCTTGTTCATTTGTGTGTGTGTTTAGTTATGTTATATTAATACTACTTTTATGTTAGATGGAAATTCAAGATTATACTCATCAAGTGCTTCTTTATCTTCAAGCATAGACTCTAGAGTTTTGAAAGTTTTAGTAGTTGTGCTGCCATCGAGTTTCTCTACCATTTTCAAGGTAGATGTGTTATATGTTATTAAGTTCATACCACGAAAACCCCACTACAACTGGTGTAGTGGGGCAATATCGTGGGCGAGTATGCTTATACTCTTAATCTACGTTATTATGCCGTAGCTGCTTAGTAACCTATTACGCTGGTTACACACGACCTAACTAAAACGTTTAGGCAACTTGTTCTCGTGTTGTTATCTATCCAGCCACTCCCTATCCCGCTTGTGCCCTCACACCTCTTAGTGTGTGATGAGCCAGTATATCTACGCCAATAAAGGTAGCGATATCGCAGTTAGTCATGGTGTGACTGCTAGTGTTTAAGATGTCAAAGAACGCTGCCAACCCTTTACTCCCGTGCTCATCACACTAGGCTCAGCCCATATACATGGGGTTTTAGTAGATTGTCTAGTATTTAGGTCAGTGTCTAGTTTCCTAGACAGCGAGTAGGACATTCCCTATCTCTAAATGCTCCACAAATATATAGTCCACTTGTACCCAATTGATTCTCCGCTAATGAAAATAATTTGTAAGTAACTGATAATGAGGTCAATAATTTTCAAATTGTATTTTTGCTATGCGTTTAATATGCGTTAAATGTGTTAACAATTGTTAATTAATATGCAGTGATAACTACACTATTATTTGTTTAAATGGGGTGAGATGGGTGTATGGATAACATCGTCTGTAGTGATGTGATCTAATTAATTTTTTATAGGAAAACTTTTATAGGAAAACTTTTATAGGTCAGACCTATTATGTTGTTGTTATGTGTGTGTGTGGTGCGTGTGCGTTACGTGTGTGTGCACATGCTCATGTGTGACGTGCGTGTGCGTGTGCGTGGCGTGTGCGTACGTGCGTGTGCGTACGTGTGTACGTGCAGCCCATACCTAGCTCATCGGCAGCAGCAGCAGCCCATCGAGAGCAGCCCATAGGCAGCCCATGGGAAAACGCCAAAACCTTTGGAAGCGTCCAATAAAAACGACACCCCACCTCTCAAAAAAAAATCGGTTTCCGTTCGAGGGTCGCCATCGTCACAGCACCATTGAACCCAAACAATATAGTAACCTAATCCTTTTTGTTTCGTTCCCTTATAAAATCGTTATATTTGCATATGCAATATGAACTAAGTGTCTCAAGTAGATTATACGTTGGATTAGCCATAGGTTGGTCCTGGTATACAATGGATGAAGATTATGATTTTGGAGAGTTTACCTTACATTTAGGATTATTCAATTTACATTTAAGATATAAAAAATTATGATGAACAGATTAAACGGACCTTTGCAAAAAAGAGGTACAAACACAACAGGTATTCAAGAGGCAGTTAATGCCAAAAAAGAGATTAAGAGAGCTAAAAAAGTAAACATGATTGCAGATGGATATGTCCTTGGTGAGATGAAATCTAAGATGATGGGGATGGATGAAGACTAGTTGATTATCCGTTTGTAGTCGTTTACAAACGGCTAGTAAAAATTATTAAAAAGGGCGAATCTTCGGAAACGCCCTATTTGCGTAAAAAAGATGTCAACAAATGTCGATTTAATGTTGACGAGATTGAGTGGTACTGTACATCTTGACGGAATGTTGATTTTTTTCTCTAAACCTAGAGTGAAAAAAAAAGAGAATATATATAAAAAGTATATAGAGAGAATAGGGAGGGTCATTTTTAACATTTTGACATTTGACTATTTGAGTATATATTTGCATAAAATTAAATCAAATGAATGAATCAGGTTACACTCCAAAAAATCTAAAGTTTGGGGAAGAGGGAAGAGTAAAATTAATTAATGGTATAAGAACAATTTCATCTGCTGTTAAAAGTACATTAGGTCCATCTGGGCAAACTGTGTTAATTGAATCACCACATCATACTCATGGTATAACTGTGACCAAGGATGGTGTAACGGTTGCTAAGGCGGTTGACTTAATAGACCCTATTGAGAATTTGGCTGTAAGAATGATGAAGGAGGCTGCGGATAGAACAGCTACTTCGGCAGGTGATGGCACAACAACCAGTATCATACTAGCTGAGGCGTTTGTAATATCTGGTACGGAGAGTATTGATGACCACAACAAGACTGAGGTGTTGAGGGATTTAGTTAAGGAGACTGAGAAGGTTGTTACTTCATTAAAGAAAAGAAGCCGCAAGGTGGCTAAGAACAACTTGAGGGATGTTGCAACCATATCTGCGAATAATGACAAGGAGCTTGGTAAGATAATCGCTGACGTTTACAATACGGTTGGAGCGAGTGGTATAGTTACCGTAGACAAGTCACAGACATCTGAGACATATTATGAGACCACAATGGGATTGAAGGTAGACAGAGGGTATACTAGTCCGATGTTTATTAACGACCAGAAGAAGGACGAGTGTATATTGGATGATGTATTTGTGTTGGTGAGTGACGCTGAGATATCAAGTGTGTTGAATATTGAGGCGATATTGAAACCTGTGATACAGGAGAACAAGAGACTTCTGATAATTGCACCGTGCGCTACGAATGTGATAAATACATTGGCTGCGAATGTGGTGAAAGGTGGACTGAAGATATGTGTAATTGCACCACCGAGTTTTGGGTACAGACAGCACGAGCTGATGCATGACATAGCTGTGTCTGTAGGAGCGACATATTTCTCTGAGAAGACAGGAGACGACTTGAGTATAATTACAATGGATGACCTTGGTCATGCCTCTAAGATAATTGCATCAGGTGAGTCGACTGTTATCATCAAGGATGAGGTGATAAAAAATGCTGAGGTGATAGAAGAGAGAATAGGTCAGTTGAGGGATGCGTATGACAATGCTACACGCAAAGGCGACAAAGACTTCATACTATCGAGAATAGCGTCACTGTCAGGTGGTGTTGGTGTGATATATGCAGGTGGGAAGACTGATTTAGAACAAAAAGAGTTATATGACAGAATTGATGATGCTGTATGTGCAGTACGGTCAGCACTTGAAGAGGGAATTCTTCCGGGCGGTGGACTGGCTCTCTACGAAGAATCGTTAAAGTATAGTAAAAATAGTGAGTCTATTGCGGAGAGAATAATGTACAGCGCACTAAGAGCTCCGATTATACAGATATTAGAGAATGCAGGGTTAAAACTAGAAGACATATACAATTTCACTCCGGACCAATACGGCTACGGCTACGACGTTAAAAACAACGTGATGGGGGATATGTATAGGTTAGGTGTAATAGACCCCTTAAAGGTCACTAAGAATGCGTTACAAAATGCTGTTTCGGTTGCGGTGACTATATTATCAACCAATGCCATCATAACAATGGCTAGAACGTATGAAGATAAATGAGTAAATTTCAACCCATCGGCAAATACATTGCCATTAAGACTGTAGAAGAAGAGATAAAGACAGCATCTGGTCTAATTTTATCAGCGGAGGATGCGAATCAGATGCGATATAAGCGTGGTCTTGTTATAAAACCAGGTAGTACAGTTACTGTGATAAAGGAGAATGACGAGATATACTACGACAAAAGGGCAGGGTTCACTATGCTGATAGACAACGAGCAGTACACCATTATTCTTGAGAATGATGTAGTCGTTGTTCTTTGATATACTTGTTCATGTCCTTGATGAAGTTGCGATATACTTTATCTGAGTAGCAGACATTTTTAGCGAATATGGGGTTGGATGACTGAGTCATAGGTATTTCTTCCCCATTGAGCTTCTTGTACATGCTACCCATCATCCTACGTGCTTTGTATGAGATTTCATAAAGTGTTTTCTTATTGGCTACTCGTTTTCTGAATACAACAATCCAATCATCACGGAGTAATCTGTTGAATCTATTAACATCCCAGGAGAGTAGTTCATTGAACTCATCGAATTTTGATTTGCCAAAATACTTTTCGGAGTATAGGAAGAGAAGCATATCTAGGTCTGCTGAGTTTAAGCCGTATTTTGCTTTGGTAAAGTATCTGATGACTTTCCAATACTTAAGGTAATCGTAAGGTGGTGGTCTTCTATCCATAAAAAAAATTTAATTAAATTTGCAGTACAAAGATATTAAAAAGATGGGAACTAAACCAACGAGAGACACCAGAGCAAAGAAAGATAAGTATGTTGCTGGAACTTTGACAGAGTCAAACAAGAAGTCTTCTGAGGATTATGACAAAATAAACTTTAAGAATAAAGCTGTTGACGCTTGGAATAAAGTAACTGCTCTTGCTCCTAATCGTGCAAAGAGAAAAGCAAATACTGCATTTAGTAGAGTATCTGGATTTGGAGGATTTGGGAGTGCACCACAATTAAACAAAAAAAAAGATAAATGAAAAAAGTACTTGTGCCAGCAGGGACTGCTATGTCAAAAAAGACGAAGGGTAAGCCTGAGAAGCTTGGGTTGCCATCTGACAAGCAAATTAAAAATAGTGTGTACGCTAAGTGCGGTAAGAAGTAATGGCAACACCGAGAAAAGGGAAAGCAAAGGTTAAGATTACATCTTCAGGTAAGAAGGTGAGTTATGGTCAGGCGGGTCAAGCTAAAGGTGGAGGACCAAGAGTAAAGCCAGGCACTTCAAAAGGAGATAGCTACTGTGCGAGAAGTCTTGGTATTAAAAATGGGCTTTCAAAGGGAAAGCAAAATGACCCTAATACCCCGAATAATTTATCTAGAGCTAGATGGAAGTGTTCAGGTGCAAAATCAAGAAAGTAAAATAGAAAAATATGAATAGAGATTATCCATTAGCTCCTACTGTTTTTAAAGACAAGGAGACTAGAATGAAAAAAAAGGCAGCTAGGCAAGAAAACAATCAAATCAAAAAAGAGGAGAGAGTTGAGATGCGCAAAGATAAAAAAATTGAACGTAGCAGTGGTCTTGAATACGAGCCACCTGTTAGAAAACGTCATATGAGATAAAAAAAAATAATTATCTTTGTAGAATGAAATCAAGAGGACTAGGTGACACAATTGATAAGATAACAACAGCAACCGGTATTAAGAAGGTTGTTAATGCTGTTTCAAAGGCTACAGATAAAGACTGTGGATGTGGAGCAAGAAAAGAAAAACTAAATAAGGTTATGCCTTACAAATTAATATGATGAATTATACATGGACAGTAAATAGTACTTATTCAATAAATACACCTGAAGATGTAATTTATACAGTAAGTCCATTTTATATTAAAAAATAAAAATATATGCAATATACACCATTAATTTCAGGAGGATTAGCTTTATCGGTAATACCTTCTGATAATGCAAATATACCGTACCCTAATAAGCTTGAGGTTGGTACATCTACTAACACAGCAGCAGATGAGCTTGTTGACACTAGTAAAGATTTTACTTTAAGTGTGAATATAGGAGACATTGTATATAATACAACAACTGCTGCAGCGGGGACTGTTATTGAGGTTGTGTCTGCGACTGTACTAAAACTAAATGCTGATATATTAGTTAGTGGAGAGAACTACATAGTATACTGCGGTTCAGATATATGTGCAGACGCTAGAGGTGGATGTGTTATTAGAGTTAATGGTACAGGTAACGTAACAGTTACAACTATAAATGACGATGTAATACTATTCACAGTTCAAGCAGGAGAGTATTTACCGGTAAGAGTTAAGAGAGTTGCGTACGGAGCTACGGCAACCGGCATAGTTGCTATTTGGTAGGATGAAAGGGTATTTGGGTAGCGTATTAACAGCCTTAGTCTTATTCTTTGCTCCTGTTAAGGGCATAATCTTAATTGTTTCGCTATCTACTATTATAGACACCTGTTTTGGTGTTTGGAAAGCAGTGAAACTTGGAGAAGATGTAACGAGTAAAATATTTAGAAAGGGTTTGTTGTCTAAGCTTCTCACGTATGTATCAGCTACAATGCTAATATTTGCATCTGACGTGTTTATTATAAACGAACTAACAAGGAGCGTTGTGAGCGTTGATTTTATATCTACTAAAGTATTGTCATTGGTGTTAGTAGCTATTGAGGTTAAGAGTATGGACGAGTCATTTATCAAGGTGAAGGGATATTCATTTATTGATAAGGCTAAGTCTATAATAATAAAAATCAAAAACATTAAGAAGGAGCTGTAATGATGTCGACTATTGACATTATTAAGAAGTATGGCAAGCCTAATGAGACAGGGGCTGGGTACTTAACAACTATACAGTTACCTTATCCAATGAGGTTAGCTTGGGACTTAGATACCAAGGTAACTAGAATGAGCTGCCATAAGCTAGCCGCTGAAAAGTTCTTAGATGTATTTAATGATTTGCTTGCTGAGTATGGAATGGCAGAGATTGAAAGGTTAGGCATAGACTTATTTGGCGGGTGTTTCAACTATCGCAAAATGCGAGGAGGGTCAAGCTGGTCAAAACACGCTTGGGGAATTGCAGTCGATTTAGACCCGGCAAGAAACAAATTAAAAGAGACAGCTAAGACTGCTAGATTTGCTAGACCTGAATATCAAAAGATGATTGATGTATTCTACAAGAATGGATTTATAAATCTAGGAATAGAGAAGGGGTACGATTTTATGCACTTTGAACTAAAAAGCTAATCTGCATGAATTTTTCCTAAAACTTCATGCAGTTAAAAAATGCACAATATATCGGCAAGGTTTATTGTGCAAAATTAAGTAGCATAACTCCGACATTATCCGAATTAAAGCATATAAAAGTACATTATACTACACTTTAAGATGCAAATACGTATAATACCGAATATTTGCGTATCAATAAAGCATTTTACTGCACTTTACTTAGGCATATTACAATTATTGCACCGAGCATATATCCAATGGCAGACGCTAAAGCTATTTTGAAGCGTTGTAAGCGATTTTCAGCTTCAATTATATAACTTATAAATGGCAATCCCAAAAAAGGACCTATAAAGGCAAAAAATAGCATTCCTCCGACATTAAATTGGCTAACGCTTCTGATGTAAAAAGTAGATGCTATTTCTATTATTAAACAACTAAGACCTATTATTATATATTTTTTCACTTATAAAGCTATAAATAAAAAGAGCGTCACTATAGCTATAAACGAAATAGTGCGATTTGTCCTAATTTGCGTCTTTTGCTTCTCGTTATCTACGTGTAGACCCATGTTCTCAGCGTCAATAGTATATACAAGCGATTGTAGAGACTCTATATCTTTTTTAGAACTATCTATCACTTGATACAATAATAGTTCCTTAGAGAGGCTTATTTGAGCTTGCTCCATTAAGCTATCTTTTTGTAGCAGTTCAACGTAGATTTTGTCCATCTGTGGGATAGATATGCATACAGAAGTGTCTCCTGTTTGGTTATCTATTAATACGGTCTGAGAAAAGCTGTATTCTACGAGTAGTAGGAGCACTACTATAGTCATTAATCTTTGTTTCATATTTCAATTTGATTGTGTCAGATTTTATTCTTAATCGCTCTATATCTTGATATACTGTATCTGTATTCGTTAGAATAATAGTTTTAGGTGTCACAATTTCTTTATTATTTGTGACATCCATAAATACATAAATACATATTATGGCTAAAAGTATTATTGTGATGACATAGAATCTCATGTATTGCATTCGGCAAAGATAAATATAAAAGTTTTATATTTGCAATAATATAAATAGTGCATGGCAAGAATCAGTACATACCCAATAGATGAGAATATTTCTGGTTCAGATAAATGGATTGGAAGTGATGCTGGGTTTAAAAGTGCTACTAAAAACTTTACAGTAGATAAGGTTGCTGATTACTTAAATACATCAGGTGTTATTCAGTCTCAGGCATTGAGATATATGTATCAAAATGATACGAATACAAAGCCTAGATATAATGGCACTATATCATTCCAAAGTGAAAGAGGAGAGAACGTTGCCTTTAATGACATAACTACGTTTTTGTTAAGCAGATACGCTAAACCATCTAGGGATGTGTATACGTTTTATAACGCACCACTTACAGGCTCTACGATACTTCTTACAAACGCTAATAACGTATCAAATTGGGCTGTGTATTTATGGGATGGCTCAACTCAAGATATTGACGAAGAGAACTTCTACAATATAGACCTTACATTTATATCAGGGAGTGGTGGGTTAGTAGATGGAGAAGATTATTTAATATCACTGCTTGGATATAAAAGCACAAATGATAAGACATTTATTTACACTCAGGCTATAGCTTCAGATGTTTGGGAGATAACACATAACTTAGAGAAATTTCCATCTGTATCTGTTGTGGATTCAGGTAAGACTATGGTGTATGGGAATGTAGAGTATATAAACGCAAACGAATTAACAATAACTTTTAGTGCTCCCTTTTCAGGACAGGCATTTATGAATTAGAAACTATGGCTATTAAATATTTAGATAATATTTCCCTGGAGGGGAATCAATTACAAAACTCGCTGCTGCAAGTGCTTGCAACGAATCCTGCTCCATTGGGGGCTGGTCAAATAATTTACAACTCCACTACAGGTAGTATTAATTACTATAATGGTAATTCTTGGATTACTCTTGACGGTGTTGGGGACATATCTGCTGTAGTGGCAGGGACTGGACTTAACGGAGGGGGTACTTCAGGTTCAGTTACATTAAACCACAATGACTACGGTACGTCAGGTACGTATGCTTACCCTACGTCTGTTACGACAAACGCACAGGGACACGTAACTGCTATATCAGCAGGTGTAGCTCCAGGTTCAATGAACTCGTTCAATGTAGCGGGTGACTCAGGGACTAATCAGACTATATCTGAGGGGAACACAATCACATTTGTTGGAGGCACAGGCATTACAACTGCAGGAGCGGCTACTGACCAATTAATAATCACACTTGCATTAAGTGAGTTGCCTGCGAATACAGCGACTCTAGTTAAGGCATCTGATAAGATTGTAGGGTTATGGGATAGTGGAGCTACTCAGGGAACTAAAGTAGTTAGTGCTATACCTGTAAGTGCTTGGGGTACTGCGATAGAGAACGTGAATATGGGCTCGAACAAGATTGTATCTGTTCTTAATCCAACTGACGCACAGGATGCGGCTACTAAGAACTACGTTGATACAACGCTTGCAGGCTCAGGAGCATTAATATATCAAGGACCATATAATGCGGCTACAAATACACCTAACCTTGACACTCCTCCAACAGGAACGATAAACAAAGGGTTCACTTGGACGGTGACTGCAGACGGTCTGTTCTTCACTGAGCAGGTTCGGATTGGTGACTTACTCATAGCGAATATAAACAACCCTACGGTATTAGCTGATTGGACAGTTGTTCAGAGTAACATTGACTTGGCTAGTGCGACTGTACCGGGCATAGCATCGTTCCCTGTATCAGGTGGTCTGAGTGTAGCTGCAGGAGCTGTTTCAATAGCCGCTTCAGGAGTAACTTTAGGTTCATACGGAACGGCATCAGCTGTTGGGTCATTCACTGTAAATGCAGAGGGTAGAGTAACATCAGCGAGCAACACAACAATAGCGATAACTTCTAGTCAAGTTACTGACTTTTGTTCAGCTGTTAATACGTGTGTGTCAACGAGCACAAAGTATGTTGCAACGATAGGGAACGGCAGTAGCACAGTGTATGCAGTGACGCATTCATTAAATAATTTAGACGTAATGGTTCAGTTATATGAGGTTGCGACAGGAGAGACAGTATATACATCGGTAGAAAGAGACACAAATAACATAGTAAATATTACATTTGCATCAGCACCAGCATTGAATAGCATCAGAGTGATGGTTCTATCAATCTAATAAATGGGAGTCAAATATTTATATGGCATAGACGTAACTGGGCAGAGTACCTTCTCAACTAATGTTGGGATAGGTACTTTAAGTCCTAATGCAAATCTTGATATAGTTGGAGGTGTAGTTATACTAGGTCAAAATAAAATTGACGGCAGTAGTGACAACTTAAAAATTATGTCTGATTTTGCTAATATCAGCGGAAGTTCTACTATTGAATTTTCTGTAGATAATAGCGAAAAGATGCGTATTACAAACGCAGGCAACGTAGGAATAGGGACGACTAGTCCAGGAGCTAAATTTCAAGTAGATGGTTCAAATTCTAATGGGTTAATTCAAGCTTATGTAACTTCCGGTGGTGGAAATGCTCTACGCCTAAATACTAATTTTGGAGGCGGGAATTATATCGACTTAAACCCATATGTAACAGGAGTAAGTAACGGGGGTTTTGAAATATTACAAAATGGAACTCAAAGATTAGTAATATCCTCTTCCGGCAACGTCGGCATTGGTACGACTAGTCCATCTGAAAAGCTACACGTAGACGGTAATGCAAGAGTAACAGGTGCATATTACGACACCTCTAATTCACCAGGTACAGTTAATCAGCTATTGTCTTCGACAGTAACTGGTACTACTTGGATTAACCCATCGGCTATTGTAGCGGAAGCGGCTACATTAGTTGTAATCGCGTGTAAGAACACTTCTGGAGCAGCTATAGCACAAGGGACTCCTGTATATCAAACAGGAACAGTGGGCGCGACAGCGACTATTGAAATCGCTCCTGCAGATGCATTAATATCAGAAAATAAACTTCCAGCTATTGGTTTACTGCAAACAGCACTAAACAACAACGGATTTGGTTTTGTAGTTATAACTGGAGCACTTACAAATTTTACAACATCTCCTATTGATGGAGTTGTACCTACCACAGGGGATAAAGTATTCGTAAAATCAGGGGGAGGACTAACATTAACTAAACCAACAGGTGAGGGTAATGGTATTCAAAATATGGGGCTTGTTGGTAAAGTGTCTACTGGAAGCGCTGGGTCTATTACCGTGTCGTCTATTATGCGTACCAACGACGTACCCAACCTGCCCGAGGGTAGAATATGGGTAGGTGATGGAAACACCTTAGTATCTGATACAGTTTATATAGATGAGCCAAATAACAGGTTTGGTATTGGGACGACTAGTCCTAGCAGACAACTAGAGGTCTCTAACACAGGGAATGCAATAATAAGAATAGCAGGAGATAGCGACAATGATGTAGGAGAAACAGGAGATGCTGTGCTTGAAATGACTACTGATGCAGGCGGTCACGGATGGTCAATAAGAAGCGCTAACATAGGTGGAGGAACAGGCGATTTTAAAGTAAACACCTTTATAAGTAGTGTTGAATCAACAAAATTACTAATTGACAGGGACGGCAACGTAGGGATAGGAACGACTGCGCCTATAGGCAAGCTACACGTAAATACTTTTAATACAAGTAATAACGCTTTAACGATACAGGCTTCGAATTGGACCGCTAGAACTTATGGGATTGGTATTGATTCTTCAAGTAGCTTATCGTTTTATGATAACTTCTCTTCTTTAGCAAGACTTATTATCACATCATCAGGCAACGTAGGTATTGGAACGACTAGTCCAGCTGAAAAGTTATCTATTGAGGGTTCTGGAAGTCAATCTTTATCTATATACAGTACAGATACTGGTATTTCCGGTACGCCAAAAACATTTATTAAATTATACGGAGAGAGTGCAGCAGCACTACAGAGATTACAAGGACAAATATCAGTTGCTCCTGGAGTAAATACCAATTCAGGTGATATGATTCTTAGCACAGCAAATACTGCTGCTGCTATAACAGAAAGGATGCGTATTGATGGGGCGGGCAACGTAGGTATTGGAACTACTAGTCCTAGTACTTTACTTCATATTGAAGGTTCTTCTGCAGGGTATTTACAAACCATAAAAAATACGACAGCAGGGGGAGATTATTTACAAATGTTAGCTGAAACTGGGGATGCTGTATTTCAATTTGAATCAGGAGGTACTGGTGGTGAAGCAACTCTAAATATGTATAGAGATGGTACTCAATATGTAAAAATATCAGCAGACGCAGGGGTAGATAATTATTTCAACAATGGTGCAAACGTAGGTATAGGAACTACTAGTCCCGCTTATAAGTTGCACATAGACGACGACACTGCTTATGGTGGTGTTCTTATTGAAGGAGATAATGCCCCCGGATTAAGCATAAGAGACAATAGCGGAACTTCAATATCTAAAATTTATGTACAAAGTACTGCCGGTTCTCAAGGTAATCTTAGAATATCCTCAGACGATAATAACACAGCAACTACTCCTACTATAGAGTTTATAATAGGGGGTTCGCACAAAATGCGTGTTTTAGATAATGGCAACGTAGGAATAGGAACAACATCTCCTTCAGCTAAGTTGGATGTAGAGGGTGATGTATCAATTAAGAATGTCAACTTATCTAATCAGGAGAATCTAGATGTAGACACAGGGACTGAGGTGATAGCGATAGCTCCTATAGCATTATATACAGCGGCATTCTTTGACTTTGTAGTTAAGAATGGAGCGAACGTTCGTTCAGGTACGGTGTACGCCTGTCACGATGGGACATCAGTAGAGTACACAGAGACATCTACAGCTGACTTAGGTAATACATCAGCGGTAGTATTTACAGTAGACATATCAGCAGGTAATATGAGATTACTTGCAACAACGACCACAGACAACTGGTCAATAAAAACTTTAACTAGAACAATATGACAACATTTAATTGGACAATCTCAGCAGTAGAGAGAAAAGTAAGCGAAGACGGATTATCAAACGTAATTCAAGTAGCACATTGGCGGTACAGAGGTACAGATGAAAACGGTGTAACGGCAGAGCTTTATGGAGCACAGTCGTTAGCTGAACCAAATCCAGAGGATTTTACTCCTTGGGATGAGGTGACAGCAGAAGACGTAGAAGGATGGTTGGTTAATATCTTCAGTGTGACTGTAGATGGAGAGCCTTCCGAGTTAGAGAAAATGGAGGCGAATATTGATGTTCAAATTGAACTGATAATCAATCCTGTGACTATAACTGGTCCTTTAGTAGCGTAACAAACAATAATAATTAGCTGTAATCTGGAAAGTGAAAGATGAGTAATGAATTCAAAATTAAGAAGGGTCTTGTAGTCGAAGGAGATGCGAGAGTAACAGGAGCGATATTTGACTCAACGAACGCACCGGGTACGAGTGGTCAGGTTCTAACATCAACTGTAACAGGTACAGACTGGAAGAGCTTAGCAGAGATATCAGGTGTAGACGGCACAGGTACAGCTAATTATTTATCTAAGTGGGCGGATGCTGACACTATAACCAACAGCATCGTATACGACAACGGAACAAACGTCGGCATTGGGACGACTAGTCCGAGTGCTAAGCTTGAAGTTAATGGCGCTTTGTTTGTTGGTAATCACACCGGGACAGTGACACCTACGGACGGGATATGGATTGAAGCACCTACTGGAGTTGAAACACAAATTCAAATGTACACTTTTGGCGGCAGTATTTTTAGCATAAAAGGTAATAACACTAAAGCAAACATAGGTTGGAGTAGTGGTCAAGATAGATTTGTAAATTTTGTAAATGCAGGAACTGGAGACATAAGTGTTGGTATAGGAACGACTAGTCCAGCTTCTAAACTGCATATAAAAACGTCTGTTGATAATAGTGTTTCTCAAGGATTAGTTATTGAGAGAAGCGTAAATAGTGACAGGGGTTATATTAATTATAATGGAGGTGGATTTCAGTTTAGGTCAACAGTAGGAGACCCTATTGTATTTGGTGAAACAGACGCTGAACATATGCGAATCCTGCCTGACGGCAACGTAGGCATAGGAACGACTAGTCCTGATGCTAAGCTAGAGGTAGTAGGAACTACAGGAATTGCTCTAGCTCAATCTGCAGGAGCAAAAACAGTTGGTTATGTTACCACATTACAATCTTTTTACTCAATAAATTCAGGTTTTCTAGCTTTTAGTGGTGATGGAGGTGCTGGAAAAGCTATTGGTGGAGGAGCTTATGGAGCTGATACTATCCTTTTTGCTAATAATACGGAAAGGATAAGAATATTAAATAACGGCAACGTAGGTATTGGGACGACTAGTCCACAAGCTAAGTTACACGTTTCTTCTACTGGTGAATCTGTAATAAGAATTCAAGATTTAGATGCAACAAATCAATTTATGGATTTAGGGCATAATGGAGGAACTAGCTATTTCTTATCAACGAATAATACATCAAATGGTAATTTTACTTGGTATTTATATAATGGCACTTCTTTTAGTACACCAATGTATATTGCTTCTACAGGCAACGTAGGCATAGGAACGACTAGTCCTGAAAATAAATTACACGTTCAGCAAAGTGACGTATTTACAGGAATACATACCACAGCCGGAGTTAGAGTAAAGTCAGACGGAGCTTCTGCTATTAATAACTACCATGGAACTATAGCATTATCAAGAGGGACAGGAGGTGTAGCAATTTCTGCTGTTCAGGAAGATACAGACAGTGACGTGATGGGAATGGCATTCTTTACACATCCATCAGCTACTGGAGGTGATGCTGCTGTAGAGAAAATGAGATTAGACCAAAACGGTAATCTAGGCATAGGGACGACTTCTCCTGATTTTAGACTTCATACCAATCTTAATTTAAGTGGCACACCGTTATCTTATTTAAACGGGACAGCAAATACATTTAACGGTACAGCAAATCTAGGTGTAACACATAATAGTACAGCTGTAGGTACAGGTACAGCCGCTGGTGTTTATTTAGCTAATAATGCTAATAACGACGGAGCGCCCTCTCCTATAATAGCTTTCTCAGCATTGTCTGCTTCTGGAAGTTTTAACCACACTTATGCTGCAATTTATGGTATAAAAACAGCTGGTGGAGCAGATACTAATTGGGTTAAAGGTGACCTTACTTTTGCAACAGGTAACACAACTGGACCAGAAAGAAGGATGACAATTCTTGCTAATGGCAACGTCGGCATCGGGACTACTAGTCCTGCTTATAAATTTCAAGTAAAATCTGACGATGTTTTAGGCGGTATTTATCTTGAAGGTGATAATGCTCCTGCTTTTAGGATTAGAGACACTTCTGATAATGGAGATTCTTTAATTTATACAAATAATGGTGGTAGATTAATTTTATCTGCCGATGATTCTAATGTTACTACAGGTTCTTCTTTAGAATTTAAAGTAGATGGCTCAGAAGCTATGCGTATCGACTCAAGTGGTAACGTCGGTATAGGGACTACTTCTCCTGGAGCTAAGTTAGATATAGTCGGTACTGGAAATGCAGTTCAAATAAGAAGGTCAAACGGATATGCTTCTATAAAAGCACATTCTGATAATGGAGGAAACCTTATACTGGACTCAGATACATCAACAGGAGCTGTTTTCTTAAACAACTATGTAAACAGACCTGTGTATATTGCTACAGGAGGTGGCAACGTCGGTATTGGGACGACCAATATGTATGCTAGGCTGAATGTTAAAGCAACATCACATAATAATGGTATATCTGTAAACAGAGCAGCAGATAATACAGCAGCACTTTATATAGGTAATGATGGCGGTGGAATTCCAATCATAGCATCAAATAACTCTGACCTGATTTTTGGTAGAGACTTTTCAGGTACGTTTACCGAGCGTATGCGAATGACCAATGACGGCAACTTCGGCATTGGGACGAGTAGTCCTGGCACAAAGCTTCAGGTTGAAGGTACAATCAGAGCTACAGGCACATCAGGGAATGTGGATGTTGACCCTTTATACGGTGCGTTTAGATTCTACAACGGCTCTACGTTCTACGGAGGGTTCTACAACGATGCTGTGCTTAGTTCAGGTAATGCAGTTGACTTAGTGTCATACGTAGCCACAGGAGACTACTACATCGGTTCAGCTACAAGAGGAAAGGTTGTTAAGGTAGAGCAGGGTGGTAATGTTGGTATAGGCACTACGTCACCAACAGAGAAACTAGATGTGAATGGTGTGGTTAATGCTACGTCATTCTCAGCAGGTGGAACAGCAGGATTTACAGGAACAGTTAATTTTCCAAGCAACTCTCCAGGTTCTCGGATGCTTGATTTTCAAGGTGGATTATTAGTAAGTGTTTCATAATAAGAAAAAACAATTATATTTGTATCATTAAAATTAAATAAAATGCAAAAATTAACAGAACAAGAATTAACTAACGTAAGAGAATTAGTAAACCAATTCAACACTTTAAAAATCCAATTGGGTGATGCTTACATCGCACAGCAAATGATTATGAAGAAGATTGACGAGGTTAAAGTATCTTACTCAGCTATGGAAGAGGAACTAGTTTCAGTGTACGGTCAAGATGCGACTATTAACATTGAAACAGGTGAAGTAACTATCCCTGAAAACTAAATGGCACAAATAAGCACATACGCAACTATATCAACACCTACCATTGACGATAAGTTAATCGGAACAGATGTTGAGAATGAGAATCTTACAAGAAACTTTTCAATAAGTAGTATTCTTGCATTGGTTGGCGTAGGTCTTTCTGAGTATGCTTCAAATGCAGCAGCAGAGGCTGCAGGATTAGCTATAGGAGACTTATACCACAACGCAGGAGTTGTATGTGTGGTCTACTAGCATCCAAATGGACATTAGAAAAATATCTATAGGTCCTGACTACAAGTCAGGTGCTATGCACTACATAGTAGGGCAGGATGTGTTGAATGGTAACTATATTATTCATTTAATACGCAGAGAGCCTAATAGAGATGCTATAACCATTTGGATTGAGTCTAGAGCCAAAGAAGTCGTTCTTTGGAAAGAATTTACTTTTACCGTACCAGTATCTATCGAATATAATATACACTTTTAATGAAATCACCGTTTTACTTTATAGTAAAGCCATTAAAAGGAAAGCGATATGACAACACAAGAGAAGTAGGAGACTACGAGCTTGTTGTGAGTACATCAGAAGAGGACCACAAGTTTTCTAATAGATATGCTGAGGTTGTTGAACTTCCTATTGGCTATAGTGGAGGGGTCTCAATTGGAGACCTCTTACTTGTGCATCACAATGTTTTTAAGTATTATAATGATATGAAGGGTCGCCAGAGAAGCGGTAGAAGTTTCTTTAAGGATGATTTGTTCTTTGTAGACAACGAACAGTTCTTTTTGTATAAGCACGATGACCAATGGTACGCACATGACAGATATTGTTTTATAGTCCCTATTCCTACAGAGGAGTCAATTATATTTAAGAATACTAAAGAAGAGCCTTTAATTGGTATAATGAAATACCCTAATAAGTATCTAATGTCTATGGGCATAAAGTCAGGAGATAGAGTAAGCTTTGCACCTGAGAGTGAGTATGAGTTTACTGTAGAGGATGAGAAGATGTACAGAGTGTATGACCACCAAGTAACAATGAAACTATGACTGTAATAGAAACAAAGCTAAGAATTATAAAAGCAGGGCATCGAGCAGTTGAGCAATTGATTAAAGTTGCCGAAGAGAGTATTATTAAGCACGATGAGGGTGAGGATGATTTGTCTGCGGATAGATTAAAGAATGCAGCAGCTACAAAAAAGTTAGCTATATTTGATGCATTTGAGATATTAAGCAGGATAGAACTTGAGAGAGAAGCTATCGAGCAATCAGAAAAAGGAGAAAGTAAAACAGCAACTAAACAAGGATTTGCAGAACGAAGGTCTAAGTAATCTATATATAGTACTCAATGATTTTATACCAAAAGCGGTATATACAAGCAAGAATAAGGCTAAATCATGGTCGTACGGGTATAATGAGAAGTATGACCTTATTATAATATCTAAAGACGGTACGCTAGGAGAAGTTGTATCCATACAAGGATTAATTATAGGACTACCTAAAGCACCTGATAACTACTATAAGCGTCACGATAAGCCAGCTGAACAGTATTGGGAGAGGCAAGAGCTTCCAAAAGAACTGGCAAAGATACAATCTATTTTTCAATGGAATGAGAAGCCATCTGTATTCAAAGATAGATGGGTAGATTACATAGAAGATGAGTTTGATGCTAGGGAGAAAGGTTTTTGGTTTGCCAATAATGGCGAGCCTACATACATAACAGGCTCTCACTATATGTACCTACAGTGGTCATCTATTGACGTTGGGTATCCAGACTACCGTGAGGCGAATAGAATCTATTGGATATTCTGGGAAGCGTGTAAGGCTGATGAGAGAAGCTTTGGGATGATATACCTAAAGATTAGACGTTCAGGGTTCTCGTTTATGACATCCTCTGAGTGTGTGAATATAGGCACGTTAGCTCGTGATTCAAGGATAGGCATACTATCTAAGACAGGAGCGGATGCCAAGAAGATGTTCACGGATAAAGTAGTGCCAATTAATGTAAGACTTCCGTTCTTCTTCAGACCTATTATGGATGGTATGGACAAACCAAAGACGGAGCTTGCGTTCAGAGTACCTGCATCTAAGATTACTAAGAAGAATATGTACGAGTCTGATGACACTGAGGTGGAGGGACTCGATACATCTATAGATTGGAAGAACACAGACGACAACAGTTATGATGGTGAGAAGCTACTATTCTTAGCTCATGACGAATCAGCTAAATGGCTGAAACCCAATAACATAAAGGATAACTGGCGTGTAACTAAAACCTGTTTACGATTAGGTAGCAGGATAATAGGAAAGTGTATGATGGGGTCAACTTCAAATGCACTTAGCAAGGGTGGTCAAAACTATAAGGATATATACTTAGACTCAGACGTATTACATCGTAATGACAACGGACAGACTAAGAGTGGTCTATATAACCTATTCATTCCTATGGAGTGGAATATGGAGGGCTTTATAGATAGATATGGTATGCCTGTATTTAATAAGCCAGAGCCACCTATTATGGGAGTCGATAATAGACTCATTAAGAACGGAGCGATAGATTACTGGGAAGCTGAGGTAAAGTCTCTTAAAAGCGATGCAGATGCGTTAAATGAGTACTATAGACAGTTCCCTAGAACAGAGTCTCACGCATTCAGAGATGAGAGCAAGCAGTCTTTATTTAATCTTACTAAGATATACCAGCAGATAGACTATAACGATGGTCTAATAAAAGAACACCACACTACACGAGGGAGCTTCCATTGGAAGGATGGCGTAAAGGACAGTGAGGTTATATTTACTCCTGACAAGAGAGGCAGGTTTAATGTGAGCTGGACTCCTAATAAAAACTTACAGAACAGAACAGTTACACGGAATAATATGAAGCATCCAGGCAATGACCACATAGGTGCATTTGGGTGTGACTCTTATGATATCTCAGGTACTGTAGGAGGCGGAGGTTCTAATGGTGCACTGCACGGTGTGACTATGTTCAATATGGATGAAGCACCTAGTAATGAGTTCTTTTTAGAATACGTGGCTAGACCTCAGACTGCAGAGATATTCTTTGAGGAAGTTTTAATGGCGTGTGTTTTCTATAGCATGCCAATACTTATTGAAAATAATAAGCCAAGGCTATTGTATCATTTTAAGAATAGAGGGTACAGAGGATTTTGTATGAACAGACCTGACAAGACATTTAATAAACTGTCTAGTACAGAAAGAGAATTAGGTGGAATACCAAACAGTAGTGAAGATGTTAAACAAGCTCACGCAGCAGCAATAGAATCGTACATTGAGAAGCACATAGGGTTTGATTTAGAGGCAACATATAGAGACGCTGATGAGATAGGTAGTATGTCATTTACAAGGACTTTAGAGGACTGGGCTAAATTCGATATATCTAATAGAACTAAGTTTGATGCTACAATAAGTTCAGGGTTGGCGTTAATGGCTGTGAACAAGCACCTATATAAGGCTGAGAAAAAACAATCAAAAATAAACATTAACTTTGCGAGATACAGCAATAAAGGAAATATTAGCGAAATTATTAGATGAAAGATGTTAACGTAAACATATCATCTGCAGGTTTCCCAAGTCAATTTGTTTCAGACTCTGAGAAGAAAACTCTTGAGTTTGGTTTGCAGATTGGTCAAGCCATACAATACGAATGGTTCAAAAAGGACGGAGCAGGATGTAGATTTTATAGCCAGTGGGGAGACTTCCATAGGCTAAGATTATACGCTCGTGGAGAGCAGTCTGTAGCAAAATATAAAAATGAGCTTGCTGTTGATGGCGACTTGTCTTATCTTAATTTAGATTGGACTCCTGTACCTATAATTCCTAAGTTTGTTGATATTGTTGTCAATGGTATGTCTGACCGACAGTTTAAGGTTAAGGCGTATTCTCAAGATGCTATGTCTCAATCTAAGAGAAGCAAGTATCAAGATATGGTTGAAGGGCAGATGCTTAATAAGCCATTACTTGAGAAAATACAAAAAAATACAGGAGTTAATCCTTTTACTGTTAGTCCTGATGAATTACCTCAAACAGATGAGGAGCTTGCATTATATATGCAGCTCAAATATAAGCCTGCTATTGAGATAGCTGAGGAGACTGCTGTGAATACAATGTTTGATGAGAATCATTACGATGATATCAGAAAACGACTTGATTATGATTTAACTGTTCTTGGAGTAGCAATAGCTAAACACGAGTTTCTTCCAGGAGCTGGAATACAAATTGACTATGTAGACCCTGCTAATGTGGTGTATAGTTACACCGAAGACCCTCACTTTAAGGATTGTTTTTATTGGGGTGAGATTAAAACTGTTCCAATAATAGAATTAAAGAAAATAGACCCGACATTAACTAACTCTGATTTAGAAGAGATATCTAAATCAGGGTCTGCATGGTATGATGAGTACAATGTGGCTCAGTACTATGATAATGACATATTCTATAGAGACACTACTACTCTTATGTACTTCAACTATAAGACAACCAAAGAGGTTGTGTACAAGAAGAAGATTAAAGAGAATGGTAATATTTCTATGGTAGAAAAAGATGACCAGTTTAATCCACCTGAAGAAATGATGGATGAAGGGTCATTTGAGAAAGTATCTAAGACTATTGATGTATGGTATAACGGTGTTATGGTCATGGGGACTAACATTATACTTAAGTGGGAGATGTCTGAGAATATGGTTCGACCTAAGTCTGCATCTCAGCACGCTATGCCTAATTATGTAGCAGTAGCCCCAAGAATGTACAAAGGTATAATTGAGTCTTTAGTTAGAAGAATGATACCATTCACTGACTTAATTCAGATTACTCACTTAAAGCTACAGCAAGTAATATCTAGAGTAGTCCCTGATGGTGTGTTCATTGATGCTGACGGTCTTAATGAGGTTGACCTTGGTACAGGAGCAGCATACAATCCAGAGGATGCTTTAAGACTATACTTCCAAACAGGTAGTGTGATTGGTAGAAGCTACACAGGAGATGGTGAGTTTAATAACGCAAGAGTTCCAATACAGCAGTTAACAGCTAATTCTGGAGCATCTAAATCTCAAATGCTTATAGGTAACTATAATCATTACTTAAATGAGATACGTAACGTAACAGGATTAAATGAGGCTAGAGATGGAAGTAGTCCTGACCCTAACTCTTTAGTTGGTCTACAAAAACTTGCAGCAGCCAACTCAAATACAGCGACTAGACACATATTAGATGGAAGTCTTTATATGTATAGAACATTAGCTGAAGGGTTATCATATCGGGTGGCTGATGTTTTGCAGTATGCCGATTTTAAAGAAGAGTTTATTAATAAGATAGGCAAGTACAATGTATCTATACTTAATGACATAAATGAGTTGTATATGTATGACTTTGGTATATTCATTGAGATATCTCCTGACGAAGAGCAGAAGGGTATGCTAGAGCAGAACATACAGATGGCATTATCTAAGGGTGATATAAATCTTGAGGATGCTATTGACATACGTGAGATTAGAAATCTTAAACTTGCTAATCAATTATTGAAGGTTAAGCGTAAAGCAAAACAAGACCGTGAGGAAAAGATGCAAATGCAGCAACAACAAATGCAGGCACAGATTCAACAACAATCTCAGGAGATGGCTGCACAGACTGCTGCACAGAACATACAATTAGAGACTCAAGCTAAGATGCAGTTAAAGCAAGCTGAGGTTGCGTTTGATATTGAGAAACTCAAGAATGAAGCAGACTTAAAACTCATGCTTATGGATAAAGAGTTCCAAATGAATATGCAGCTTAGGGGTATGGAGGTTGAATCTTTATCTAATAGAGAGAAGGATAAAGAGGACTCTAAATCTAAAAGAATAAGCCAACAAAATACGGAGCAGTCTAAGTTAATAAACCAAAGAAAAAACAACTTACCTCCAATGAGCTTTGAATCAAATGAGGATAGCTTAGATGGATTTGACTTGGCTGAATTTGAGCCAAGATAGGTGTTCAAAATATATGTTAATTTTGCAAAAAATAAAATCTAATGGAATTAAAAGTAAGAGCCGTTGAGGCAGTAGAAGAAAAGTCTATTCAGGAAGTTGAGCAACAACTGCTTGAACAGCACGAAGAAAAGTTTAGTGAAGATGTTATAGAAGAGGAAGCTCCTCAACAAGAAGAGCAACCAGAGTACATAGCACCTGAACTAAGTGAAGATGACGTTCTTTCATTTATTAAGAATAAGTATGGCAGAGATATTAACTCACTTGATGAGTTGACTGCAGTTAGAGAGTCTGAGGAGTTACCTGAAGATGTATCTGCATACTTTAAGTATAAAAAAGAAACAGGTCGAGGTATTGAGGATTTTGTTAAACTTAACAAGAACATTGATGACTTAGATTCTGATACGTTGCTAAAGGAATATTTCTTTGCTACTGAAGAAGGATTGGATGCTGAAGATATAGAGTCTATGATGGAAGACTTTATGATTGACGAAGAGTTCGATGAAGAATCAGATGTAAAGAAAAAGAAAATAGCACGAAAAAAGACTATTGCTAAAGCCAAGAAGTATTTTGAAGAGCAGAAGGAAAAGTACAGAGTTCCCCTTGAGTCAAGAGGGAGTTCTATTTCTGAAAGTGAAGCAGAAGAGATTCAGGCGTATAAACAATATATAGAGTCCGCAAAGACCTATGAGGAAGAATCAAACAGAAAGCGTGATTGGTTTCATAAAAAAACTGATGACGTATTCGGAAGTGAGTTCAAAGGTTTTGAGTTCACGCTTGACGATAAGAAGATTGTTTTCTCCCCAGGCGATGCAGCAGAGTTAAAAAAGATTCAGTCAAATCCACAGTCCTTTATATCAAAGTACTTGGATGAGAGTGGTATGATTTCAGACGCTGTTGGATACCACAGGTCATTGTCTCTCGCAATGAATCCCGACAAGTTTGCTAAGTTCTTTTATGAGCAAGGCAAAGCAGAGGCTACTGACGATGTAATGCGTAAGACTAAAAACATTAATATGTCTGAACGCTCAACACCACAAGTAACTTCAAAGGGCGGGTTTCAAGTAAAATCTCTAAACGACACTTCGGGAAGAGGACTAAAAATAAAAAGTAAAAATTAAAAAATCATGGCAGTTTTATCTACCCCGGGTTTTAACTTACAGCCAAGTGCTGAGAAGGTAGCCCTTTCGACAAATTACATTACCAACTTTGACTTCTTGAATCAGTATCTTCCAGATACTTATGAGAAAGAGTTTGAAAGATATGGTAACCGCACAGTAGCTTCATTCTTAAGAATGGTAGGTGCTGAGATGCCTTCTAACTCTGACCTTATCAAATGGGCTGAACAAGGAAGACTACACACTAAGTATGTAAACGTAACCACTGCAGCTGCTTTAGGTGACGACACAGCTACTTTTACAGTTGCTGATTCAGGAGCTACTACAGCTGCTATCAGAATTGGTCAAACAGTTATGTTGAGTACCGCTGCTGTAAGTAACAAAGGTATTGTTACTGCATCTTCTGGTCTTACTTTCACTGTTGCTTTCTATGAAGACGCAGGTCTAGCAGTAGCAGGTGCTGGTGCAACTTTCTCAGTATTTGTTTACGGTTCTGAGTTCAGAAAAGGAACTAACGGAATGGTAGGTTCTTTAGAAGCAGAAGATGTATTCTTTGAGAACAAACCAATCATCCTTAAAGATAAGTATGCAGTATCAGGTTCTGATATGGCACAAATCGGATGGGTAGAAGTTACTACTGAGAATGGTGCTAACGGATACTTGTGGTATCTTAAGTCTGAGCACGAAACTCGTCTACGTTTTGATGATTACTTAGAGACTGCAATGATTGAAGCTGTTCCTGCTGGAGCTTCTTCAGGTGCTGCTGTTGTATTGAAAGATGGAGCTAGTGGTTCTAATGGTGGTTCTGAAGGTATCTTCTATGTTGTTAACAACAGAGGAAACGTTTGGTCAGGTGGTAACCCAACTACTTTAGCTGAGTGGGATACAATTATCTCTCGTCTTGATAAACAAGGTTCTATCGAAGAAAACGTTGTTTTCTTGAACAGAGCTTTTGGATTTGACGTAGATGATATGTTAGCAGCTCAAAACTCTTACGGTGCAGGTGGAACTTCTTATGGTCTATTTGATAACGATAAAGAGATGGCTCTTAACTTAGGTTTCACAGGTTTCCGTAGAGGTTATGATTTCTACAAAACTGATTGGAAATACCTAAACGACCCTACTATGAGAGGTGGTCTTTCTGGTACAGGTGCAGTTAACGGATTATTAGTTCCAGCTGGTTCTACTTCTGTTTACGACCAAGTACTTGGTAAAAACGCTAAACGTCCTTTCTTACACGTTAGATATCGTGCTTCTGAAACTGAAGACAGACGATACAAAACTTGGATTACAGGTTCTGCGGGCGGAGCACAAAACAGCGACCTTGATGCAATGGAAGTTCAATTCCTTTCTGAAAGAGCTGTATGTACTTTAGGTGCTAACAACTTCTTTATCTTTAAAGATTAAGGAATACTAATTATAGGGGTGTACATTTGTGCACCCCTTATTTTAAATTATTAAATTAAATCAAATGAAAAATAAAACAATACCAACTGATAAGCATTATAAGCTAAAATCAAAAGAGACTCCATTGGCATTTGTATTGCCATCAAAAAATTCTTCAAGATATCCATTAATGTATTTTGACGAGGAGCAAAATGTAAACAGAGCATTAAGATATGCTAGAAACCAAAAATCACCATTTGAAGATATGCAAGATGGCAATGCCATACTAGAGCCAATAATCTTTGAAGATGGTTTTTTAAGTGTTCCAAAAAATAATCCTGTGCTTCAAGAGTTCTTACATTATCATCCTATGAATGGTTTACATTTTGAAGAGATAAATAATGAGAAAGATGCACAAGAAGATGTTGAGATTTTAAACCTAGAGGTTGATGCTTTAATAGAAGCCAGACAACTTACCCTTGAGCAGATTGAGAATGTTGCTCGTGTATTATTTAATGTTGACCCATCTAAGATATCTACAGCTGAATTAAAAAGAGACATATTAATATTTGCCAAGAGAGAGCCAAGAGAGTTCTTACAGATAATAAAAGACCCATCTCTACAGCTTCAAGGAACTATTCAATTATTCTTTGATAAAAATCTATTAACTTTTAGAAAGAACAAAAAAGAGGTGTGGTATAATACCTCTTCAAATAAAACAAGAATGCTTACAGTTCCATTTAACGCAGAGGCTATGGATACTGTTACATCATTCCTACAGAGTGATGAAGGTATAGATTCACTAGTTATGCTTGAGAAGCTTCTAGAAGAATAAAAACTATATTTTATTAATTACACTGAAGAGTCCAATTTTATATTGGACTCTTTTTTTTTATTATCTTTGTGAAAAAGTTTAGGATGATAAACTCAGTACGAAATACAGTATTTTCGGTTCTCAACAAGAACAACTATGGATATATATCTCCGCAGGATTTTAACCTGTTTGCCAAGCAAGCACAGTTAGAAATCTTTGAGAATTATTTCTATAACTATAATACTCAGATAAATAAGGAGAATGCCAGAGTATCTGGTTCAGGATATGCGGATATAACTAAAACAATAGAGGAAGCAATTGAAATGTTTTCAGTTACTAATCCATTAAGTCTTAGTACTACTCCTCCAACAATAAGCAACGTATACTACCTGCCATCTGTCACTACAACAGGGGATGACTACTACTTATTAAATAAGGTTCTTGTATACGATAATTTTATAACAAGTGGCGTAACTACAAATGTTGGAGTAACTGATATAGAGTTAATAGATTCAATTGCTAATTTCATAACAGATGGAGTACAGGTAGGTGATGTGATTGGTATAGTTAGCGATGGCATTACGCAGTATGTAACTGTTACCTTAGTTAATTCTGAGACTTCATTGTACACCACAACCAGCCTTATAACAGCAACTCCATTTAATTCTAATGGTATAGACTACAATATATATAGAGACTCGCTAGAAGAGGCTGAAAAGGTCTCTCATAGCAAGATTACTATGCTTAACAATTCTTTATTAACTAAGCCAAACCTTACATTTCCTGCGTACACGCAAGAGGGCGGAATACTAACTGCATTCCCAAATACAATCAATAAAATAGGTCAGGTCCTTTCTCAATACATAAGATATCCTAAAGACCCTAAGTGGACATATAAAACTCTTCTAAGTGGAGAGCCTGTGTTCGACCAATCGCAACCTGATTATCAAGACTTTGAGTTGCCTTTAGATGACGAGACTTCATTGATAATAAAAATACTTCAGTACTCTGGAGTACAGATAAGAGAAGCTGATGTAGTTCAGTTTGCTAACATACAAGAACAAAAAGAAACTGCAGCAACACAATAATGGCATATATATCACAATATAAATATTACGCAAATGAGGGGGCAACTCCTGAAGATGAAAACTGGGGTTCATATCAATATGTGAGTCTTTATGATATCGTTAACAACTTTATGTTAATGTATAGCGGCAATCATTCATTAGTAAATAATGAGGAGAGATATAAGATTTTGTTCCATGCAAAGAGAGGTGTACAAGAGCTAAACTACGATGCATTTAAAGAGATAAAAGTACTACAGCTTTCTGTAGGAGATAATCTAAGATACATTCTTCCATCTGACTATGTGAATTGGGTTAGAGTAAGTCTATATAAAGATGGTTTACTTAGACCACTTACAGAGAACATACAAACAAATTCATCTGCAGAGTATCTTCAAGATAACACAGGTAGAATACTATTTGATATAGATGGGAACATACTTAAGCCTGAGTTCTCTGACATAGATTACGATAGAATAACAGGGCAGACTAAAAGTATATACTTAAATGGTAATAGCCAGTTTGATGGTGTAGCTGGATATAACTACAATGGGGATTGGTATTTTGATTATGCAGTAGGACCTAGATTTGGTCTTAATACTGAGACAGCTAACTTTAATCCAACATTTGTTATAGACAAAAAGACAGGTGTTATTAACTTCAGCTCAGATATGGCGAATGAATCTTGTGTTCTTGAGTATGTGTCTGATGGTATGGAGGGAGGAGATGACTCTAAGATTACAGTAAACAAATTATTTGAAGACTATATATACGCTCACATTGAATACTCCTTGCTTAATAGTAAACTAAACGTGCAAGAATACGTTGTAAGAAGAGCACAGAAAAGAAAAACTGCTTTACTTAGAAATGCTAGAATAAGAATAAGCAATATCCATCCTGGAAGATTGTTAATGAATATGCGAGGACAAGATAAGTGGTTGAAATAATATGGCAAATATTACAAGAAGTTTTATAAAAGGGAAGATGAACAAGTCCGTTGATGAACGGCTTGTACCTGATGGTGAATACATAAACGCAGTAAATGTCAGAATGGGTTCAACGGAACAATCTGAGATTGGAGTAGTTGAGAACACTAAGGGTAATGTTTCTCTAACCAAATTAGCATACAATGGTCTTGACTTAAGTAGCTCTGCTAGAACTATAGGAGCTTTCCAAGATGGAGCAAATGAGACTATCTATTGGTTTGTACACGATGAAAACTTTGCTACTAGCCCTACCGATAAAATAGATTTAATAGTATCGTACAATACTAAGTCTGACATTGTAAATTACCACCTTATAAGCCTTAGTGATGGAGGGTCTTTAAATACCACTCTAAACTTTAACCCTAAGTACTTAATAACTGGCGTAGATAAGGTGAATGATTTGTTGTTCTTTACGGACAACTACAATGCACCTAGATGCATAAACGTAACTAAGTCATATGCTCAACCTAATGTATCCGGAATAGATTACGATGGTGACCCAACTTTATTGGAAGAAAGACTACTTGTCATAAAGAGACCACCACTATACGCACCTACTATTGAATTAGTGGATATCCCCGCATCGCAAGATAATTTTTTAGAGGATAGATATATATGTTTTGCATATAGATACAGATACGAGAACGGTGAGTACTCGGCAACATCTCCATTCTCAGACCCTGCATTTGCACCCGAAGTATTTGATTTTAGTGCAGATAGTTTCTTGAATGAGGGCATGGTGAATAGCTTTAATGCAGTTAATGTATCTTATAACACAGGAGGTCCTTTAGTTAAAAGCATTGATTTGTTATTTAAAGAAGCTCAGAGTAGTGTAATAAAAGTCATGGAAAAGGTAAATAAAGAAGATAGCGGGCTTGGAGACAATGCCACTACAACTTTCTTATTTAGCAATAGTAATATATTTACTATACTTCCTGACTCTGAGATATTAAGATTGTACGATAATGTTCCTAGATTTGCCTTAGCTCAAACTATTATGGGCAATAGAGTTATCTACGGCAATTACATAGATGGGTATGATTTAGAGCGAGATGGGAATCCTACTCAGATAGAATACGGAGTAAGTTTAATAAGCGAAGCTCCATTTGGTGCAACTGAAGAAGGATATGAAGCACCTATAACTTATAATATAGTATCAAGAGGCATTACAAAAACTCAAGATAGTTTTGGATTAGTCAATTTAAGTACATTTGTTAATGATTTAAAAAAAGGTTCTGTATTAACTTTTGAAATAAGCTTTACACATAGCAGTTTTGCAGGTCCAGTAACCCCTTCGTCTCAAAATTTATCAATAGATATTTCATTTCCTTTTACTTTAATTAAAGATTATGCAAGTGTATATGAATTAGCTACTAGTGATGAATTTAGAAATTCAGTAGGTGTTAATAGCCCCAGAAATATATTGCACGTATACGACCCATCTGGAGATGACTCTTGTAATGGCAATACGTTTACAGATGAGTTTAATTGTAAAATAAATAATGCTTTAACATCTACTACTCCAAGCGGTTCTGTGAAGAAATTTGCTAGCGGAACAAGTGGAAATTCTTTTGTAGGTAATTTAGCGTATGAGACAAATGAAGCTATAGCTATTCTAGCATCTCCATCTGGCATATTAAAAGACATTATTGGGTTTGCTTTACCTTATATGAGATTTGTAGATGATGTAAATGATGGTTCTAATACAACAAATGATGTTTATGAGTTTTATGATGTAACATCTGTTTTTGCAACATTGCAGCTTACTGATTCTTTAAGAAGCCTACATAGCAATAGAGGGTATGAAATAGGCATGGTATATATGGACGAATATGGTCGTTCAAGTACAGCAGTTGTTAGTGAGAACAATTCACTAAGCGTGCCTTGTAGTGCATCTGACACTAAAAATAATATACAAGTAGCTATACCTCCACGACAGATAGCTCCTAAGTGGGCTACTAATTATAAGTTTGTAATTAAACCTGATGAAGAAAATTATGATGTAATATACAGCAGCATATATTACCAATCTCTAAAAGACTCAATGGCGTATTTCCTTTTAGAAGGAGAAAATTCAAGAAAAGTTGAAGAAGGAGATAGATTGCTAGTAAAAAAAGACTCGTCAGGAGTGGCAGGTAGCTGTGTCTATGCTACAGTCCTTGAAAAAAATGCGTATGCTTCTGAGGATATAGTTGTAGGGAGTGTAGCAGGGACTTATATGAAAATAAATCCAAATAATCTAAATATAATAGAGAGTCCTGATACGTATAGACCTTCTTCTAATTTTGAAGAAAGTATAACTTTATGTCCAGATGTCATAAGTGTTACTTTGGGCACTACTGATGACCCGTATGTAGATTTAACCATTCCTGCTGGTTCTACTATAGATATTAACATACAAATTGATAGAGGAGGTAGCAAATTAGGATATTGTCCTTCAAGAGATTATAGCTTAAAAACTACATTGACAGCAAATAAAGATTATAGTAATGTTTATGATTTTTTAGTTGCATCAAATTTTCAAGAAATTTTAGATACGGGTACTGGTGATGTAAAATTTTATTGGCTTAAAAAACAACCTGCATTCCCCACCCCTAGCTGTAAAGATGACGAGGCAAATGTTTGGTATGTAGAAGGAGATGGCTCTACATATCCAAGTTCATTAGACTTTAAAGGAGTTAGTGCTTGTGGTGGTTTTTATACGAAAGGTAAAATTTCTAAAATACAAGTAGACTTTAACATAAGAAGAATAGATACGGTTGTAATATTTGAAACAGAACCTCAAGATGCTTTGCCTAATGTATGGTTTGAGTCTGCAGACACTTACGCAATTGATTCAAATGGATATCACGAAGGAACAGGTGGTGTATATCAAACATCAACAACACCTGCTATAATTAACACTGATTTCTATAATTGTTTTTCATTTGGTAATGGTGCAGAAAGTTACAAGATACGTGACTCTATAGTTGGCAAAACATTTAATCTTGGAAATAGAATATTTAGTACAAGCGAGAAGGAATATAGAGAGGCTCATAGATTTGCAGACTTGACATATAGTGGCGTGTACAATGAAGAGAATAACGTAAATAAACTAAATGAGTTTAACTTAGGTCTACTTAACTTTAAGTCACTAGAAAAGTCATTTGGTCCTGTGCAAAAGCTTGTTGGTCGAGAGACTGACATACTTACATTGCAAGAGGATAAGATATCATACGTGTACGTAGGAAAAGATATCCTATCGGATGCCGGTGGAGGAAGTGCTTTAGTAGCAGTGCCAGAAGTATTAGGAAAGCAAATAGCTAGAGTTGAGCAGTTTGGTATATCAAATAACCCTGAGAGTTTTGCTCAGTGGGGTGCTGATAAGTACTTTACGGACGCTAAACGTGGTGCTGTAATACAGCTTAAAGGAAGCGGAGGTCAGAGTGAGCAGTTAGCTGTGGTATCTGAGTTCGGTATGCGTACTTGGTTTAGAGACTTGTTTAATGAATCATTTAACACTCAGAAGCTAGGTGGGTTTGACCCATATATGGACGAGTATGTGCTTACATCTAACGATATACTTAAACCAATTCCTACAGAGTGTATAGATTGCGGAACATCTATAGGTAATATAGTAGTTACTGAACTTACACCATATAGTTTCTGTGTTAATGCAGGGGCTTTAGTTGGTGATGTACTTGTAAGCTACACCATTAGACCTGACCTTGTTGTGCCTCCTAAACAGTTTAGTGTATCTTATACCTATAACGACATAGGGTACACGTACACAAGTGCTAATCCTCCGGTATCTGATTCATTTATAATCAACAAAAACTCAGTATCTGCTCAGACTATTTACATTACAGTAAACAATGGATTTGCATTTGAAGAGACTCGCATAGAAAGTTTTACGGTAGGATGTCCTCAAGCTGACTTGATAACAATAGTGCCTATTAGTTTAACAACTAATGCAGATAGTGGTAAGTACATACATAGTGAGTATAGTTGGACTGATGGTTCGTTTGTCTCTCCATTACACTCAAGGTTAGTTGAGTTTGCAAGTGACGCTATATCTAATCCTATAACATCTGACTATGCATTAATAGAAGGCAGACAGGGTGCTGGTATTATACCATCTGATACTGCCACTGTTACTATAGCTTCTAATAAAATAAACTTTGACAACTTTGATTTCAATGATTTAGTAAATAACTTTAGATACTTTAGAAGTGATACTCTTTATCTTGACAACGATGTGGATATGCAGTTATTATTGGCAGCAGCTACAATAGCTACTCCAATACTGAATACAGGCACTAATAAATATTACGCTAACTTTGCAATGCCTTCAACAGGAGATTACTTATATCTTATTTGGGATTATAGAATATCTACAGAGATTGACCTATGTTCTGGTGACACATTAGTTGATTCTTGCTGCGGGTGTTAAAAATTAAATTATGGCTACATTTTATATAAACGGAACAACACTAGCT
>Ga0307377_10000736_pt1 | contig 43172 bp, 47 predicted proteins | sample TR3MG_FD_202535 | JGI IMG/M metagenome (GOLD analysis project Ga0307377, IMG submission 202535) | Soil microbial communities from Risofladan, Vaasa, Finland - TR-3 | ecosystem: Environmental > Terrestrial > Soil > Coastal area > Acid sulfate soil | place: Finland: Risofladan, Vaasa | collected...
GCCCTCAGGCAGACAAGCTATAAGCCGTTTATCGCCACCAAGTGCGGCCTGCTCTGGGACAGCAGGGGCCAAATCGTATACTGCCTCGAACCCAAAAGCATCCGGCAGGAATGCCACGCCAGCCTCAAAAGGCTCAACGTGGACGTAATAGACCTCTACCAGATTCACTGGCCAAACCCCGACCCGGACATCGAGCGCGCCTGGGAGGAAATGGCCAAGCTGGCCGAAGAGGACAAGGTGCGGTACTTGGGGGTGTCGAATTTCAGCGTCGAACAAATCAAGCGTGTGCAGAAGATACACCCCGTGGCGTCGCTTCAGCCGCCTTACAATATGCTCCATCGCGAGGTCGAAGGCGAGCTTCTGGGCTATTGCGCGGAACACGACATCGGCGTGATTGCATATAGCCCGATGGAGAGAGGATTGTTGACGGGCAAGTTCACCCGCGAAAGACTGGCCGGCCTGCCTCTCGACGACCACCGAAGAAGAATGCCCGATTTCCAGGAGCCACAGTTAAGTGCTACACTCGAACTCGTTGAGAAACTGGCGGACATCGCCGGGCGCAGCGGCCGAACCACGGCGCAACTGGCGATTAGCTGGGTCCTGCGCCGCAGCGAAGTCACCGCTGCCATCGTCGGAGCCAGAAGGCCCGACCAGATTAAAGAGACCGCGCCCGCATCCGACTGGACCCTCGCCGCCGAGGATATCGAAGAAATTGAACAGCTATTGGCCGAACGGCTTGAAAAAATCAAAGGCAAATAGATTGCAGAGAAAGAACAAAATGGCAAACGACAAAAATCTGTACACAAGTCCTCTGGTGGAAAGAAACGCCTCCAAGGAAATGGCAGAGCTTTTCGGCCCGCAAAAGAAATTCAGCACATGGCGGAGGCTCTGGCTCGAACTGGCAAAGGCCCAAACAAAACTGGGACTGGACATCAAGCAAACCCAGATAAACCAGATGGCCGCACACCTTGACGATATCGATTTCAAGAAGGCCGCCGCCTACGAAAAGAGATTCCGACACGATGTTATGGCCCACATCCACACCTTCGGCGAGGCCGCGCCGAAGGCCGCTGCTATCATCCACCTCGGCGCCACAAGCTGCTTTGTCGCCGACAACAGCGATTTGATAATTATGCGACAAGCCCTTCGGATGACGGCCGGCAAACTGGCGGCGGTGATAAATCAACTGGCCGCATTCGCTAAGAAGCACCGCTCAATGCCGACACTCGGCTTCACCCACTATCAGCCCGCCCAGTTGACCACCGTCGGCAAAAGAGCGACGCTGTGGTGCTATGAGTTCATTATGGACTTGAAGGAAATCGAGCACCGGCTCGAGACACTGCCGTTCAGAGGCGTCAAAGGCGCCACCGGCACGCAGGCCTCTTTCCTGACCCTTTTCGACGGCAACCATAACAAGGTCAGGCAGCTTGATAAAGCCTTGGCCGCCGCCTTCGGCTTCGAGGAAAGCTGCGCCGTCACCGGCCAGACTTATCCTCGAAAAATCGATGCGCTGGTGGTCAACGCTCTTGCCTCGATAGCCCAGTCGGCCCACAAGATGTGCAACGACCTTCGCCTGCTCGCAAACTTAAAAGAGATGGAAGAGCCCTTCGAAAAATCACAGGTCGGCTCCTCCTCCATGGCCTACAAGCGAAACCCGATGCGATGTGAGAGGGTTACATCGCTAAGCAGGCTGGTGCTCAGCCTTGCTTCCAGCCCGGCGATGACCGCCTCCGAACAGTGGCTCGAGAGAACGCTTGATGATTCCGCCAACCGAAGAGTGGTAATCCCCGAAGCGTTTCTGGCCATCGATGGTATCCTCGAAATCCTCATCAATGTCCTCGATGGCCTGGTCGTTTATCCCAAAGTAATAGCCGCCCGTGTGGCCGCCGAGCTTCCATTTATGGCGACAGAAGATATTTTGATGGCGGCGGTCAAGGCCGGCGGAAACCGACAAGAGCTCCACGAGAAAATCAGGCTCCACTCACAGGCCGCCGCTATCCAGGTGAAAAGATTCGGCAAGCCAAACGACCTCATCGCCCGACTCAAAGCCGACGTCGCCTTTAGAAAAATCAACTTCCAAAACGTCCTGAACCCGAAACACTACGTCGGCCGCGCCCCGCAGCAGGTCGATGAATTCATTATAGGTATCGTTACCCCGGTGCTCAGAAAGTACCGCAGGGAACTCCACAGAAAAGTTGAACTAAAAGTCTAAAAGGGAATTTCGAGCGTGACCAGAGAAGAGCTCAAAAAGCGCATCAGGGAAACCGCCTACCTCGAAGGCGATTTTACCCTCCGCAGCGGCAAAAAAAGCAGCTACTACCTCGATAAGTATCTTTTCGAAACCTGCCCCGACATTCTCAATGCCCTCGGCGCCGAATTTGCCAAACATCTGACCGACGACGTCACCTTGATAGCCGGCGCCGAATTAGGGGGCGTGGCCCTGGCTGCCGCTACGGCCATGGCCACCGGCAAAAACTGGATTATCGTCCGCAACGCCAAGAAAGGCTACGGCACCGGCAAACTAATCGAGGGCCTCTTAAAAAAAGGTGACGTCGTCCTGCTCGTTGAAGACATCGCCACCACAGGAGGCCAGGTCCTCGAAGCCGCCAGGGTTATTACCGATGCGGGGGCCACCGTCAAAAAAATCGTCGCCGTCATTGACCGCAAACAGGGGGCCGAAGAAAACATCACCCGGGCCGGCTACAAATTCGAATCCATCCTGACAAAAGACGACTTGGGAATCAAAGACCGGCAGTGACCGAAGCGGCGCACCGGTAAGGACGCATCAATCCTTCAAAGCAAGCTTGTCAAGGTCCCCGCTGAAAATTGCCAGCCTGATATCGCAGCCGGTCTCATCCTGATACCCTTCCGGGCAATAGAACATAAAATACAAATTCTTCCCGACCTTGAGTATCTCAGCATCCTCTCCGCCCATGAGGCGAATGTTGGCCGCCTTCCAGTGGACCCCGTCCTTGCTGGTGGCGTATCCCATCCGCGGCGGCCCGCCGTCGAACCCGTAGTACATATACCACTTGCCGCCTTCTTTGAACACGTGAGTATACCTGTGGCCCGGCTGCTCGCCCTCTATCCTTATCGGCGTCGCATTCTCGAAGTCAAAATCCGTCTCATCGGGCGAGACGGCCAGCCGCAGCCGGTCTGAGGTCCTGAAGCGTCGGTCCCAATAGTACATATAATAGCGCCCCGCCTCTTTATCGTGAAACACGTGCATGTCCGCCATCTGGCCGCCCGCAAAATTGCTTATCTTGCCCTTTTTCTCGAAATGCGTACCGTCTTTCGAAACAGCGTACCCACACTGGAAATCCTTGTGCTCTTTCTTTTCGCCTCCATACCACATCTTGAACACGCCGTCCTCGTAAAGAACGAATGGGTCCCACGTCGCTCCCTCATCCCACTCGCCGGGTCCTCCCGGCCGAAGTACCGGATTTTCAGGGTCCTTCACCCAGCGCAGGCCATCGGTTGACGTGGAATGTCCAATCTGGAGGTCGCCGCAGCCCGTCAGGCCTCCTTCGTAATACAAATGAAAAGTGTCCCCGACCTTGACCACCGTCATTGACATTACCGCCCACGAGTCCCACTCGCCCGGCTTTCCCGGCTCAATTATGGGATTGCCGGGATATACGCTCCAGCCTGTTTTGCCGGCAAAGTGCTTCCAGGGATTGTAGTGCATGTCCGGGTTCCTGGGGTGCAGGCCTGAACAACCGGCTGCAAACCCAATCACAACCAGACCCGCCAGCATTCCCGCTCTCATCGCTCTTTTCGCCTCTCTGTCAACTACCGAAAAATAGGGCTTCCAGGTCCCCAGCCCGCTGCCGAGGTCTGTGCCTGCCTACAATAGCAGGTCAGCGCCAAAATGACAATGCGCCTTCACATCTTTCAATGCAGTATCTTGCACAATCAGTTCCGGTCCGTTAGCATTCACACGGCTATTGGTCTTTGGGAAGATGTGCGAAGAAACAAGCACTCAGGAGAAGTATTATGAAATCCGTCCACAAAATAAGTAACGCCATTTTTGTTCCGCTGGCCTTGATTATGTCACTGCCGTTTATAGTCCGGGCTGATGAAACCTCGGAGTTTGAGCAAATTGACCCGTTCTATTACCAAACCGACGTGAACAGGCTAATCGACATCGCAAGCAGTCGGGATGTTGCTGCCAAACGTCGGGCCCTTATCCGATATATTTGGGGCGGCAGAGGCTTTCCTGCCAAAAAGCTGCCCGCCGAAGCAAAGGAAAATATAAAGGACGAGCGATACGCCGAACTTTTCAACGCCAACTTAAGCCGAATTGACAAGATAACCGTCGAGATGGATTATAAGTTGCGGTCCATTATTTATCATTTCATTCCCAAAACCAGCGATAACAAATTGATTATCTACCACCAGGGACATCGCGGCGACTTTGTTCTGGGCATAGATACCATCAGAGCCTTCCTCGAAAAAGGCTATTCCGTCATGGGGATTTCCATGCCTCTGCTCGGAATGAACAATCAGCCGGTGGTCAATCTTGAAAGGTTCGGGAAATTCCACGTGACCAAACACGAGCACTTGAAACTCCTTAAAAACCCAATCAGGTTTTTTGTCGAACCGGTGGCCGTCGCCATAAATTACGCCGGAAAGCTCAGGTACGACCAGGTTAATATGATTGGTATTTCAGGCGGCGGCTGGACAACTACCCTTTACGCCGCCATCGACCCAAGAATCAAACATAGCTATCCCGTCGCCGGCTCCTTGCCGATTTACTTAAGGTCCGATTCCAAAAGAGACTGGGGCGACTACGAACAGACCCTGCCCGAGCTATATCACATCGCCAATTACCTCGAACTGTACGTAATGGGCGCCTATGGTGAAGGTCGCCGGCAGGTGCAGATATTAAACAAGTACGACTCGTGCTGCTTCGCGGGAATCAAGTATCGAACCTATGAAGAAGCCGTTAAGGAAGTAGTCCGCAGCCTCGGCAAGGGAAAATTCGAGATATTCCTCGACGAGACGCATAAAGAGCATAAAATATCCGAAGAGGCATTAAAGGTCGTTTTCGAACATGAAGAGCTGTGAGGTCGTACCGGAAACCAACCGTAAAAGACGTTGCTTTCAACCATTTTGCAGGTCCTCAGCCGGAACGTGGCCCGGCAGCCAAATAAGATAAACGCATAAGTCGCTATGACCCACATCAACATAGAAATTAAAGCCCACTGTCGCAATCCCGACACAATCCGCACCCTGCTTAAACAAAGAAACGCCGAGTTTAAAGGAACTGACTGCCAGACTGACACGTATTTCAAAGTTTCCAAAGGCCGCCTAAAACTCAGAGAGGGCATCATCGAGAATAGTCTGATTTTCTATAATCGCCCCAACCAACCCGGCCCAAAACAATCAGATGTTACAATCCATCATGTGCGGCCCAACTCAAACTTGAAGAAACTCCTGACCGAAGCCCTGGGCGTCCTGGCTGTTGTCAAGAAGCAAAGAGAAATCTACTTCATCGACAATATCAAATTCCACATCGACGTGGTCGAGAAGTTAGGTTCGTTTGTTGAGGTTGAAGCCACTGATAGTGACGGCAGTATCGGCCCAGGCAAACTATTAGACCAGTGCCGGCAGTATATGGGCCTGTTTGGAATTGAGAAAAGGGATTTGGTGGAAGGCTCTTACAGCGATATGTTGCAGGCATACCCTCCGGCCCAAAAGCTATGACCCTTCAATCTCCTTGATTGCCCTATCCGCTTCCTGACGCACCTGCATATCCGCGCCCTCAACTCTTGCTTTTTCCAGAGCGCCAAGCGCATCCCGGTTCTTTACCTTGCCAAATGCCTTTATCGCTTCTATGCGTAGTTCCGCATCCGGCTCGGAAAGCAAAATCTCCTCAAGGGCCTTTCGAACCTTTGGGTCGAAAGAAAACCCGCCTAACTCACCAATTGCCTCCTTGCGCTCCCTGTCGTCTCCGAGTCTGAGCCTCCGCAGAAGCTCCGCCTTCCTGCCGCGCAAATCCTTGAACAACTTCTGGGTCTTCTCATCGGATTGTGACCGATAATTGTTTTCTATCGTCCTAACCACCACTTCCTTCTTGACCACCACCCTCGGAGCTTCAACGACAACGGGACATCCCACTATTACATCAGGGTACCAGCCCCCCACCCAAAAGCTCACCCGAGGCGAACACCAGGGTCTTGCCCGGTAATGATGGCCCCACCCGTAATACCCGCCGTGCCATCCGTAGTAGGGGTGACAAATGCCGTGAAAGCCCGAATGGCAGCCTATCCCTACATGAAAGCTGGTATGTGCCGACGCTGCGCCCGGCAGGCATAATAGAAAGCTTAACAATACTGTCACGGCTAATCCAAACTTCATTGCCTTCATCGCTATTTATTTTGTGCTTGCTTCTTTCTAACGATAGTTTACCAGCTCTATGGCAATAAGTCAACCGTCCGGTCCCGGCCTGCTATCCTCCAATTTGTTTGCGAAATTCTCTTTCTACTTCATCCGGCCTAAAAGCTCCCCCTTCAGACTAATCTTCAGAACGTACGCATAATCGCACGGCCGTTCAGCCGGAAGCTCAACCTTCAAACCCGTATCGTCCCGCGACCACTTCAGACTCCCCCTCGCCCCCAGCAACTGAATGTCGGCTATGCCGCCGCGACCGAGAAAAGTTCTTGTGCTCACAGATTTGATTGTCGCTTCCTTCCCAGGCCAGTCCAGACAAATCGCGTACAGGGTGTTATCCTTCGTCGTAAACCTGATGTCCTCGCCGACAAAGGGGCTAAAACCGCCTTTTCTTTCCGCCATGTGACCGGCTTGGCCCTTTGTCGGGCCTTCGCCGTAAGTATGCCAGGGCCGCGTGCCGTAAATCGCCTCGCCGTTGACCTGTAGCCACTTGCCTATGCCCAGCAATATCTCCTTTGCCTCATCCGGAATCGTCCCATCGGCCTTCGGCCCCACATTAAGCAACAGCACCCCGTTCTTGCTCACGATATCCACCAGATCATCCACTAATGAATCGACCGACTTAAATTCGTCGTTCTCGATATACCCCCACGATTTCCTGCTGATTGACGTGTCCGTCTGCCATACCATAAAGCGAATCTGGTCAAGCTTGCCCCGCTCCAGGTCGAGCACCGCCGTGCCGTCGGGAAACGCCTCGTTTTTATACTGCAGCACAACCGGCCTGCCCCATTCCAAACCCTTGTTATAGTAATAGGCGCCAATTTTTTTCCTGTAGTGCTCGAACTCCGGTTCATTAAAGCCGAAGTCAAACCACAGCACCTCCGGCTGGTACTTGTGCACAATATCAACCACCCGGGCATACCAGTGCTCAATGAATTCCTTACTGGCCGGAGCCTTCGGGTCGTGCGGCTTGCCATAAAGCCCGAAGTAGGCGGCATTATTCGTATCGAATTCGTCGCTGTGAGTATAGTACTTCCAGTTGAACGCATAGTGCGTCGATGCACCTAACTTCATTCCCCGCGCTCTGACCGCCTTGCCCAGCTCGCCTACGACGTCCCTGTGAGGCCCCATCTGCACGGAATTCCACCTGGTATGGCTGGAGTTGTACATCGCAAAACCATCGTGATGTTCGGCAACCGGAACGACAAACGTGGCGCCCGCCTTCCTGAACAATTCCGCCCATTCCGCCGGGTCCCACTTCTCGGCCTTGAACATGGCAATAAAATCCTTATACCCGAACTTCGACTGGTCGCCCCACACGGCTTTGTGATGGTTGTAAGTATCTTTGTTCTTCAGATACATCTCTCGCGGATACCACTCGCTCCTATAGGCCGGCACCGCGTACACCCCCCAGTGGATGAATATCCCGAACTTCGCGTCCTTGAACCATTCCGGCGCCTCATACTTGCTCAGCGATTCCCAGGTAGGTTCGTACTTCATACGCGAGTCTACATTCCCACTTTCCGCCAAACCCGCCACACAGAAAATAATCGCCACAGACAGAACAAGCCCGCATACCACGCTATTTTTCGCAAACATCTTTTCCTCCTTCCGGTATTCCTGCACCGATACTTCCTGCACCCGGCCGCGCAGCCACACGCGGCACGCTAACTTGTAAAAACCAAGTTCCTGGTCGTTTTCATGGTAGCGAACCAAATCTACCTGAGCATGGTCTACCGCAATGCAGCGAAACCGCAGGTTACCGCCCTTATTACAAAACCAGTCTATCACGTCTTTGTAAAAACTTGCGCGTGAATGTGAAACCTTCTGCCATTTGAACTCGCCTCCAATTTTGTGCCTATCGCGAAGCTGATGAATCTCATTTTTGAACTTTTCCCTGTCTTCAGACCTGAGCCAGAGGCTGCCAATAACCATGTATTGTGCGGGCGGCTGCTCAGAAGAAAACAAATCTGGCCGATTTTCATCACAATAGACTTCAAATTTCACGCTGCTTCTCCTACATACTTTTCCGTGTCTTGAACCCGTAATTCACCGGAAAGCTCCTTGCGTAAATACCCACAAAAAAGTCCATCTACTTTTCCTGCCCCCACTATAGCCTCTTTCACATTGTCGCAAACACGAAATCCGAAGTCCTCCTTTCGGTTCGCCGGCCGACATATTCCATGCGGGCTGTTGCTCCCAGCGGTTCGGCCCTATTCTTACTTACTTCGGAGCTTTGCCCGGCATAACTCTGTATGTTCATTATCAGGCTGGCGGCGGCAACAGCAAACCTGAATCAAATCCTCCACCAGCCGAACAACCCCCCTGGCAATAGTCTCCTTGCTCACATCATGCATCTCGCTCCAGCCGGAAGTCACACTCTTGATCTCAACCGTCAACCTGTCCGCCCCAATTGCTGACAGCCTGTTGGCGACAATCATATCGAGGTTCTTTTCTTTCAATTTTTTCTCGGCTCTTTCCCTGAGCTTCTTATCTTCCAGGGCAAAGCCGACAACAATTTGATTCCTCTTTTTATGTTTACCGGCCCACCTTAGAATGTCGGCCGTCGGTCTTAGCTTGATAGTCAGGCCCTTGCCCGTCCTTTTGATTTTGGTTTTCGCTGGTTTCGCCGGGGTATAATCCGAAACCGCCGCCGCCATTATTAAACAATCGCACCGTGGAAAATGCCTCTTAACGGCCTCAAACATCTCAGCCGCGCTTTCAACCTCGATGACTTTCGCCCCGCCAGGCGGCTGCCGGCCGGTCGGTGCGGCTATAAGTGTCACCTTGTGCCCGCCTTTGAGCGCCGCTCCGACAAGAGCGAAACCCATTCGCCCGCTGCTCGCATTGGAAATAAAACGCACCGGGTCTATGTATTCCCGCGTGCCGCCTGCTGTGATTAGAAAATGCATTTGTTAAATCCGCTTACCGAATTTCAGAATCCGAAACAAATCACGAATCCAAATCTCCAGGTTCCCAAAAAACCTGCTTCTGTCATTTGAATTTCGGTCGCTCGATATTGTGTCGGATTTAGGATTTCGTGCTTCGTGCTTTCTTAATCTTGGAAGCAATTTTGCCAATCGCCTCCAAAATATCCTGCGGCTCCGACATTCGGCCCACCCCTTCCGCGCCGCAGGCGAGCCGCCCCTTCCCAGGGCCTACCACTTGCACGCCCATTTTCTTAACCATCTCGACGTTGCGCTGCACCGCCGGATTGTTCCACATCTTCTCGTTCATTGCCGCAGCCAGCAGCGTCGGCTTGGCCCAGCACGTGCACAGCACCGTGCTGAGCAAATCATCACAGATACCGTTTGCAAGCTTGCCGATAATGTTGGCGGTCGCCGGCGCCACAACAATAATATCCGCCCAGTCACCCAAAGCTATGTGGCTGATTTTGTACTCCTCCGAGGCGCCCCACAAATCGGTAAAAACTGCAGAGCACGTAACCGCTTCGAAGCTCTTCGGCCCCACCAGCCGGCAGGCGTTTGCCGTCATCACCGTCTTTACCCCGGCCCCCGCCCCGCCCAGCTTGCTGGCCAAATCGACCGCTTTGTACGCGGCCACGCCACCGCTGACTCCCAGCAAAATGTTCATATTCTTAAGATTTGATTCGTCTCGGGACATAAAAGCTCAATCATCCTCCGCCAGGCTTGTCAATGTCGCTGGCCTCGTAGTCAATAGTAATCTTGTCCTCCAGAATCTCCTGCACGACGATTTCCAGTTGCGTCTTGCCCTCGGTATCCTCAATCAGCGGACGAGAGCCATGCATCAGCTCAACCAACCGCTTCTGAATCAGGGCCGCCAGCTTGAACCTGCCCCCCACCTTATCCACTATCTCGGTGCTCTTAAGCTTTTCTATCATTCTTTATCTCCGGTACTGTGTCCTGCAAATCGGCCTCCAGCGGGCCGCCTGTTACCTCTTCAAATCCTTGATAATCTGCACCACCTCATTCACCGCCTGTTCCAGGTCGGCGTTTATAACCATATGCTTGTAATACTGCCACGCGGCCGCAATTTCACCGCCAGCGCCCTCCAGCCTGGCTCCGGCCGCTTCAGCATCGTCTCTTCCCCTGCCGTTCATCCGCCGCACCAGCTCCTTTTGGTTCGGCGGCAAAATAAAAATCATTTGCGCTTCCGGGTACACCACCTTGACCTGTTTGGCCCCTTGAACATCTATTTCCAGAATAACCGTTTTCCCCGCCTTCAGCGCCTCTTCTACCTTGCCCTTCGGCGTCCCGTATAAGTTGCCGAAAACCTCCGCATATTCGAGAAACATACCGTCCTTAACCGACTGCCGGAACTGCTCTCTCGATACAAACCGATAGTCCCTGCCGTCAACCTCGCCCCCGGACTTGGCCCTGGTAGTCGCCGAAACACTAAGATACACATTATCCACCCGCTTGACCACCTCTTTGCAGATCGTGCTCTTGCCCACGCCTGAAGGGCCGCTGATTATTACTACCTTGCCCTCTTTGTTCTTATCCTCATTCATTTCCGCGCCTGCACAACCTCACTACGCCCCTGCGCCAAAAAACACACTCCAGGATATACGCAATACCAATTACGATGTGCTACTCTACGTTCTGAACCTGCTCCTTAATCCGGTCTATCCGGCATTTCATGTCCAGCACCCAGCGGACAATCTGACTATCGGAAGCCTTGCTCGCAATGGTATTGGCCTCCCGCAGCATCTCCTGGCTTATGAAATCCAGCCTCCGCCCCGCCTGCTCACTGGCCTGGCAACTCTGGTCAAACTGCTCCAGATGCGACTCCAGCCGGGCAAGCTCCTCGGATATATCCGACCGCTCCGCAAAAACCGCCACCTCTCTCGCCAGCGTTTCTTCATCCAGCTCCAGCTTGACCTCGGCAAGCAGCTCATCGACCCGCTTCTTCAGCCTGTTACGATACTCCTGCAGGACAATCCCGTTGCGCGAGCGTATCTGCTCGAGGTCCTGCCGCATAGCCCTGCAGTGGCAATCCAAATCTGCCGCAAGTGCGGCGCCCTCGGCGGCACGCATCTGTTTGAGCTTCTCCAACGCCTTCCGCGTAATACCCAGGACCGCCTCCCTGATTTTCCCGGCCGCCTTATCATCCGGCAACACCGGCGTCAGTATGCCGGGCAGGTAAACCAGCCCGCCAATATCAATAACCCTATTAATGTCAACGGAAGCGCCTATCCTGCCCAGTCTTTCCATGTAACCCCGCAGGGCCGTCTCGTCGATATCAAACAGCACATTCGCCGGAACATTCTTGAGCCGAAGCACATAACTGACCGTCCCGCGCGACAAACTCTGCCTCAGGAGCCTCTCAATATCCTCTTCCAGAAACGCTGCCGTCTCAGGCAGCTTTATCGTGGTCTTGAAATAGCGGTTATTGACGGTCTTGACTTCGACGGCGTAAGTCACACCGTTAACCTCGCCCTCGGCTTCACCATATCCTGTCATGCTGTTTATCATAACGCCACACTTTCAAACCTGACCCAGCCGCGCACGCAAAGTCGCGTACGCCGCAGCGGACAATTATCACCTCACGCCGGCAGAGGTTGTATCGGCGCCTGTGTTGACATCGCCGGGCGTGGTTTCCCCGGTTTCGATAGCGGGCTGCGGCTGCGAAGTCTCTTCCGGCGGCGCCGGCTGCCGCTGCTCCTGTCGGACGGGCCTTTGACCCGGCCCCTCCCCAAAATCCGTCAAAGTCGGCTTGTAGAATTTGGCCATAACTACGGCCAGCATCAGAAACACGCCCACCGCAACTATCGTGACCCAGGTCAGAAAGTCGCCCGTCTTGGAACCCAGAATCCCGCTTGCCATCCCCCCCCCGAACGCCGCGCTCAAACCGCCGCCTCGCCCTTTCTGAATTAGAATCACTAAAACCAGCACCACGGCGCAAACGACGAACAGCACGGCGACAACACTCATTACAAGACCCACTGCCAACAAAGGAAAACTTCCCATATTTGTGCCCCTGAAAAACTACCTAACGTCCTAATGCCTTGCGGCAATCACCAACACTTGCAATAAACTCGCTATGCGCTGCATACTGTATGCTACAGCCCACACCGCAAAAAGATAATCAGGCAGCCGCCTTGATTATCGTAATAAAATCTTCGGCCTTCAGGCTCGCGCCGCCAACCAGCAGGCCGTCCACATCCGGCTCGCTCATAAGCTCCCCCGCGTTGGCCGGCTTCACCGAGCCGCCGTACAGAATACGAATCTCCTCGGCCAACCGGCCGTCGTACATCTCGCCGAGCAGCTTGCGTATCAAAGCGTGCACCTCTTGTGCCTGCTCCGCCGTGGCCGTCAAACCCGTCCCGATGGCCCACACCGGCTCATAAGCTATCGTCACCGCCGAGAGCTTCTCCCCACTCAAGCCGGCAAGCCCTTTTTTCATCTGTCCAGTTACCACCTCTGCGGTCTTACCCGCACGGCGCTGCTCTATCAGCTCCCCCACACACAGCACCGGCAAGAGACCGCCATTGACGGCGGCTGTAACTTTCTTGTTTATCAGCTCGTCCATCTCACCGATAACGTGCCGGCGCTCCGAATGACCGCACAAGGCATACGTGCAGCCGATATCCTTGAGCATTGACGCGCTTATCTCGCCCGTAAATGCCCCATTCTGCTCATAGTAAACATCCTGAGCGCCTACTGCAATATGCGACCCGCTCAAAGTCCTGACCACCGCCTGCAGATAAACAAAAGGCGGCATTAGCGCTATAGTAACGCCCTGCCCCGCCACTGTCAAAGAAGCCGCGGCGATTGCATCGGCCAGCTCCACGCTCGTGCGGCTGTCGGTATTCATCTTCCAGTTACCGGCTATGAACGGCTTTCTCATTCAAATCTCTCCGGACAACACATATAGTAACAGGCTGCCGGCTCGGCTATAGCAGTTCCGTCGCCCGCGGGAAACTGCCCAGTATGGAAAGCTGCAGGCAATGCTTGCCGGCCTCCTCCAATCCCTTTTGCACATTCTCATCCGTTCTATAGCCGACAAAATCGACAAAAAAGTAGTATTCCCATTGCCTCTTCTTGTTAGGCCTCGACTCTATATTCGTAAGATTGATATTATACTGCCTGAAACTGTCAAGGACGTCCGCGAGCGCACCTGCTTTGTGGGCCGTGCTGAACAGAATCGCGGTCTTGTCGTCTCCGGTCCGCCTTGCGTCCTCGCGCCCGACCACCAGGAATCTGGTTATGTTGTTGGTAATATCCTCAATATTCTCGCAAATTACCTTCAAACCATAGATTTCAGCCGCCACACGGGAGCCAATCGCCGCCGACCCGCCCTCCTCTGCCGCCATCTGAGCGGCCTTGGCCGTGGAAGTAACCGCGATAGTCTTTGCCTCCCTGAAAGTGGCGCTGAGCCAGTTTCGGCACTGAGCAAATACCTCGGGCTTGGAATAAATCTTGTCGATCTGCTCCAGAGCGCAATTGGCCAGCAGATTATGATGGATTGTCATCAGGACCTCAGAGCAAATCTTCACATCGGAATCTATCAGGGCGTCGAGCGTCTCAATCACGCCCCCGCCCGCGGAGTTCTCCACCGGCGCCAGACCCAAATCGCAGTGACCCTTGCTGACCTCCTCAAATATGCCCCTAATATCGGCCAGCGGCTCGTATTCGACGCTTTGGCCGAACTTGAGCATCGCGGCCGTGTGGCTGAAACTGCCCCCGGGACCCAGGTAACCAATCCGCAAGGGCCTCTCCAGCACAAAAGAGCCACTCATCAGCTCACGCCAAATAGCCACCAGACATTTGTCCGGCAGGGGCCCCTTGTTGGCCTTCGTAATCTTTTCGAGAATCTGTTTCTCGCGGTCGGGCGCGTAAACCTGGCCGCCCGTCCGGCTCTTGAGCTTGCCAATCTCCACGACAACGCGCGCACGCTCATTGAGCAGCTCCAGAAGCTGACGGTCGATTTCGTCAATACGATTCCTTAATTCGTCGAGAGACATAATAAAAAACGCCAACCGGCGTCAGGCATCTCCCTGTAAAAACATTTATATCTAACAGAACTTTGCCCTTGCGTCAATGAATTTGGCTCATTAGATAGAATATTTGAGCAACAGCTCGGAAGCAAATATGCCTGAAGCCGTCAGATATACTATTTTCCAGACCGGTTGGGGCCACTTCGGTCTTGTCGGTAACGAGTCGGGCCTTCGGCGAACTTGCCTGCCCATGGCCCAGGCCCGGCAGGTCGAATCCCTCCTTTTGGAAAGTCATCCCACCGCCCTATACGACAGGCGCCTCTTCCAGACCCTTCGGCGACAGATAATCGCTTATTTTGACGGTGCTTGCGTCAATTTCAACAGAGATATCCCCATTCTGCTGGAGGGCCTCAGCCCGTTTGCCCACTCCGTTCTGACGGCCTGCAGGAATGTAAGATATGCTGAAACAATCAGTTACGGCGAATTGGCGGCCAAGGTACGCTGCCCAAAGGCCGCAAGGGCCATCGGCGGCTTATTGGCCAGAAACCCCACACCTCTGATTATCCCCTGCCACCGGGTTGTTCGTGGCGACGGCAAAATCGGCGGTTTCAGTGCCGCTGGCGGCATCCCACTCAAAAGAAGAATGCTGGAAATTGAAGAGCGGACCAACTCAAGCGCCGTTTGGTCAATCCCCGGCAGTCGGTCTTCCCTCGGATAAACAACAGCCACCCAAGCATAGAAAGCTTCGTTGGGCGTGAGTTTGCAGCAAAATCGTGTAAGAACAGTAATTTTGATAGGAGGGGAAAGATTTTTTTGAGAAAATGCAAAAATCCGTTGACAACGCAAAACCACAGGCCAGAATAACCCCGAAGGGCTGGACTTGCGGCTCAAATAGGCCGATATGCAAATATGAGATAATGGTATTGACTTGGATTATAATATATGTTATAATACTTACCAACATATATGTCTTGATATTGAAGTATGTATAGTATAGTCCGCACCGCACCGTGTGCTGTGCGCTATAAATGAGATGCTGCCTTTCAATGAAGCATGTCTAAACAACACGGGCTAGCCGTGGCAGGCAGAGAAGTAGATACTGTTTCTCGCCGGTTGTTGGTATTCTGAAACCTGTGGAGAAAAAAGGAGAAAAGACAGCAAAATAGCAAGAGGGCCGAGCCATATGTCTCCAAAAAAGTCAGACAGGAGTAACGGAGGAGGAATGAACAAATCGCAGGCCACCAGAGTAATTACTGAGCCCTCAGCACGTGAGTTGCGCCCCACAGCAGAAGCGAGAGAAGAGCTGCAGCGTCTCCTTAGTTGGGAGAAACGCTCCGAAAAACGGGACTGGGTTGTAGGACGACCTTTCAAGTAGTACCTCGATGCTCGCACGAATTGTGCCTGAGAGCTTCGTCTGTCGTCATGCACGCAGTTTCGGGGATTAGTTTTATGTAATGGAGGGAGTCTTTGTGCATCAAACGTATGCAACCAAGGTCGAATGGCTAAAACCGTGTACTTCTATCTCCTTTTTCAGGCTATTAAGGAAACTCTGGAAAGGGAAGAACTGCGATCCTGCCCCCCTGCACCGATTCTTTAGCTTGATGCGCAAAATGAGAGCAAGAGCATATGTTATAGAGAAGTTGGAGTCAAATCCAGAGCTATCTCAAGAGCAGGAGATGGCATCTCAGCGATGTGGCGGGGCTGCCAAGATAACACAAGCAATTCGGCTAACGTTTTTCGCTTCTTTACCGCGCTCACGCAAATGGGAAGATGAGACTGAGCTGCCCGAGCATCATCTGTTGGGCTACGCTGTGATACTCACGTTAACTTTACCCCATAATACGTTGCGGACTTTCTTGTTGGAAGCCGTTGTACAGACGCCTGGAGTGGCCTTTAAGGTAGGAGACAAAGGGGCGGAGGACGTAGTGGTGTTGCCGGTTCCCAACTACTACGTGCATAACGCAAGGTCTCTTGCAACCACGCTTGGACCCATCGGGCACTCTCGTCACTTTTTGATGACCGCGGCGAACTTCTTTACGCAACAAAATGATCTTACCAGCGTATGTGCTCACGCCGCATTGCGCATGGCGGTTAACAGTTCAGATTACATGTCAAGCCTACTGGGCAGAAAGGGCTTGAACAAATTGACAAATAAATACATCAACGATGTTCTTGGGTTGGACTTCAGCCAGCCCCAGAGAACGATAGGCCACTTCAGGAAGGACGACGGGAAGAAAAACATCAAGGAGGGTCTCACGTACAAGGATATAAGAACCGTCGTGGAATCTCTGGGAGCGCGTCTGTTCGTGATCAACTTTCTTGAGGAACAATCGGTCGAGTACGACGAATTGATGTACCCACTGGTCGAATCGCGCTGCCCAACAATCCTTGAGGTGCAGGGATGGGACTCAAGTAACAATGAGCAGTACTCACACGGATTGGCCGTGATGGGGCACACGCTTAACTCAGACCGGTGGGCACCAGAAGCAAATATAGGGTACGGCCAGTACCCTCCCAAGAAGTATATAGCGGCGTGCGAATGGGTATGCCACTATGTCATAGGTGATGACAACTACGGAATGCACATTACTTTGCCCTCCGACATGATCAGGAACGATATTGTTCCGTACAAGAACCCCAATTTGCACGCCATACGCGTTATGTCCATCGTACCGAAAGAAGTCTCGGTTGTGGGCTACAAAGCACAGAAGATCGCGATGGACATCGCTTCAATTCTTATTCGCGGAACACGTCTGCCTAACAAAGGGGTATTCTGGTTGAACAAACTGAAAGAGATTGAAAGCAGGAAGAGGCTTGTTTGCCGCACCCTGCTCATACAGGGTCACGAATATGCCTCTTTCATGAATCAACTTGAAAATGATAGGTTTATTAAACCGCTCCAGTCACAGCGGGAGTTTTTCAAATCGTTACCAAAGTACGTCTGGATTACAGAGGTAACTATCCCCAACCTCTACAGCGGGAATAAGACGAAGCTCGGGGACGTCGTAATCGACGCCTGTGCGAGCGAAAAACAGATCGATAACTATAATTGTTTCGTAATGGCCTGGTTTCCTGGGTTTATTCGCCACAGGCAGGAAAAGCAATCAGAATTTTGGTATCTTAAGAAGCATGTTCCCCTAATCAGAACGGGTCCGGAGGGTCTTATTGAATGGTAGCGCAATTCCATCGCACCTTCTCCCGTTGCTTGGCCATAGTCTGAGGCAAGAAAATGAAGACCGACCACAGCATTCGCAATGTTCAAATCACAAAAGTCATAGTAGTACTGTCGGGAATAATCCTTATCGTGGGGGGGACCATTATGGTCCTTATGGACATTAAGAGCGAAGGAAGCATAACAATCAGGACTCCCGTCTTAGAGGGAAACATCAGAGCAACATATATTGGGCTGCTCGTCATATTTATGGGGGTGGTGCTGGAACTGGGAGCCATTATGAGACGGTACCCATTCACCAAAAAAAACAAGGTTATTGAGTCCCCGGCTTTGAAAGTGAGGGAAGAGGAGGAATGCGGTATGTGCAAGCCGTTGAACGAAAAGGGTGGTGGTGGATAATTTTTCCCCACGTGCCGGAGGCCTTGTGTCTGGCTTTAGCGGTTTCGGGCGATCACAAGTGTAAACCAATCGGGGCCTCGAGGGTGGCATCGGGTTATCAGTGGTGATGGCAGAATTGGCGTGCATGATCCGAGGCGACCGGCTTGGCGGTCAGCAACCTCTCGATTCTTAAAACGAACAAGGCGCGGGCTATTCGGTTTTCCATCTTAAAACACCTTGTGCAAGGCGCTGCAACTGGAGCGACAAGGCCTCCGTGCCTGAGTTCGCAAGCTGCTCTTCGTTGGCCTTAGTTAACCAGTATCCCACCCATGAAAATTTTTTTCAGAAAGTTAATAATTTTCGTTGATTGAACAATGATAATCGTGTATAAGTACATGACAGACGGTTATAATTCCTGAGAATAGAGGAGAACAGATTATGAAAGAACTGATTGGACAGAACAAAACGTTGTTGCAGTTTTACTGTGGGGCCGCCCAGGTGCTCGGATGGCTGCTTTTGGTTCTTGGGGGTATTTGGGCGGGCATCTATTACCTGCGTGTGGCCTCGCGGGTCGGGGACTGGGAGGCTGTGCAAGCCGAATTAAATAGCATGCCTTCCGGAATCTTCCACTTCATACTGGCCGGCCTCGTCGCCCTGGGTGTCAGACAATTTGCCAGGTATCTGCTCGACGCCGACCATCGACCGGGCTGGATACTGCGCCACGGAGAAGGGATTCTTTGCTTGTGGGCCGTATTGTTAGTTGTCAGCGATGTCTGGGGCTATACACAGGACACCAGTCTGGCCCTCTCGAATCTCTACCTGAGGCTGCTGGTTGGGCTGCTGCTGGTTCTGCTCACTGCAGCGAAAGTGCTGGCCCTGGTAGGACTCGGTCAGATACTGCGGCGGGTTCTGCCTGTCATTGAAGAGTCAAAAACGCTGGTCTAAAATTAGGGAAGGAAGGTTTTACTATGGATGAATTCATTAAAAAAGACAGGCGCGTGCTGAAATTCTTGTGCCTGGCGGTGCAATTCTTCGGGTGGGCGCTTGTGTTTGGAGGGGCAGTCTGGTTTATCGGGTTCGTGTCAAGAGCGGGTGTAGCAAGCCTCGAAGCAGTGGCAGCAATAAAATGTATTCTTTACGCGGTCTCGGCCTTTGTCTTTGATTTCTTTTTTGTCGGTCTGGCCTCGGTAATCCTTGCACAGTTGGCAAGATACTTTCTCCAAGGCGAGGGCAAGCCGGGCCTTATGCTGCGCTGCGCCGAAGGGATACTTTATGTTTTTGCTTGTTCCGGAATTTTCTGGGCGCTATTCCGCTATCGCTGTCTATCTATCGTAGTTGCTCACGAACCGGACCCGCAATTGTTATATGCCCAAGCCTTGTTACTACCGACCATAGCAAAATTCGTGCTTCTCATCGGCCTGGCTCAAATCCTCAAAAGAATCCTGCCCATTATCGAAGAATCAAAGACGCTGGTCTAAAGGAGGTGCGCAGATGATTAACGTTCGACTGGATTACGTTCTCCTGGACCGGCGGATGAAACTGAAGGACTTGGCCGAGGCGACCGGCCTGGCCGTCAATAACCTCTCGATTCTCAAGACTAACAAAGCGCGGGCTATTCGGTTCTCTACTTTGAACAGCCTGTGTAAGGCCCTCAATTGTGAGCCGGGAGATTTGATCGAGTACATCCCCGACGAGGGGCACAGCGGAAAAGAATAATTAAGGGTGACCCGTCCTCCACTGTCCCTAAGGCACAGAGGATGGATTGATGAATAATGGACCTGTGTCATAGGTGCAAACAGAATTTCAAAGTGGATGTTCTGATTAGCCTTTATCCTGCGATGCTGTTCGGGTCCCAGATCGTCGCGGCGATGTAGGGTTCCGGCTCCTGCGGCGTGTTGTAATAGTAGATGGTCACCAGCTTGCCGTCCGCTCGCTGGACCATGCGGGGGTAGCCGAGGTCCCACCTGCCCCCATCATCGCGAAGCACAATCTCATCTCCCCATGTCACGCCGCCGTCTTTGCTGATTTTAGCGCGCATTCCCAAAGGTGTGCTCCGGTAGCCGTAGGCCACTGCTAACCGCCCGTCCCGAAGCCGCACGAGGGCCGGCGGATTGCCGTTCTCTTCGCCCCGGTCCGTGTCGGCCACCTTGCACAGGTACTTCCACGATTCTCCATTGTCTTGCGACACAGATGCCTCGAGCCAATTAGAGTACTTCCGCGTCTCGAGATTCCTCACTTTGCGCCGCGTGATTGTCACCAGGCGCGCCGGCGATGTCCGAACGGTCGATGGCATCACCGAGCGAATCTTCACCGGGTCGCCGGTCAGCCACGAGACGAGCTGGAATGTTTTGCCGCCGTCCTTTGTCCGCGCCATGAACGCGCGGTCCTGATGGTTCGAACCATTCACTTCCGGCAGGGTGGCCGACAAGAAGAGCAGGCATTCCTTCTCCCCGACCACCATGTAGTCGGTGCGGGACGACAGCTTCAGGCCCATCGGTGTGAACGTAAACGGACCATCCCAGCTCCTGGCGCGGTCGTAAGAGATGAAAAAACGGTTGCCGCCCACCCGCATGGCGAAGTCGGGGTGAGCATAGTTTATGCCTCCCGGACTCGGCACGGCCCTGCGGTCCTGGCGGATATAATTGCACTTTTCGATGGTCCACGTCTCGCCGCCGTCGGTGCTCCGCCCCTGCAGGTGCTCACTCCTCTTGCTGCCATCGATGGAGTGGCTCTTATCGCTGGGCTTGTACCAGCCGAGTACAAAGCCAAACACAATCTCATCACCCCAAATTAACGCCACTCCGTTGTTGGCGGGCCAGCCGGCAAACCGCCCCGGTTCCTTACAGACTATTACGTGCTTCATTGACGTCGGCCTCGGCTGCCCGAATGCGAGGCTGGCCGTGACCAAAACGAGTGCTGCAATCAACCTAATCTTCATTCGATATTTGCCAGATAGCTCAATTAAGAAACAGATTCCTGCGTTCCATTCAACGAAAGAACACAAACGGCCCTATGAGATACTCGATTGAGCAAGAGAATGCAACGATTTTCCCCCGGTCAGCTCGAATTCGGGCGCGTCTGCCGTTTGTAGGTAGATTTTTCATGCAGCCACTTGGCCGCCAGCAATCAATAATTAAATACCAATGCCCCCGCTGGGCGCAGGAGGACTTTGTTGGGTTTGAATGGGTTTGTTCCGGCTTCGCCATCCCGGCTTCGTGGAGCACTTCGCCGCGGCAATAGGGCTCCGCCGCGACAGGTTGGGTTTGTTCCGGCTTCGCCAGCCCGGCTTCGTGTGGGACTTGGCCGGGGCAAGCAGGCTACGCCGCGATAAATTGGGTTTGTTTTGGTCAGGGTGGAAGGGGGTGTCATTTTTTGTAATCCTTTGTGGAATAAAGGGTTTTGAATCCGCCGGAGGCGGACAAGATTGGGTTTGTTTTGCATAAAAGGGCGAATTTGTAGAGGACTCTCGACAAGTGTAGAAGGCTGTGGCGCATGGCCCGTATCCCGCCAATCCGCCAAACGGCGTGGCGGACGAGCAGGACGGCGGGCAAGCTCGTATTTCGTATTGCGTGATGGGTATTGCGTATCTCGTATTGCGTATCTCGGGTTGAGTTGGCTGAGTTCATGCTTATTCCCGCCTACGGCGGGCAAGTCCGCTATATCCGCCTACGGCGGACAACAGGGGGGTATTATACAGGATTTGGGGGGGAAAGTCAACAGGAAAGGGGTCAGGGGTCAGGGGTCAGGGGTCAGGGGTGGGCAGAGGTCAGAGGACAGGAGAGGAAGGGGGTGTCCGCCTTCGCGCGAGGCTTCCGTCTACGCTAAAGCTATGACGGACATGCCGGCGGATCTGCGCTTCGCTCCGAGGGGGCGAGGCAGGGAAGTGAAAACGCAAAGTGGAAAGTGCAAAAGTAAAACGCAAAGGGCAAAAGTGCGGAGGAAAATGCAAAAATTGGGGGGAAAGTCGGGATTTTTTAGTCAACATTTGGCCGGTGGGCGGCGGCGTTAGTTAGGGATGGGTAGATGGGTATATGAGTAGATGGGTAAATGTGAGGTGTTTTGGATTTTTCTTGGTTGAAAATGGAGTTGCGGCTGTGTAAATTAGCTGGTGACAAGCGGGGCATGCGTGGATTCAGGGTTTAGTTAGCTAGGGTTGGCGGCTAAATGTTGTATCTTAGTACGTTGTGTCAGTAAACGTGAAGGGAGGTTAGGAATGGGATGTTGGGCAAGCCTACCGGTGGTGGCTCATGCCAAGACGGGAGAGTTCTATGGATGATGCGATTGTCGAACGGATTGGGCGGATATACGCCGCAGTGGGTGGTTTGGAGGAGGACGACCCCGCCAAACTCAGGGCAAATGTTATCCAAACGGAGAGGATTAAGGGGCTGTTGCAAGATTTTCGCGGGGACTTGACCGACGATGACTTGTGCAACTACGCGCACATGGCCATTGACAATATTGCCAACCTTCGGGATCATTTGAAAGGATGGGCAGTGCACAATGGGCAGAACAAGGCGAGGGTCGATGAGGCCGTCAACAACTCTCTTGGGCTTCAAATAGTAATAGATTTGGCAGACAATGACAAACACGGATACCCTCCGCGTAATGGCGGCTACTCCGGGAAATGTCCGAAATTGGTGAAGATCAATCGTGTAATGGAATTGCGAACTCGGGCAAAGGAGGGTTCGACAATCGGTATGACTCTTGGGGCCGGTGGTGTGCCGAAGTTCTTCGGAGATGGTACTGGCAAGGCAATCATTACGGGGGACGTCGTTGATAATAACAATAAGCGGATTGGGGAATTGTCCGAAATTATTGGACAGGCAGTTGACGCGTGGGAACGGCTGTTGGGCGATTTTGGGTTTTGATATTGGATAGTTGTTGTTGGCTTTGGCGAGGATGGCGAGGATAATATGGTAGGCGCGAGCGGGATGGACGGCTTTGATGCGATAAGGAGAAGTGAAGGCGAATAGGGCGGAAGGAGGGTCAAGAGGCGGACGCTGCGTCCGCGGCGCCGGTGAGGTCGGCGCTTTGGCGCATGCGAGGGTATGACAATGTCACTGACAAACTTTGAGCGACACGTGGATACGCTTTTCAAAGGGATTGATTCCTGCGAGGCCAATAAGCTTGTCTTGCCCGCGCTGATGCTTATCTATAGCGGCATTGACATCGTTGCCTCGCTTGAGCGAAAAAAAGGCGAGGGGACGCAAGCTTCCTTCACGCGATGGGTGGATATGTATCTTCTGAAGGCGGTTTCGCTGCCGTGTACATCACTTGAGTTGTATGCTGCTCGCTGTGGCATTCTGCATGGTCTAACCCCGGAGTCTGGTCTGTCGAGGAAAGGGAAAGCTCGCGAGGTGGCTTATGCTTGGGGCATAGCAAAAGTGTCGGTGCTTCAAGAGGCAGCAAGCAGGTCGGGTTACGATTATCCCGTGATTCACATTTCACAGCTGAAGGAAGCTTTTTGCAGGGGCGTCGCCTTGTTTCTCAAAGAGGCTTCAAGAGATCAGGAAACAATAAAGAGAATCTCCGAAGGCGCCGGTCTGTGGTTCTCGGAGGTAGGCGTTGAGATAGTAGATGCATATCTGAGTGTGACCGAGAGTGATAAGGTTGAATAATGGAGAGGCGCCTATTAGTTGCTTGCGGAGTCCTTGACAAGGGATGGGATTTTGATTTGAGGGGGATTGGGGGTTTGGGTAGTCTGTGGTTTGAGGCCTTTTTGCAGGGAGAAAAGTGAGGATGGCTGATAAGGTTACTGCGACAATTCTTTTTGTGGACATAATGGATTCAATGGAACTCGCAAACTATTGGGATACAATAAAGTACAGCAATTTCCTGAATGAGTTTCAGCGTTTGATGCAGCATGGCATTTGTATCTGGCGGGAAGGTATCAAGCAGATCAAGCTTGCAGGGGATGAACTTGTGGTTTTCTATTGGTCAAAGGATATTACAGAAGACATCGTAAACGCAATTCAGCTTGCGAACACGTTGAAGCTTATGTGGTATGCAGGCGGACCTAATCGTAAGAGGGTCAGCGAAGGCAAAAAAATATTAGATTTAGGTATTGGGATAAACACGGGACCGGTGACCTATGAAGATAGGCCAGTTGTGAAGAATTTGAAAGGCCTTATTGGGAGAAGAAAAGGTTTTGAGGGATTGCCAATTAGCCTGGCGAAGAGGATCGAAAGTTTTTCGCGGGAGGGTAGATATTCACGAATTATGGTTGGGCACCAGACAATGGCCGAACTGAATAGGACTTATCATACGTATGAATATGAGCCTATGGGCCTCCATCGCTTCAAAGGAATGTCACAAGAAGTGCCGGTTTTTGAATTGAAGAGTTGTTATACTCTTGAGGCAGAGATTATTGGGGGAAGCGGGGAGTTTGATTGGGAAATTAAGCAATTGGAACGGATTAGGGTTTTCGAGCCATCAAACATCTGGTTACTGATGACCCTGATAGATATCTATAGCCACAAGAAGAAATACAAGAAGGTGGAGAAGTTCTGCAGAGACGCGCTTGCTGTTGAAGATAGTGTGTCAAATATACACAATGAATTGGGAGAGGCCCTGCAAGAGCAGAATAAGTACGAGGAAGCATTAGCGCATTTTGATAAAGCGATAAGCTTGCGGTGGGATTCTTGGCCATCGTACGTGAGTAAGAGTGCGTGTTTGATATTTCTCGGGCGGTACGATGAGGGTATCAAAACGTGCGAATATGGGATTAGTAATATGCCGGCTTGGCTTGCAAAACGGTTTGGCACTGGTCTGTACTATAATATGGCGGGTGCGTACGCACGAAAAGGAAGTAAGCGTAAGGCGCTGACAAATATAAAAAAGGCAGTTAAGCTTGGCGGAAGCGAGATAGTCAAAGCATTAAAGAAAGATGAGGATAGGGACTTCACCAATCTTTACACAAATCGTGAGTTCAAGCGGATTTGCGAAGGAAAGCGGAAAACTATACCAAAAGGAACAAAAAAGATATAAAGAGTTTGGGCGTCGGCAACCCTGTTGGCGACCCTAGGGGGCGTAGACAAGTGGTGTGAAGGATCGGACCCTACGATGAGGAAGGGGCGCTTTGCGTCGCGGTTTTTTTAACAGATTCCTCGGCGTTGGTCGGAAAGAGGACGGGGCGGTTGAGATTGCCACGGCCTTTCAGGCCTCGCAATGACACTTTCTTTGGATTCCTGCTTTCGCAGGAATGACAACCCGCCGTATTGACCATCCCCAAAGCCTTCGGCTTTGAGGCTGCCACGCGGATGGGGATGAGCTTTGAGGCTGGAAAGGAAATGAGAAATTAAAGAGCAAAAAGCAAAAATACAATGGAAAAATCAAAAATGGATTCCTGCTTCGAATTCGAAGTAACGTCGCCTGACCCTGCGCAGCCGCGACCGAAGCGTGCGGATAGAAATCGCCGGCGCGTCGGATTAAGGCCTGTCCGCCAAAACTCAGCCGGCGGGGCTGCGGATACGTGATTCTTATTCGACGTGGACAACGCTGTCCCTGCGGTCCGCTTCGAGGCCGGCCTTCTTGATAACGTCGTAGAGTCTGCGGGAATGGCGGACCTTTTCAAAAGTAAACTCAGGGTCCGTCTTGTCGGTGGTTATCAGCTCCACCCGTCCGATTCCGAAAATACAGTCGAGCACACTTCTGCGCAGTTTCAGGTCAATCACACGGAACATGTCGATATTGTCGACCTTTCTGTCGAGAATGCCTCTGCTCCATTCAATCCGGTCGGAAGTGACCTCGTAATTGGTCATCCTGAGGGCCACCATCTTTAGGGCAAGCAGGAGGACCGCAAGTATGACAAGCCCCGCGCCGGCAACAAGCCTGTATTCAGCAACCACGAGCATCCGGCTGTCGGTAAGACCCAGATTCAATAAATCGCTGACCGGCCTTTCGACGGGCCAGCGCACCAACAGAACCGCAGCGCCGATTACCAACAGTGCTTTTACGACCGAGCCGCACATTCCCAACAGGGACGGTTTGCCTTCGAAGAGAAGCCTTTCCTGCGGCCTTTGTTGCCGTGCGGGCTGGGAACTGCCGGCGCCGCCGGCCTGCACCGCCTTAGCCTTATCGGTATTTAAAAACTCGTTACAGAATCGGCACTTTATCGCCTCGGCGCGAATCCTCTCGCCGCAGAATGGGCATCTTTTCGTATTTGACTGTTTGAATGTGACAGTTCCCATTTCCCCTATATCGGCAACACACAGGAAGTTTCTCTAACCAACAAATCCCGTGCTGGATGGAGTTTTGTGCCCCTTTGGAAATGAACATCGACGCAGAGGCGGTTAACCATTCCCCGACCGATTGGAATGACCCGAACGGGGGGTGTTTATCGCTTGGACGAAGCTAAACAACGAACGCAGGCATTTTCCCCGAAATCTGCTGAAAAACCGGCCGGTTTGCTTATTCTCCTAAGCCCTTGCGAAGAACAGACTTACAGGCGCATCCCAGACGGGGCTGCCACGGAGAAGGAAAAAATCGCAGGAAAATGTAAAAAAGACTTGACATATAGTATGGTTGCGCTTACATTATGTACGATATGATTTACATGAGAAACTATAAGTGAGAATTGAGAAAGGAGACATGTTATGAATATCCATTGTCGTTCGATTTGTCGCGTCGTGGGCGGAATTGTATTGACTATTGCGCCTTGTGTATTAGCAAATCAAGAACAGGGTGCTAATGTTAGTCCAAAACTGCCGCCCGAGATACAGGCTATCATCAAAGGTAATCAAGCAACTGTGGACTCTGTGCGTACTATCCAAGCCACAATCGAGAGTGTCGCTACTATTTCGTTCGGCTCCGAGGGAACTCGTAAGCTGATGACGATGGAGAAAATTTGGTATGACAGGGACCACTTGCGCAGAGACACGATAGAAGGCAAGTTCATTGGCAGCGAAACCGAGCCTTTGTTGGTTACTGTACCCATCCTGAATGAGAAAGGCTATTTTCGACCGCCGCCGAGCGGAGAAGTCGAAATAGATTCGAATGATTTCAAGATAGATTATGAACCGTCTAATAACACGATTTTCGTTCACCCACCAGAGTGGACTGATAAAAGGCGCGGGATACTGATGAACAAGATGTTAAAATATCAATCTGTACGCGGAGGCACTTTAAAGGAAAATGTGTTGCTAAGCGCCAAGAACGGGTATTATTTTACTACAGAAAGCGAAAAAATCGATGGGGATGATTGCATATTGTTAACATGCAATTATGACCGTACCGAATCGACGCTGAAAATATGGGTCGTTCCATCAAAGGGATACTGCATTAAGAAAGTGCAGGATATAATCGGGGCAAAAGTGGTGGATGAATACGTAGCCACCCTGAAAGAGTATTCTTCGGGTATTTGGTGGTTTGATACCATTAAGGCCGAATCTCACAAACACGGGCAATGGAAATCGCATGAACTTACATACCTGTCTGTAAAATCATTAACATTCAATAAGACTATTAACAGCAAGGTTTTTACTATTGCTGATATAAAAACCCCTTCTTGTGGAGCCAGATTGATAAATGAGGTAAGCCGGGCGAAAGAGTGAGAAAAATCATTACGACTTACACCAAATACGACGGCAGAATCGGTCTTGGCAATGGATAGGGCTTGAGGATAAATGTTATGAACAGACTACAAAGAATGGCGTGCTTCAATCTAATTGTGATCGCGATATGCTTAGGGCTTTGCGGGGGAGCAATTATCGTGCTGGTCCTGGTCATCGGGTTGCCCAATGCTCTTGCCGGATTCGCTTTTATAGGCTTTGCCGGAACTATGTTGATATCACCCTTTATCTTTCCGAAAGATAAAGGGTCAGTTAGTTTCGACGAGCGTGACGAACTAATCCAAAAAAGAGCGCTCCTTGCCGGCTTTGCTGCCTCCTATTGTTTCTTTATCGGCGTGTGCGTAATTACATGGCTTATCGTCGGCATTGACGGTTCCGTCTCTGTAAACATGCTTCCTGTTATGGTCTGCGGCGGTTTTATCGCGTATGAATTGGGACGATCTGTGGCAATTCTGATTCAGTACGGTCGGGACACTTCGGCATAGGGCTGCCGACCATACTATGAAGCTGACGAAAACCGATTTTAAGAAAGGACAACTGCAATGAACCGAGCGCAGAAAATGGCGTGGTTGTTTGTGATTGCCATTTCATCAGGGGTGCTTGTCAGTAGTGTAGCGGTAGGTGTGTTGGCTCTGAAGGTCGGTATGCCAAAAGCATTTGCCGGCCTTGGCTTCATGGGTATTGCCGGCCTTGGAGGGTTAGGTCCTCTAATCTTCAAGAAAGACAGGGGTAAAGTGACTCGTGATGAGCGTGATGGGCTGATTAACCAAAGAGCAGCTCTTGCGAGCTTCGCCTTGTCCTACTTGTTCGTGGGACTGGCGTGCATGATTCCTTTTTCCATTCTCGGCCCAACAGCAACAATTTCAGCTATCTGGCTGCCTATGATATTTGGGGGAGCCGGTATTGTTGCGTTTTTCGTGCATTCAGTGGCAATTTTGCTCCAGTACGGTTGGAGGAACAAGGAAAATGAATAGAACACAGAAAGAGGCGTGGTTCAATGTCGCTGCGGCCGTGCTGTGTATCCCGATCATTGCCTGGGCGCTGGCAAGGCTCTTTATCCTGAAGCGCATACCTGAAGGCTTTGAGAGATTTTGGCCCTTACCGGTCTTTATCATCTTTATCGTGACGTCGATTGTTGTCATGCGAAGGAAACAAAGCCCGACCGAGGTGGAGTCAGACGAGCGCGACAACTTAATCAAGTACAGAGCAGTGGTGGCCTGCTTTGTTTCGGTCTGGATTTTACTGGCCGCGGCAACCGGAATCCCGCAGTTAGCAGTGGGAGTAAAGGGTTCGATTCCTGTCTGGCTGCTTGCCTTTATCAATGTGGGCGTACTGCTTATCGCTCTGTTAGTTTACTCGGCGGCGGTTCTTATCCAGTACGGCCGGGGACAGAAAGGAGAAAAATCATGAATAGACTCCAAAAATTAGCATGCTTTAATTTAATTGTAATAACTGCAACAATTATTATTATCACAACAGTAATTGCGATAGAACTTCAAACGGCAGGTTATTCAACAATCGGACCGTACTTTGTGGCGATTTTAGCACTTTTAAGGCTCAATCCTTTTTTGTTTAAGAAGCCACAGGGTCGGAACAAGATTGTCTGCGATGAGCGTGACAATTTTATTCAAAAAAGAGCATTATCTTTTGCTTATACGACCTTCTGGATAGTTCTTGTTCTGTCGTGTTTTCTGTTGTGGCTCATCCTCGGTCCAAAGAGCTCTGTACCGACAATAACATTACCGCTGATGGCTGTTGGAGGAGCTCTATTTATGAAAATTGTAGGTTCAGTGGCGATTCTGGTTCAGTACGGCCGGCCAGGCAAAGGAGGCAGGTCATGAATAGAACAAAGGGAGAATCATGGATTTGGTTTTTTTAGGATTACTTTGCTTTCTTATCCCGGGTGGAGTCGCCGTATTTATTGCTTATGACAGGGGAATATCCTTCGCGCCAGTGCTTATGTTCACAGGCATTGTCATCTGGGGCGGCTTATTTTGGTTATTTCCTTTTATTTGCGGCAAGCTCCACAAAGGAAAAAAGAAGGTTAGTTTCGATGAGCGGGACCAATCAATCCACAAAAAGGCGGTTATGGCCGCGTATGTCGTGCTTTGGTTATATTTCGTTGCTGCATGCGTGATTGCCTGGTGTATCGTTGGCCCACATGGCTCCATCTCCGTTAACGTGATGCCCCTGACACTTTTGGGGGGTCTTGTCATTTTCACGTTTGTGCAGGGTCTGGCCACTTTGATTCAGTACGGACGGGGGGGTAAAGGTGGCGAAGAGACAGATTGAGAAAGGAGGCGTTATGAACAGACTGCAAAAGAGTGCGTGGTTCAACATAGTTGTGGTAACGGTGGCTTTTCCAATTTGCTCGGCGTGTGTGTTCTTGTTGGCAAGAACAAATGCAAAAGGCATTGACTATCTGATTATTTTCCTGGTGTTCGGCAGTCTTACCGGGCTGGGGGGATATTTACTGCTGCGCAAAAAAGGCTTCGAAGCCCACTTCGACGAACGCGAAAAGATGATTTACAACCGGGCACTTGTGTGGGCAATGATTGCTCTTCTGGCATTTCTGTGCTGTGTTTGTATCATTCCATTTTTTGTTCTCGGCGGTGGTAATTCCGTACGTGTTCTGTACCTGCCGGTGATATGCCTGAGCACTCTACTCGTTGGGCAGCTTGTTCACTCGGCGGCCGTTCTTATACAATGCTCGCTGGAGGCAGAGGATGAGCAATAATCGTATCACCAATCAGATTCGTCGGCTCCGTTTTGATAACGGCGAGATGACGCAGCAGCAGTTGGCGGACAAGGTTGGCGTTACCCGCCAGACCATCATCGCCATCGAAGCCGGCAAGTACGCGCCATCGCTGCCTTTGGCCTTTAGAATCGCGCGCGTTTTCGGGGTGGGGGTGGAAGAGGTTTTCCAATACGAGGACGAGGATTCTCAAGCTTAAAAGGGTCAAAAAGGCTTTCTCACATTGAACACGGCATTTCTTGTCGGCGCCAAGCCCCCGTGGCGGCAAACGAGAGCAGAAACAAGAAAATGGAAGCGCATTTGGCGCGGCGCGAGAGGCGCCGAGCGAGAATTTTAGAGATTTTCTTGACACCTGCGGGCAATGCCGTATAATGAGAGTTATGATTTTGGATAGTGCGTTAGGCGCAAAAAGGCAGGAGATTCAATGCTATTCAACCAGGCCCATTGCGGCTGACTTTATGAAGCGGTATAGGCGCGCACCGCGCGCCATAAACGAGATGATGTAATAAGAACGATTTTTTGAGAGGGTGCAGAAATGAAAAGTGCAAAGACTCTGGCAATTTGTGTCTTGGTATCGGTGCTGGGCGGCGGTTCCACATCGGCCCTTGAATGGTTCGTCGATATAGTAGATGGCAATTACCCGGACTCCGAGGTGGGTATGTGGACCAACGTTGTCTGTGACAGCCAGGATAGGCCCCGCTGCAGCTATTATGAAGGAGATGATAACTGTCTGAAGTACGCAGCCTGGAACGGCACGTCCTGGGAGCGCGAGGTCGTGGACGTAGGCGGACCGACCGACCCGTTCAGCGTCGGCCGATATAACTGCCTGGCCATAGACAGTCAGGACAGGTGCCATATTTCCTATCGCGACCGTAACAAGTTCCGTCTGAAATATGCGGTGCAGGACGGTTCCGGGGGATGGGACCTTCAGGTAGTGGACGACACTAACGCCACGGATCCCGTTGGTAATGGCAGGGTGGGAGTCGGCCGTTATACCTCAATCGACCTCGACAGCAATGAGTACCCCCATATCAGCTATACCGACCTCGATAACGGCTGTCTAAAGTACGCCAGGTGGAATGGCTCATCCTGGGATATTGAAAATGTCTATTGTAACGATATACCCCTGTCAATTACCGGCACTTCGATCCAGATTGACAGCAACGACCATCCCCACATCGCCTTCGGAGACACCTCTATTGCGAACGGAGGCATGGTCGCCAGATGGAATGGCTCGGAGTGGACATTCGTCAATATAAAGTACTATATGGATATTTCTACTTACATGGCAATAGACGCCAACGACGACCTCCACATTACTATTGCCGGCAGCATTTATATCAGAACAAAGGGGGCACAGTGGATTGAAGAACATATACCAATTGCCAGTCCCGGTGGTTCCTCTATAGAACTGGACAAAAATGGCCAGCCACGGATTTGCCATACCGGAAGCAACAATGATATATGGTATCTGTACTTTAATGGAACAGAGTGGATCGATCAGTTTGTGGACGGTAAGCCTGAACACCCTGAATCGGGCGAGGAGCGCTGTATTGGGCTGGACAGCAAAGGCATTCCATACATCACTTATTTCGCCCAGAAATATTATGATAAGCAACAAATAAGAATTGCATCGATTATTCGTCCCAAGCCCGACTCGGACGACGATGGCGATATCGATTGGATGGACCTGAAAGCCCAGACGGACAACTGGCTCTGGTCGGGGCATCCGGGGGATAATCCGGGCGACGTAGTCTGCGACGGGACTGTGATGCTTGATGATTTTGCTGAGCTTGCCGGCCGGTGGCTGGAAGGCTGCCAGTTTTAAGCGTCTAATCCGAGCCCGGGCACCGGCGCCGGCAGCTACGCCCAGCTCGCGTACGGAGACCACGGCGAAGATATGAACGACATCAAGATAGCACAGTGGCACGAGTGGAATATCTGCCTGCAGGACTTCGGTGACGCCGGGGTTAATTTACATGATGTTAATCGAATCTATATCGCCTTCGGCGACAGGGACAACCCGACGCCCGGCGGCTCGGGCATAGTCTACTTCGACGATATCCTGCTGCGTTCGCAGGCGTGCGCAGCAGCCGGGTCTGAGGCCAACCTGCTCGCTGAGCGAGCGCCCAGGATTACCGACCTCCCCGTCCCTGAGAACCCATGGTCTGGGCCTGACGCCGAGACGGTGCGGGCCGAATTGGCCGCCTTTCTTAAGTGCTCGAACACAACCCCCGCGGCAAATCCGACCTGCCCCCGGTACATAACCCAATCGCGGCGGTCGTGGATAGGCGGGGTCGACGACGACGGCCCGGCGGATTTCAGCCACATCCAAGCCACTATTAACGCGGCTGTCAGAGGTGATACGGTTGTTGTCAGCCCGGTTCTCAGCGGATAATTTCTCCTAATACGGCTTCTACCGATGAATACCGGCGCCGAGGCAAACTAACAAAAGGCTTGAAATCCGCGGTTTGTCTGCTACTCTGACTATGCAGAAAATTCTTTGGGGGGGTATGACGTTTATCTGGAAAATTGCGGATGGGACAATGAAATTGGACGACCGAGGCAGATTAAATGGTATCTGCGAAATCCCGGATTAGTGCCGGCTGAAAGGAGAATATGGTGGTGGAAAGGTGCATCAGGCGTTTCGTGATTGGTATTGTTCTGGGGCTGGCCGCCAGCGTCTGTATTCCTTGTGCCGGCAATGCTCGGCCGGCCGATAGACGTCAAAATCCTCCTGGCAGCGCCTCATTTCAGATTTGGCATTATAAGGTCAACCGCACCGTCCTTGAAGAACCTTGGGTGCTCCTTATCCGGGGCAAGAACGTTGCTCTCTACAATCTGGCGGATGATACTGACCAGATGGAGGACCGCTCCGGCGAGCGCCCCGATGTCGTCGCCAGGCTAAAGAGACACCTTCTCGAATGGGAGCAGAAGCTCGCGGTCGACAACGGGCACTGGAAGCGACACACGATTGACGACTCCTCGCGCGGGGCCGACGGCGTTCGGCTTGGCGACGCAAACGGTGACGGCCTAATGGATATAACTACCGCCTGGGAAGAGGGAGGGGTTGTTCGTGTGTATATCAATCCCGGCCCGAAGCGTGCGTGCGACCTTTGGCCCGCCGTGACCGTGGGCGAGGTCAAGAGGCCGGAAGACGCTGTATTCGCCGATCTTGACGGCGATGGCGCGATGGATGTCGTCAGTAGTTGTGAGGGCAGGACCCGCACCGTCTACGTCCACTGGGCACCGAAGGAGCCCTCGAAATACCTCAATCCCGCCGCGTGGCGGACGGATGCTTTTGCCGCCACCGCCGGAAGACAAATGTGGATGTTTGCCTTACCCTTGCAAATTGATGGTCGCGGCGGCATTGATGTTGTTGTCGGTTCAAAGGCAGAGAAGGGGCAACGCGGCGAAATCGGCTGGCTGCAGTCCCCGCCGCAGGGGGACCCGCGACGTGTAGAAGCGTGGAAGTATCACTTTCTCCATGCTGTTGGTTGGACGATGTCGCTTGAGCCGGACGACCTTGATGGCGACGGTGACATCGACGTCGTCGTTTCCGACCAGGCGGGAGCCGGGCGCGGTATCTTCTGGCTCGAGAATCCGGGAGCTGACGCTTCCTGGGCGGGCGCTCCGTGGACGGCACACCGAATCCTGGCCGCCAGGGCGGGAGTCAACTTCCTGACAGTGACGGACCTCGAGCGTGACGGAAAAAGCGACATTCTCTGCGCAGGCGCGCCCCCAGCGTTGTCCTGGTTGCGCCGCCGTCCTGGTGCGGGAGACAACAAGGAAGGGGTTGCCGCCGGCTGGGAAATGCGCCGTATCCGAACTCCCGAGGGGCTCGGCTGCAAGGCGGTGCGCGTCGCGGACCTCAACCTCGACGACAAACCGGACATTGTCACGACGCTCGGCGGAGGCGGCGACAGGCCGTCCGTGTATTGGATGAGCTATCGCCAAAGCGTGACCGAAGAAGAATGGTTGACGCATGAAATCAGCGGGCCCTTTGGCCAAAAGTTCGACCTGATTCAGCTTCTCGACCTCGATCACGACGGCGACCTCGACGTTATTACGTGCGAAGAAGACTATAACCTCGGCGTGTTTTGGTATGAGAATCCGACACGCTGACAAAATACGGTGCGCATATGAAGGCGGCGGCGGATACGCAGGCTCCCCTGCTCAAAAAGAGGGTGCATCCGTTGTTTGTAGTCGGCCGCGTTAGCTCTACGGGTTCGCTGGCAGAATCAAAGGTGCGACCAGCTATGGTCGCGAAAGCCGCTGCCTGCGTGAAAAACGCACCCACAATCCTGATGGGCGCCCGCATCCCGTTCCTCGCCGTCTTCGGCATTGACCACTGCCCGCTTTTGGATTATCATTCTGCTGTACGCCAACGTAGCTCAACGGCAGAGCTCTGGTTTTGTAAACCAGGGGTTGTCGGTTCGAATCCGACCGTTGGCTCTCAGATTCGCGTTGCTTGCCCCCTCAGCAAACCCCTTATTCTCCCCCTCGTAGACACCAGCCTCCGTTGTCTCTCCCCCGGCCCCACGCATCGCCCGTAGTCTACCCAAAACAGGGCAAAAGACGATAATTTTCCGCTTTTTTCCTTGACTTTCAGCGGGGATACTGTGTACAATAAACCCGGTTACAAGCGGATTGAGGTGCAAGCCGTTCACACCCCATTCCGGGAGTTTTTATGAGGTTTAGCCATACATAACCCGTTTTTTCCGAAGGAGGGCAAAAAAATGAAGACAACAAGTACAATTCTAATGGCGGCCTTTCTGTTTGTTTTCGCGATGGGCCCCTGCGCCTTCGCTGATTGCCCATCGGCTGACCTTACCGGCGACTGTTTTGTCAATTTTGAGGATTTCGCCGTGATGGCAAACCAGTGGCTTTCCGGCGACCCCAATATCCCGGGTGGTATGGTATATATACCGTACGGCGGGTTTGAAATGGGAGACCATTTTGCAGAAGGCAGCTCCAGCGAACTGCCCCTCCACCCGGTATTGATTGATGCGTTCTTTATGAGCAAATACGAGGTAACGAATCAGCAGTACTGCGACTATCTCAATTCCGCTTTTGGTATGGGTATTTATGTTTCCGGCGGAATAGTGTATGGCACCGGAAACAACCAGCCTTATTGTGATACCTCAACATCGAGTTCATACAGCCAGATTGTCTATAGTGCGGGAGTGTTTAGCGTTCGTACCAAAGGCGGGCGGAGTATGGCCAATGACCCGATGGTGTGTGTGAGCTGGTACGGCTCGGCTGCATACTGCAACTGGCGAAGCAGCGCCGAAGGCTACGAGAGCTGCTACAACCTTTCTACATGGGACTGCAATTTTGCAACGCACGGTTACCGTCTCCCAACCGAGGCAGAGTGGGAATACGCAGCAAGAGGGGGTAATCCGGATTACCGTTTCCCGTGGGGCGATACCATCTCGCACACCCAGGCAAATTATTACAGTTCAAGTTCATATAGCTATGATATAAGCCCGACCCGTGGTTATCATCCGGACTGGGATGACGTTGATCCATATACCTCCGTGGTCGGCAGTTTCTCTGCCAATGGCTACGGCCTTTATGATATGGCAGGTAATGTCTGGGAGTGGTGTAATGACTGGTACGATGGAAATTATTATGATGTAAGCCCCTATGATAACCCAGAAGGCCCTGCCAGTGGCACTTATCGTGTTATTCGCGGCGGCTACTGGAACGTCACTGCGCCCATCTGCGCGGTGACCTACCGCGACTACGACTCGCCGTCGTATCGCTACTACAGCAGCGGCTTTCGTCTCGTCCTGGACTTTTAGCCCGTTAGAGGCCAGCCGGGAAAGGAAAAAGATATTGCAAATTGAGTTGTGGCACAAGAGATAGAATCAGCCTCTAACGGGCTGAATTAAACTTTGCTCTTTTACACTTTTACCCTGTTAGAGTCTCAGAATGTATTACGTTTACGTGTTATTAAGCAAGATAGATAAACAGTTTTATACTGGAGCGACGTCAGATTTGAAAAGTCGCCTGAAAAAACACCACGACGGCCAAGTATCTTCAACCAGCAAACGCCGGCCATTACAGTTGGTATATTATGAAGCTTGTATAAGCAGGGAAGATACGTTCATGCGTGAGAAATATCTGAAGACGGGTATGGGTAAAAGGTATTTACGAAATCGGCTTAGAGATTCGCTTGAAAAACTCTAACAGGGTGAACCCTTTGTATCCGAGCGAAGCGAGGACCGAAGTTTTTGCGCTGGTGGGTGGTTACGACGCTATGGCTTTGGCCGTTCCGTCCCGAATGCTCGACGCTCTTACTGCTCGTCCTATGCGCGGTGATGGTGAGAAGCAAACAAAAATAAAGTGAAAAAAAACACCTCGGTGGGCCTGCGGTCTACAATTCTGCGGCTACAGAGATTCTGACCGCCCCTTGCCTTTTTTTTCAAATAGTCCGCCAAAATTCCTTGTCGCTTTTTTATAGTGTCCAAAAACTTATTCTTGTCCCTCTGCCCACACACGCCCCCGGCATGGACAACACCTGACCCCGGTACCGTCAGCCCCGCACCATCTTTGCAGTGCCCGGCGTGGTATCCTGAGAATCCTTGCGGTTGTGCTTGCACCGTGCTCTTTTATCAAGCTGAAGGCAGACTCCCTTTGTGCCCCACCATACCGCTGCTCAATCCGGTTACAGCTTAACCGGCTCGCACAGATTCTTATCGCTCTTTGCCACACGCCCGCAGTGTCCGCATTTGAACCTCGCGCCTTCGACCATGGCCTTGTACTGCTGTGGTTCGCTCAAGTGAAAACCTTGCGAAATAATGTAGCAAAGGTGTTTGCTGTGTAACTCGCTTCGGCATTCCGGATTGTGCCGCACATCTTCCTGTGCCATCTCAACTCCTGTCAGGATTGAACAATGCCTTTCATTGCGCCTCTTCTGCCCCCCATAAGTCTATCTTGTGAAGTATCAATGGGCAATATTCCTGACATTTTATTCCTCGCCTGGCACACCAGGCTCTTTCTCTTAGGCCCGCGCGCAGGCGCGGCCGGAACAAAACGCTTCTTTAGAAAAAACGATAAGGCGTTGCGCATACCGCCTGCAGGAACAGACCTGAATAATCAGTTTGCTGTATCGATACCCGAATTGCAGCTAAACGAATCGATTTGGGCGGCCGCGGCTTTACCGCTGCCCGCCCTGCGCCTCCATGCTCGCCGCCTCCGTATCATCCTTCGAGTGGTCGTTCAGGTTGTAGGCCGCCAGCAGCGCACGCATGACATCCGTCACCGTAACTATCCCCAGAATCTGCTTTTCCCCGTCCAGTACCGGAAGGCAGCTTATCGTCAGCTCGTGCAGCATCTTTGCCGCATCGTAAACGTCACAGTCGGGCGATACGTAAACTACCTTGCTCGTCATAATGCGGCTCAGCGGCAGCCTGAGCGCCGGGTCATTTGCCTCCGTCGCAAATAACTGATCGCGAAATCCCTTCGCCCGCGATGACAATGGCTTGTTGACAAAAGAAAGATGACGTAGAACGTCCCGGTCCGACACTACTCCGGCCATTCTTCTGTGCTGGTCCACTACGGGCACGTGTCTGAATATCCCCCTCTGCATGGTCTCTATTGCCTCGGCCATAGTGTCCTGCTCCTTCAGGCAGACCACCTGCTCGGTCATGATGTCTCTAACGGCTTGGACAACCGACGACAGTAACGCCGCCGCCCCGTCAGGCCCCCCGGAAGCAAGGTCAACGATTCTCGCCGCCTTCTTCTTGGCCGCACATAGCCTGCGCACCATACCGACTCTGACAAACAGTTTTAGTATATCCGTGTTCGTGATAATGCCTGTCAACTGGCTGTCGGACAGAACCGGTATCATATCAAAGCGATTACTGACCATCACTGCAATCGCGTCCCATATCGGGGTCTTCGGTGAGACGGTCTTCGGTTTTCTCGTGACGATTCGGCTCAGCGGCTGCTGAAGCGCCTTTTGGTCCGAATCCCGCTCGCCGACTTTTCCCGCGTATAGAGAGACCTGTCGGAACAAATCTCTTTGCGAAACGATACCGACAAAGTACGGCCTGCCCTCTTCGCCGCTCGAAGGGTCCATTAAGGGGACGTGGCGGACCTTGTTGACCTTCAGAAACTTGAAACACGTCTCCACCGTATCGTCCAGACTTAACGTCTTGACCTCGGTGGTCATGACGTCCTCCGCCAGACGCACCGACCGAAAAAAAACGTCCTTGCCGGCGAATATATCATCTATTATGTCGACCAGGCGAAACCGCTCTGTTTGCATTCTGCCTCCTTGGCGCTTTAATTGAATGCCCGCATGGACAGTTATCGGCAACCTTCTATGCCGGCTTTACCCGAATGTCCGCCGACCCTCGCACCGCAGCGCCGCGGCCTTCTTGACAAAACCACCGACCAGACTCACCCCCCCCGCGCTTGCGGCGCGGCCTTCCGGCCTTACGCAGACCTTTGCCCTTTTTCAAAAATGAGCGAGGAAACGATATTGGCACTTTTGCGGCATTCGGTTATTATAGCCGCATCGACATTGTTCAAAAATTATCGGGCTAATCAGATGAAAGACGGTGCCAAATCAGTTGAGGTTGACTGAAGGAGGGCTTATGAAAGCCGATAAAGATAAAATCACGCGCCGCACCTTCCTGCGCAGGACTTCTTTAATCGCCGCCGGTACCGTTGCCGGCGCGCTGGCCCCCAACACGCTTGCCAAAGACAACATCGCAACAAAAGCGGACGCGTCGAAAATCCTCAGTTGCAATCCGAAAATGGGATACCGCCGCCTCGGCAAGACCGCCATAATGATTTCCGAAATCAGTCTCGGCGGCCACGGAGGTTTCTACGAGGAAGGCGGGGTCGAAAACCGAAGGGCCGTTCTCGACCGCGCCACCCAACTGGGCATGAATTACCTCGACACCAACATGGCCAAGGAATGTGACCTCTACGGCAGGGCTATGGACGGCACCCGACGCAAAAACTGGTACATCGGCTTTGCCTCCTGGCCGCAAAAAATCACCGAAGAATACGAGAAGGACCTTTCCGGCAAAGCTATGCTCAAATCCATCGATGACCGCCTCAAGGGGTACAAAACCGACTGCCTCGACATCTGGCGGCCGGTCGGCGCCACCTGGGGCGAAGGCCAGAAAAACATGCCCACGATGCTTATGGTCAGTCGCCGCGCCCTCGATATGGTTGTAGAGGTCTTTGAGAAAGTTCGTAGGCAGGGCAAGGTCCGCTGGCTTGGGATTTCGGCCCATAACCCCAAAGTTTTCCGCCGGGTCCTGAACGAGTATCCGCAGTTCTCCGTGATAATCTTTCCATACCTGTTTCTGACCACCGAGCTGGGCGGGGACAGCCTTCTGGCTTTGGCGAAGGAAAAGGACGTGGGAGTGATTGGCCTCAAGCCCTTTGGAGCCGGAACCACGTTCAACATCAGGCCCAGCGAGATTAGCGGCCGCGTGGATAACAAAGCCCCCAGCCTCCTGAAAGAAATGCTGGCCGAGCCGCGAATCTCAGCCGTAATCCCCGGCGTTAATGTCCCGGAGCAGCTCGACGAAAACGTCAAGGGTTCCTACGACCGAAACAGACCCGTGACATCCGCCGACCGCCGGGCAATTCGCCAATGCACCGAAAACTACTATGCCAACCTAACGCCGGAGTATCAATGGTTAAGAAATTGGGAAAAGGTATGAGCTTGACCCTCGTCTTTGCCGTCGCCGTATCGTCATTGATTTTTGCATACTCGTGCAGTTCACCGCCCGCCCGAACCTCTGAAATGAAGGCTTCCGAGACCCCCAATGAGATTGACTCGCTCAGTGTAAATGCTGCCTGCTATGTCTGCCACATGAGTTTTGTCAAAGAGCAAATTAGCAAGACTCACCTTGACAAAAACGTTACGTGTATCCGTTGTCACGGCCTGAGCGCCGCTCATGCCAACGATGAGAATGTGGGCGCCACGCCGCCTGACATCACATTCCAACGCGACCGCATAGATGTAATGTGCCTCGAATGTCACAAGAGGCATGATATGTCCGCGGAAAAGTTGGCCGGGTTTCAAATACCGCCGGTCTGCACGGACTGCCACGGCAGCCACAGGATCAGCGGCTCGGCCGGTTAGCTTGAAAGGAATAGTTTATGTCCGATAGCAGACTTACACGCAGGGACTTTTTGCGAAATGGTTCTCTAATCGCCGCGGGAGCGGCGGTTGTATTGACCGCAAGCGGGTGCGTCTCCGCCCCGACGAGCAGCTCGCGCAGACGTCGGGCGGTGCTTTGGGTCGGCGGTTTCGCGCACGACTTCGATGCCTTCGCCGACATTATGACCGATTTTCTCCCCAAAAGCCTCCCCCTCGACATTGAGGTCGTCCGGGACGGCGGCTTCCTCGATTCACCCCGCGCGCGACCGCTCGATGTGATTATTATGAACCACTGCTTCAAATCCGCCGAAGGCGTCCTCAATGAGACCCAAAAGAGCAGGCTGCTCGAGACAATTCGCAGCGGGGTCGGCGTTGTTGCCGTCCATGCTTCTTACTACTCTTTTCTCGAGTGGGACCGGTGCCGCGAGATTTACGGCGCCACGTTTATCAAGCACGATGAAGTCGACATTAGGATACAGCTAAGGGTCACGGACCGAAATCATCCCATCACGAAACAATTGCCCGAATCCTTTCAAGTCCACAGTGAGTTATATCAGTCCACCCCACTGGCGGCCGATTGTCATTTGCTCGCTGTCGCCAAAGAAAAGAACGCCGCGCACGAGTATCCTTCTGTCTGGACCAAAAAATATGGAGCCGGCCGCGTAGTGACTATCCTGCCCGCCCACTGGCCGGATTCCTACCGTTCCAAAGACTTTCAAAAGCTCATTGTTGAGGCTGTGCGCTGGGCGACGCCCTCTTTGCAGTGACACTTAAGAAAGGAGCAAAAACATTATGAAACTCGGTATGCACGTGGATAATTGGCGGCATTTCGACGTCTCTTACGAAGTCCCCTGCCAAATGGCAAAGGACCACCGCCTCGAATATGTCGAGTTCGGCACAATCGACGGCGACTACTTCGTTCAGGCCCTCGGATATAATCCCCACATACCTCTGCATTCTGACCCCCTGAAGCTCAAAAGTTATCTCGACTCGATGGGACTGAAAGTCTCGCAGCTCGACGCCGCCTACCCAATGTCCTCTCCCGAGGGCCAGTTCCGGGGCATCGGCTACACCATCAGGGCCATCCAGTTCGCCAGGGCCCTCGACTGCCCCTGCGTGGACACCACCGATGGCGGCCACAAACCCCAGGGATACACCGACCAGGAAGCTCTCGCCCTCATCAGGCAGTACTACCGCGTCGTTCTCGAATGGGCCCAAAGATACGACATCATTATTAACGTGGAGCCGCACGGACCTTACACCACAAACCCGGACACGATGGAGCAAATCTTAAGCTTCTATGATTCGCCGCATCTGATGATGAACTTCGACACAGGCAACACATTCATTGCCGGCCAGGACCCCGTAAAGTTCCTCAACCGCTTCCGCCATAAGGTCTCGCACTGCCACATAAAAGATGTCAGCAAGGAGCTTGCCGAGGCTGTCCGCGGCGGACTGACCGGCATCGCCTCGTCGGTGGTCGCAATAGGTGAAGGGGTCAATGCCGAGAACATAGCCGGCTGCATAGAGCTGCTCAAAGAAATTGATTTCGACGGCGTGCTGTCCATAGAATGTGAGGCCGCCCCCGGAAAAATCGAGCAAAGCATAGAATGGCTGCGCAGGGAAATCTCACGGTAGAAGGCATCGACCCGTGCCTTCGGGCTCCCATCCCCACCCATAAAAAAACCGCGCTGGGTGGCAGCCTCAAAGCCGAAGGCTTTGGGGATGGTCAATACAGCCTCGTCGCTTGTCCACCTCCGGCGGACTCCCCACCTTTGCACTTTCCAATTTAGTTTTACACTTTGCGCTTTACGTTTTTCACTTCTTCTCCTGCCCCCCCCACGCTTGCCCGCCACGTCGTTTGGCGGATTTGGCGGGAAGCCGGGTTTAGCCGTCGCGCCCCGCCGACGCATCAACTATATGGTTAGCCCCGCAATTTATTGCGCGGGTTATTTACTTTTCCCCTTGCCTTTCCCCTCCTTTTCTGCTATTCTTGCCCCGTGAATGCGTGAGACATCCGGGCGCGGAAACAACACCAGATACGATTCACAGCCTGTCCTGCCTGTCCTCCGTAGCTTTAGCGAAGGTGGGAGCGCAGTCCAAGGAAGGTACGCTTCACGAGATACGAAAGAGTGCAAATGAAAGGGACAAATAAGTAAGGTGGCCCTGGATTTCATAGAACCATGTTAAAAAATCAAAATCATCCAAATAAAACTACTTTGCCCGAATTGCCTGAGGTGATTCGAGACGCAATTAATAAAGATAATCTTGTTGTCTTTATTGGCGCTGGTGTCTCCGCGATTGTTGGATGTATGCGATGGCCAGTTTTAGCAAAACATCTGGCGGAAGAGTGCTTTAAAAAAAGCTGCATAGACTATTCTGCAAAAGAACAGCTAAAGAACGACAGCGATCATTTGAAAGTCATATCGGTAGCATATGAACTACTAAAAGCAGAAGACCACGAAAAACACTTTTATCGAGAATTAAGGAAAGCGTTGAAACCTAATAGAAGGAATAATTGTATAGATATTTATAATAGGCTTTGGAGATTTGGCGGTGCATTCGTTACAACTAATGCTGACCGATGCTTTCATAACAACTTCCTTCCTGAAAATATATTAGTAGAGCAAACCTTTTCGTACATTTATGAAGAAAGTCTTTCGGCCTGAAACACCGATACTTTTTGTGGGGTATGGATTGAAAGAATTTGAATTACTGTAAGCGTTCACTGAAATAATAGGTTTTATGTAGAAGCGTGTTTCTGTCCGATAACTCTGGTGTGGACAAGAACGCATATATCAAACATCTGGAAACGGAAAACACGCAACTGAAACAACGCATCG
>Ga0307377_10000737_pt1 | contig 43162 bp, 56 predicted proteins | sample TR3MG_FD_202535 | JGI IMG/M metagenome (GOLD analysis project Ga0307377, IMG submission 202535) | Soil microbial communities from Risofladan, Vaasa, Finland - TR-3 | ecosystem: Environmental > Terrestrial > Soil > Coastal area > Acid sulfate soil | place: Finland: Risofladan, Vaasa | collected...
TCTTCAGTAGGCCCTTTCATCATTATTATGTCTTCACCATAACGAATTTCAATGGAATGATTTTCATTAAAACGAATAAAAACATCCTTCCTCCATGGAGACTTTATTAGAATGACATTAGGATACTTGGCAACAGTCCCCTCATACATGCTTGTTGGTTCTCTGGCCTCCTGTGGCATTGCCTGGTCATTGTTAAACCACATTCCAATATAGATTGGAGACATCGGGTTCCCTTGCTCAAACATTATCCACACCGTTGCACCAACCGGAGGAATTGCAACCTGACCGTATTGTACAGTCTCACCATCCTCAACCTCATACGGTGGACCTCCAAGAAAGTTCATGCATGGCCATGCCCAGGGAAGTAGGTCCTCATCGTCAATATCACCATGAACTACAGGAACTTTGACCTTGATTCTTGCAAGATAGGGAATCTCCTCCTTACTGTCATCATTAGCCACAACAAGACCACGATAAACACCAAAATATTTTTCTCTGTTCGCTGTCATCCCTTGTGCCCTGCCCTCTCAAGATATGTTATGGTATATGCCCCCGCCTTTGATACTCGCGTATAGAAAGCATAGATGAGATATTTGCCAGCACAGTACATACCTAAATAATCCACCTCTCCCTCCATACCTACCTCAAGCTTGGGAAGAACCATCGTCCATATTGCCATTCTGAATCTTTTGTAAAGCTCAGGCTTTGTCATCCGTCCCCTGACAATCTTCTCCACATCGACATTTTTCTTAATAGCATTCATAACAATGCTATCAATCTTCCCAGGACCTTTCTTGAAATTAGGGGCCAACCCAAACGAGTCATATTTCAAACCCAAATCCGGGGATTCAAGATGTCTGAAGAAGAACGGCTGTTTTATGAAGTTAACAGTCTTTCCAATGGTAAAATACTGACCTGGAGAATTATGAACAGCCATTGCCACGCTATTTACAGGTATTCCAGCTGTGGGGTCTTTGGAAAACTTGATAGGACCAGCCTTTGAGGGCTGCCGCGTCTTCACGATAAGTGTAAGACCCTTATCAACATAAAACATAAAGTCACACGTCGTATTATCACCAAGGTTTTCCCTTGCAATAGGTATAACGACATTTTGGATGAAATCATAATCTGACTCATCACACTGAAGAAAATTCATTGTATCACTCGTGGCATCGGTATCAAGTTCAAGGTCATAGTCTTTTGCTATATCACCCAAGACGGTATCTACAGTTACTTCTTTCCACGTCCTGCCCGGTCTCTTATTCTTGAAACCATATAGCCTATCTGTGGCCTTAATCCTGACATTGAATCCAAAGACCTCCTGATTTACATGGAAGTCTATGATGTCAACGGTTCTCCATTCGGACCACACCTCATCCTTGTCAGGACGATAGACAGCCCACCTCACCTCAAGCTGATCTTCACCCTCAGCTATCTTCTCGGCAAGGCCATCCACATCACTGATGTTTGGAAATGCCATCATAATGTCATACTTTGAATTACCATACAGACTCTCAAAAACCTCAATTGAAGTCTCTGCACGTTGGTCATATGTCTCCTTACCTATTTTGGCCTCAACCACAAGCCCATGCATTATACATTCCCCGACTTTTCACCTACGGTAGCCATAACAAGACTCTTATTCGGGACTATAAGTTCATCCCCAACACTCATATCAACAAGAGGATTATGAATTCCGTTTATCCAACAGATTACCCACCAAAATTTCACATCACCATAATACTTATAAGAAATATAGTCCATTCTGCCTATGTCAGTCTCTATCACCCTGTGCTTTGTATAATCTCCCTCTTTCAACTCAAGTTCAGGTCTCGTTCTGAGTGCAGGCGCCTTCCATAGTCCCAGTCGTGCTCTGCCTGATGCTACATAATCATCCACAAAGACCACCGTCTGATAGTATCTGCTATCCTTTGGAAAAATATTCTTAAGCTTCTCAGTATCTTCAATTGCCATCTATCTCACCCAGTAAATTTCCAGTTAAAATTTTTAGACGTTGGAAGCCTCGACTCGATGTACTTATATGACTTCCCTCCATCCTTTGAAACAGCCGCATTGAAGTCAGCCTCAAGTTGGAACGTGACCAACACACGATGGGATAAACCCGTTTCCACATCATAGGGTGGCATCCATTCTACATCAAAATTCTTTATGAATCCCTGACGCTCAAACCAAGTGCCAACCGAAACTATGACTCTGTTTGGTAACTGCAACCCAGCCTTCTCAATAAGTGTCATAAGAAAAAGCTGACGAACAATCTCACTAAGACCTTTAGGAGTTTTCATTCCTTGTTCCTGCTTCTGGACACCAACCATTAGGTCAAGCTGTATATTCAAAGGCTTGAATCTCCCACCCGTCCAGAGGAATCCTGGCGCATGTGAAACACCCCAGTTACCCGCCATAGGCTTGATTTCATTTGTATACCCATCTTTCATACTACCCTGAAGCTCAAACGTCAAAGTTTCACCACCACCAGAAATAGCCATCGTAGGAGCAGCATCCTCTCTCATCATTTATACCCTTTCTATTCCAGCGTAAGACATTTCTCTGGCAATCTGGCCCTCCTCAAAATTTGCCCACGGCATATCTTCCTCTATCCTGGCCATCCTCTCATTGCTACCAACGATATTTTTAAGCAACGCAACCATCTGATTCATGACAATCTCCAATCCCCCACTTGGTGCCCTCGACGATGGCTCCAACAATTCTTCTAAAAACCCTTCAAAACCTCCTTGGATTCTCTCACCTACCGGCTTGGGAACAAGTCTACCCTCTGGACCTACCTGATAATGGTAATGAAGGCTTGGGTCCAGATAGAGTTGAACTTGCCCTGGCGTGGGCTCAAATGAAGGCTCTTTCCCCTCTCCCAATCCATCTCCAATAAACTGCTGACGCATTTGCCATTCGTGACGGCTAAGTGCCTCCAAGTCAGCAATAGCACCTTTCTCCCTTTGTTCTTGTTCTTCTCCACCTATGAGTTCTTGACCCCATGGGGTTGCAAAAAATGCTGCCCAAGGAAGTTTACGAGCAGCTCCTTTTGCAAGCTTTCCGAAAACCCCCCACTCCGTGGCAGTTTTTCCTGTGACTGTATCATAATAAGACGGACGAGAAGTTCGAGCCCAAGAGTATGCTCTCTTCCCAACTCTTGAAATTTTTCTACCTAACAGCCCAAGAACCCCTAATCCAGTGAGAGTCGTCAGAAGAGGATGTTCCTCAGCTTTTCCTTTTACATACTCACCACCCCCACGAAGAAGTCCTCTATCAAATTCTTCTGGAGCAATAAGCCCTTCCTCTTCTCTAACCAAAGGACCTCCAACTCTCTTCGCTACATATGCACCTGTAGTTTTATCATATACAAACTGTGCTGGTCCCCCAACTGCTCTCTGAACCTCCTCTCTAAATCCTCCCAGTACCATCCTCTCTTCCGCAGCCTGCCTCTCGCTAATTGTCATCTCACGAGGTTTATATTTGTCTCCCTTAAAATACCTAACAAGACTATCTATAAATGAGGCAAGTTTCTCAATAACAGGAACAAGGACGTTCTCAATCACACCAGCCACCGAAGTTGTAAGCCATGTAATCATGGGAAGCAAAACACTTATCATCTTCGCTATTGGAGGAAGCAAAGCCTGAACCATTTGTGATACCGCTGGAAGAAGAGTACTAATCATCTCGTGAATAGCTGGCATGAGACTCCGGACAAGCTCTTGCATGGCCATTGCAATGGTAAACATAACAGGCCCAAACTCACGAACAAAAGGAGCAAAGACAACCTGCATCATCTCCATCAATGGAGCAAAGATACTTGACACAAGTCCACCAAGAGCGAACGCCGCTGTAAATTTTGAAAATATTCCACCTGCCACTTCTCTGGCAAAGCTACGCTGGCTTTTTCTTTCTTCATCAGGTGTTGGAATTTTCATTCCCATACCAAGAAGTCCTATGGCCCTTTGAAAATCAAGAACATTAGCAATGTCAATTGGTATACTTTTGATGACAGAAACACTCATGATACCACCAACTGGAAATTGAGAAGCAGGACCTTCAGGAGATTTTGCAAATCTCCCACCAGGACCCCTGTACACAGTCTTCAATTCAGCAGTTATGCCTCCACCAACTTCAATCCTTTGTGAACCAAGACCGGAGAAAACATTGCTTGCTTCAGATGCATATCCAAGAACTTTTGCCATTGAGTCCTCAACTGCCGTCTCAATGCTGGTCACAAGTTCCTTGAAAGAGTTAGTAACATCTCCCACCGACTTTGCAGCAGGTACAGTAAACTCATCATAAAATTTGACTTTGAATATTTGCTCTGAAAACAAAGGCATCAGAACATCCTCGCCTTGCCTACAACTCCTGGCATCAGGTCACTACCCTGCTGCTGTCTTCTGTTATGTATACTCTTAACCGCTTCCCTAATCATATCCACCTCAGGCAGACTCATCTGATTACTTTCGGTAAAAGAAATTCCAACAGACATGGAAAGAGCAGTCTGGTCCTCAATTAAAGACTTAAGTCTATCTAAGTCCCTCCTGAACTCCTGGACGAAAAAACTCCGTTGTAAACTCAATCAATGTTGTATTCTCATACTGGCAAGCAGGACATATAGCTGTAGTCCTAAGATCAATGCCAGTCTGCCTCTTCTCAAATTCTGTCCGCAATGCCAAGGAATCTTTTCCAAGCATGTTCTCACAGAAAGCCAGCTTCTGCATAAGTCCAGGGTCCTGCCCATCTATGGTCACAATACCACATGAAAGCCTATAGGCATAAGCAGGATCACCTTCCGAAACAACATCAGTAGACTTGACATACTGGTCAACAGCTTTCTCGTCATGGCCACGAAGAAATCTGCAAGTAAGAGTCTTGTTGCTAACAGGTAGATGAACCTCAAACGGCTCAACATCGTCATCTGAAGCTACCTTTTTTCGAAGCCCCTCCGGAAGCCTGACATGATGTTTGAATTCATTCTTACAGGAAATACATGTCATCAGGAACGTATAGTCCGGCCCATAACTAAGCGTCCTCAGATTGAGAACCAGGAAAAACTTATCGGTCATCAGGTAATCATCAACTGAAAGAGCCCTAGTCACGAGACACCTGTCCAGCACTTTGTCAATGACACCAACCCTGTCCCTTGCCGACACCATCAGCTTTTCCTCCTGCACAGTAATCGGCCTAATGACCACTTTTCCACCAAGAAGCTTGTCACCATAGAACTTACCAAGACTTGGAAGCTCAACCTCCTCTTGAAACATAGCAAATCTATCTGGTTTCTTCTGAGATTCTGAAGAAACAAATCCAGGCTGCATTCTTTTCTCTTGTGAACTCTCCTCAGGTGCCTGAGCCTGCTTCGCAACACCAGGGTTCAACTCCTTTTTTTCTTCCATTTCTTTACCCCTCAATTGTTTTAGTAATTGTTCTCTATGACTTTATCAACCCGAAGTGTGATTGCAATAACGTTTGTCACATTGGCAGACATATCACCACTGCCTGGATTGACCTCACTCGGCCATAATCCTATCAGACGCCATTCCCTGGAAATCTGACCACCAGGACCAAGCATTCTTGCCACACCTTGTACTTTATAGTCACCCGCATGGCCAATCTGTCCTGTCCTTGGATTATGAATGGAACCGTCACGCCAGTTCATTATCTGCTGCAGGACATCACTGTCGATGAAATCATACAGTTCCAGGACGGCATTCGTAAAACGTGCTGCACCAGCAACCTTCCTTTCCTCATTCCCATACGAGATTGTAAGTACCTCATTACTATCCGTGGGAACAGGAAATCGAGAAAGTGCCTTTCGAATGAGGTTGCCACCAACAGGAAGTATAACAACAAAGTTGTTTTTCTTCTGTGGCTCCAATCCTCCACCAACACTGGCAATATGGTCTGCATTAAAAGCGTTCCACGGCATTTTCGTTTCCTCCCTATGTCAAATGACTTTCTTTTAGACCGGATATGCCTTATCAAGCTGCAAAGTTGCAACTATCAGGTTTTGCGCTGACCCACCCATTGCACCTTCTGCAGGTGTACACTCACTTGGCCAGCATCCAATGAGCAGCCACTGTCTGATATGAGAAGCATCAGGACCTGCCCACTGCAATCTAACATCCTTCTTGTATGCACTTGCAAGATGTACATAACCATCTGCAGGAGTATAGACCTGCCTTCTCCATCCTCGTATCGCTTCATTCGCAGGACCTCGAAAAAAGTCCTTAACCTGTATCACAATGGCTCGATACTTTGCAATACCCGCAACGAAACGCTGCTCATTCCCAAAGTCGATTACAAGCTCATCGTTTGATGGCCTTGGCCACTCACAACTATGCAATGCCATGCTGACAGCCCTTCCAGCTACCGGAAAGACTATCTGGAAGTTGTTCCTCCTTTGAGGTTCAAACCCTCCACGTGCATTGGCAATATGGTCCGCAGAGATTCCTTCAATAACAGGCATGAAAAACCTCCTATCATTTTCTTTTTACTTATAACTCCATGACCTCTGAAGCCCCAGAGGCCAAGACCACGAAGTCCAACATTACGACCTCGGCTGTCTTGGTCGGCCACAGAAGAATCTTCGCAATCATCTGGTTACGATTTCTGACCGTATTGGTATTTGTCGTCTCATCACAGATTACATCAAACTGCTCAAGACCATTTCTGGCCTCCACGTCAGCAAGAAACGGTCTAATGATATTCTTGAGTTGAGTCCAAGTTTCTTCATCATTCGGCTCGAAGACCAGGGGCCTAACAGCTTCTGCAATTGCCCTCTTGAGATACAGCAGAAGTCTTCTCACGTTAAGCCGGTCACGTGCAGACGCCGTTCTGTCCATTGTCCGTTGACCCCAAATCATCGCTCCTCTTCCTGCAAAGTTGACGATAGGATTGACTACATTCCCATTCGTATACATGTAGTCACGCTCTCCCTGCGTGGGTGAATGCTCAAGTGCAAGAACCTCACGAAGGATTCCTCTCTCTTCACCTGCAGGAGCAGCCCACACCGTCTCCATCTCGTCAGTATAGGCATAAACACCACCTGCAAATCCTGATGGTGGAACCCAAATGTTTGCTTCACTATAGCTGTCATAAATCTGCACCCACGGCCAGTAGATCGCAGCATATGAACTATTGAAAGCCACACCGCCGTCAGGACCATTGGTCCAGGCAACAACACCAAGTACCGTCAGGTCCTGTGGAGGGTCCACGATGTAGATGGCATCACCACGTTCTTCACACAGACTTATCCCCGCCGCAATCACTGATACAGTACTCACTCCAGGAACACAGAGCATGTCTACACCAATTGTCTCTGCATTGTCAAACAAGTGCATTCCTGTCGCCGGGATAGTTGGAGGAGTTCCAACAATACCAATTATGTCAGCAGCCGAAACTGGAATTCCATCATCACCACCGATAAGTGTGAATGTCCCCGTATGGAGACTTTCAGGAACAGAGGTCAGTGAGACAGTTATATAATCACTCTCTCCATTGATTCTCGTGGTAATGTAGTTTCTATGGCTCGTGTTTGCAGCCCCAACCCTAATGAGGTCGTAGACTTCCTGAACAACACCATCATAGCTGACAGTAATTTTGTACGTTCCAGCATCCGTACCAGCCTCAACAAGAATGGAGATGACATTACCCCATGAACCGGAACTGGTCGCACGATATTCTCCAGCCTTCGTCACACCTCCTGAAATATGAAGGTCAATCTCGGCAGTCACATCATAATCGGCAACCCTCACAAATCGAAGCTGACTACCTCTGTTGAGATAAGCAATGGCAGCATAGAGCGCAAGATGACTTGCAGATGGCTCACCGAAAGTCGCCACAAGCTGAGCCTCATTTGTGATGAGTGTTACTTCATCCGTTGGCCCCTTGCTTGCCGTCCCTATCATGCCGAGAATTGAGGTACTGATTTCCGGTACATACTGACTTGCATCAATCTCCCTCGTATACAATCCTGGGCTTGTATTCAACATCTTTTTTCTCCTTTTACAAACCTAATTCTTTTTCTGTCCAAACCATAAAGTCTATATTCCTCTTTTCACAATATCACTCAATAATAGCAACGTCACTGGTTACTCTAATTTCAATCCAGGACCCCGGCTCAACGGTTCCAATCTGAAAACATAGAAACCTTAACACAGAACCTTGGTAGACAGAAACATCTATCGGAAAATCAATTACCCCTCGACGCTGATTTTTAGCTATCATTAAAGGTTCCCCTACTTCATAACTATCAACTATGAGACGAAACCCCAAGTCCAACCCTGAAGAAACACTACCATTTACAGTACCCTGAAGCCCAGTAATAACCATATCCGCAGGTACAGTGATATAACCATAATACTGTGCTTGAATTGCATCACCTGGAACAATACATCCAAGAAATACTGTACTAACTATCGCCACTTAATTCTCCTCTTCTGCAACTACAATCAACTGGTCCTCAAACGTCTCGTTCCCATCCTCATCCACATAATAAAAGTTATTGATAATCGTTTCGACTATACCATACGTCTGAGGTGCATAACAAAGCCAGCCCGAAACTTTGAATGTAAAACTCTCTCGAAGCAGCCTCTGCTCTGTCTCAGACTCCAACTGTGAGTTGTCAACCATCCCCTCGAAATCTACAACCACTCTCACGTTGTTAATAGGAGCAGGATGACTAACAGTCATCCAGAACTCTGTACTTCGAAGCCAGAGCATCATCTGTACATGAAGGTCATCACGAACCTGGATATTTCTGGCCCAAGTATCAACCTGAAATTTGAACGTCCACGGAAGTGGCCTCCTGGTGCCATAATACCTTGTGTTCTCAAACTCATTCGTTATTGCAAGCCTCTTGAACTGATAATTGACAAACCTGCTCTGGTCCACACTTCCCACGAGCCTTGAGACTGATGCAATTGGAAGGGGGATAGTCTTTATTATCTCATCCAATTGTGCCCGTGACGGCTTATCCAGATTCTTTCTCCTTGCTATTTGTTTGGCTATCTGAGCAAAGGCCCTCTCTGGAGTAGCAAAAACACACATAATTGGCTTCTCAATATATACTCCATCAGCACCAGTTGTTCTGTACTTTACAGTCCGGAGCTTATCAACAAACGATTTATCATAATTTGCAAATAATTGAACAAATCTTTGTGGCGTAGCAGACTTTTGCATTTTAGTTATAGTCATGCAACTAACCTCTCCAATGTCTGCAAAGTCTTCTCAGAAGACCATCGAGCACATATAGGAAGAATATTTGCCATACGTCTTGTTTCACCCTCAAACTTGGCTGATTTCTGCATCATTGTCATCGCATATGCTCACGTAAATCTATTAAAGAATCAAGTTTGTCAATAAGTATCCGAAAATGTGGACAAGCAGGAAATGTCCTACTTCCAAATTCAAGGAGCCTATGAATCGTCGGACTAAGCCCTACTTTCTTGGCCTGCTCCGGTGAAAACATCAATGTCGCCGTCTTCTCAGTTCTATCTACAGAGAACCCTAGGCAACTCATATAATCCTCTACGAACCCGGCCTTGTCTTTAAGAAACGGAAACTTCCCAACAACCTCCAGAGTTACCACAACCTCATCGATAGCCTCTAGCAAAATCCGTCTCAGTTTCTCAATAGCTCTGTCCGGTAACGAATTGAGAATCGAATCGAAAGCTCCTTCTATGTCGGGAGGATTCTCTCTTCCCTCAACGGATACTTTCAACATCTTATGTACTTTGTAGCTGTACTATGTGCCCTGTACTGTTTCTGCTTAATTATACAAATTTTCAAGCCTCATGAAGAATACATATCTGCTTTTTCACGATAAAGTTCACTATGAAGCTCAAAATAAAGAACTGCATCCGTGTTGGCCCATCTCGCTCCTGGAATAAAAGTTAGCACAGAGTAGTCTCTGCCATGATATGTAAACCTGTCTCCTATGCCTGCCACCAATGTAATCTCGAATGTATGTTCATCCTGTATGGCAAGTCCTGCTGCAACCAGGTCCGGAACACTTATCACCAGGTCACATACCCTCTTGTCCTCAATACCAAACTTCGTGAGAGGTTGAGTAACCATCGTAGGTACACCAAAACCCCTAACATCCACAGGGTTGGCCCATGTCTTGTTCTCTTCGAGTATCTCACCATGAATATCATCAACTTCCTCGATACTCGTCTGAAGGACTCTATAAGGAATGACAGGAAAAAAGAACCTGCAGTAATCCCTGGTCAGGATATAAGCCATCCTTATCTCGGCAATAGTAGGAAATTTCGTTTCCAAAAACTCTTCTCACAAATTCAATGCTACTTCAGCCCAAATTGAAAAATCTATGCCTCTGGCTTTACAAAACTTCTCAGCCACTCTTCCAAATGATACCAAGCTTGTGTCTCCATCCTCCATTCTTTTATCCCCAAATAATTGGACTCGTGGTGTACTTCGCTTTGTTCTCCAGCCTCTCTTCAATCTCGATGATTGTCGCTTGACCTTCGGCACGAAGCTCCGAAGCATCCGTAGAAAGAGTTCCACCCGGAACAGGAATACTGTCCCCAAACTTACCTCTTCTCCTTCCCAAGATAAGCTTACAAAGAGCAGTTACATATTCCTTAAAGTCGGATATGTACCCCACCTTGTGAGTATCAATGTTATCAAGAGTAAGGTCCGTTGCTATCAAATAGAAAACATCATACGGACCAGAGGCACAATCAACCCACAACACTCTGTCTACTTCATCGAAAAACCAATCAGGATCAGTTCCTCTCACCCGCTGATATGATTCATAAAATGACTTCAACAGATACCAATCAGATATTGGAAACCTGGGAAAGACCATTCTGTACATCAATTCAAAGATAGACATCTGAGCGTATGTGCGAGTGTCCTCAGGAAACAAAGTCTCTACAAGAAGAACTCCTCTATCACCTTCCAGAAGCGGTATCCTGACACTTCCTGCCTGGTTCTTGCTTATCCTAGGGTCCGGAAGGGTCAAAAACTGGTTGAACTTCTCCAGAGTCCTGTCCGTTGCCGTATCAATGTCATTATTGACAAGTTCTATGCCAACGTCGGGGCCACCTAAGATTGTCCTAACGTAAGACCTCAGATCGTCCTTGTTCACTATGGAACCTCTTCTTATGGATATTCAGTCCCCTCTCACTGGAAAAGACCTTTCCACAACCTACAACCTCACAGGAAAAGATGTTTGCCGATTGACTCAGTACCTGAGCCTCCTGAGGAGTTGGCGTAGTCATAGGCACAGGTTTAACAATCTCCTCTGAAGGTTGAGAGACCCCTATAGCCGGAAGCACATCAGCCTCCTCAGAGGTATCCACAAGCGGTTCACCAACATCCCTGATGCGGTCAGGGTCAGCAACATCCCTTGCCGCTGTTTCCTCCATGGCCTTTTTCTCAACCTCCAATTGCTTCAGCCTCCGTTCTTCCTTGCCCCTCTTGACAAAGTCTGGAATCTTCTGTTGGGCTACCGTAGTAACAAGTTCCTCCTCCACAGGTGGTTTAATAGCCTGTTTGTCTGCTTCCACGGCACTCATAGATTTCTTAGAAGTCAGTGAAAGCTCCTCCTCCTCTCTCTCCTTCAACACATCTTCCCTCTTGTGAAACTCCTGCAGATGGGCATTGAAAGACTCTATGCTCGCCGTGCGGAACATACCTTTACATCTCTTGCATGAGTATATCCCCTTCGACAATTTGTAGTCCACCGTTTCCTCATCTTTCATTGATCCAAACTTCGTCTGAAGGAAACTAATAGAATTTGTTGGAGGTTGGGTGTCAATCTTCTGGAGCTTTTCAATTCGCTCTTTGGTCTTAGCATCCAAGACTACGTCAACCACTGATAGCTGACGGATACCTATAAACCGAGAAAACCAATTCTTGAAAGTCCCCTCACCAGGCTTGAACTGAACCGAGCCTCCACGACCATCCGGTAGAATTACCGGATAGGGATTTCTGTTTACATACTTTTTCATTTTCGTCCTGCCTCCTTATTACATTTCCATCTCATATAATTATACAAAAAAGACTTGGATTTTCCAAAGTATAATTACACTAATGTCTGCATCGTGATTATAATGCATCTTTGAATATATTGAGTCTGGGGCTACAGACTCTTGGACTTGTCCATAGAAGCTCCTGACTTTAGTCATGGAGAGTAGTCACACGAATTTATGCCTTCCTCTCCAGTTACATAATCAAAAAAGGGGCCAGACAGTCCGACCCCCAATGCTCGGTGTTTCTATGTCCCCATGCTTACTACCTTAGAATGCTGCACCACTCTGGTCCAATGTACCCATCGAGTACATTCTGCTGTTCACAACTTTCTGGCCGGAACGCATTCCCATACCCTTTCTGGCAATCATGTCATCCAAGGTGATGGTATCCGTGGTGAAAAGTTGCAGGTAAGGGGCATGTATGTAACCTGTGTCCAAGAACGAACTCCCCTTATGGCCCATCAACCATTCACTTGAATAGAAAGTTGGGTCCTTGAAGATGGTAAACTCACCCAAGGTCCCAATTTTCTTGACACCGGCAAGGCCGGAGCTTCCAACACCAATGGACTGGAACTTACTCAAGGTTTCAATGACGTTACAGACTTCAACGGAGGCCACAATCCAGTTACCTTGTGCCCTCTGCGTTCCGCTGAAAATGGCATTTGACTGTTGAATCAAAGCGTCATACAACGACTCCTTATGCCATATCCACGGTACATTGAGAGGAGGCGTTCGATCCCACGTAATAGCGGCAGACGAGGCAACCTGCGCAAGGTGCCGAATTATCTTGTAATTCAGTTCCTTGGCAATCTCGTTTGCCATATACGCGACCAACTCCACCTCGGCATTTATCCCGTGGTATGCCTGGAAGTCCTGCTGAGCTTCCAAAGACCAACGGGCACGAAGTTTCTGTGTCCTTGCCACAACCGGAGCCGAAGTCAACTGAAGGTCAATTTCAGGTGTACCCTCATTGGCCTCACTGTTGTACTCGTATGTCGCCGTGACAGCATTTCCATTGACAATGACAACCGCGAACGTCACATCATAAACTCCGGTGTTATAGGCAATAGTGTTCACCCCTTCTCCAATGTCACCAACAAGATTACCATTTCCATCATCTGACACACGCTGAGTCCCATCAGTGATGATAACAGTTCCCGGACGAATCGGAGTGTAGGCAAAAGCAGCCGCACCGCCACCAAACTGGGCAGTAGCTCCATCACCAGCACCTAACTGTTCCTGTTGGATAACCTCGTCAGTGTAATGGACATTCCGGCTGGGACCAGTACGAACATCGTACATCTTGGTCCCTCTGACAATGCTCCCTTTGGAGGACCCATAGACCACATCGAAGTAGAAAACAAGTCCTGTTGGAGCATCCAGTGGTGAAACTGTCACGAGTTCCGATGCAATGAGATTGGCCATCAACGCACGAAGGATGGGAAAAACAAACTTCTCAAAAGAACCCACCTGAAGGGTCCTTGTTGACTCGTTGAGTCTATTCAGCCAGTTGAATGTATTCTCATACAACTGGGAGAGAACAGCACGTTCATGGTCGTTATCCACACCTTCCAAGAAGTCGATGTTACCATGGCGTTCAAAACCACGAATTTTACGACCATCCATATTCGACCAAGCTTCAGCAAGAAGCATTCCTTTTTCTTTCTGAGCTTCCAGCAATTGTGTACCTTCATTTTCAGGCATATCTCAATCTCCCTATTTTGTCTTGCACATTCTCACTATTTCTCTTTGGCTCCACAGCCCTAATCCTTTAAATTATACGAATTTCAGTAGCCCAAAAATGTTTCTTATTTGGATTTTGACGTTTTATCCCGCCAACCGTCTACTCGTGGCAGACATCAGATTTGAGGACTCCCTGACAGGTTTTCTTTTATCATCCGTCTTTTCAGGAATGCTACTTTTTATCCGCCTGCGAAGGTCCTTGGAACCCTCGGTAATTCTGTATCTCTGAGAAGACTTTCTCCCAGGAACTTCCCTTTTGCCCTCAGTAATGGTCCTTTTTCCTTCCTCGTCAGACTTACCTTTTTCGACAACAACCCCATGCTGTTTTGCCATCTTCCTCAGAAGTTTAACCGAGGCTGCAGACTTGCGAGACTCTTCAATTGCCCTTTTCTCAGCCTTTTTGGTCCTCTCCACAAGAGCACCTGCAAGCTTCTTTGCAGCCTCATATTTCTTCCTGGAAACTGACTCGGCAAGCTGCTGCTTGAGTTTTGCGTTCTCCACAGTGAGCTTATCAACCAATTCCAAACATTTCACACCCATGTCATCTATCTCCTTATCTTCCACTCGTTCCTTTATTTCGAGTTTCTTGACTTTTTCAAACGGTACAAAAACATCATAGTCAGAGGCCGGGGATTCGAAGAAATGAACCACATAGCCCAACGTCCCACGTGATATGACCTGAGCCATGACAGGCTCTTCCTTTGATTCCAACCAGCCAACAACTTCAGGATGTGGTATACCAATATTTTTAAGTACATCCAGCTTAATGGTCACACATTCCCCATCGTGGATATACTCCTTCTCAGCCTCATGAAGACTCTCATACTTTTCCTCATCAACATCAAGACCAGCAGCACGAAATTCAGCCGACAGTCTAGTCACATTATCCAACGTAGGTTCATGACCCGACTTTTTGAGAATGGATTCAATTTCACCCTTATAAACCGTTCCTTCCTTACCTTCCTTCTTTCTGTAATCAACAGTAGTCTGAGCAAGGGTCTTCATATCCTGCTCAACAATTGACTCTTCTTTTTCCTTTTTGCTTTTTGATTTTTTATCTTTTTTGCCGGTATCTTTCACCACAGTACCCACAACATCCTTTCCAACTTCTTGAGACATGACTCTGGCAGTGATAACCTGATTCAGGGCAAGTATCTGTGTCTTCAGCTTAATTGCCTCAGGCTCCTGAAGAACGGCAATCATATCCATCACGTCGGTAGCTTGTGAAATCAATCCAATCATCTCCTCCTTGTCCGGTTCCGCCTGGCTCGCCACATCCTGCATCGACCTCATAAGGGCCTCGGCAGTGCCTTTCCAGGCTCCCGTAGTCGTGGCACCCATATCCGGAGCAGGAGTTCCTGGAGTTTCCACCGCTCCAAAATCCTCTTTACCTCCAACGTCAACACCCAACGGCTCAGCCTGCTCTCTCACAACTTTCGGACGTGCTTCAGTAACCGAGGGAAGATAAACAACATCCCATGTATCAAGGTCATAATCATAGACATGCTCAACACCATCCTCCATCGTGGTATCACCGCGACCTCTTGATGAGACGCCTATATCCACCTTATTCTCAAAATAGACCCTAAGAATCTTACCCTTGGGAGTTGGTAGAACCTCCATATTACCAAGGACATACTTACCAGGTTTAACATCAGCAGGATCATATCCAAGCTCTTTGATTCTGCTCTCATTCAGCGTCTCTATCCATGCAGCCGTTACAAGGTGAGACCCTCTCTCCAAGTGTGTATTGCCACTCTCAGGATGCTCCAACTCACCAATAACACCACGACGAGCCATCCTGCTCTGAAAGGATGACCCTTCCTTCAGATTCCTTTCGAACTCCGCTCCAGGATATAACCTGTTATTCTCATTCTTTGAATCTAGCTTGCCAAATATGCCCTCAACAACAAGATTCATCTGTCCAGGAGTTTTGACATCCTCGACAAGCACAGGCTTCTTAGTGGAAATAAATGGAAATGGATTCTCTTTCTCAATCAGCAATCGTTTAGCCATTTCAAACTCCTGCTATTACGTTCTTGGCAGCCACTCTTATGACTGCTCTGTCTTCTGTCTTGACCGCCGACATTTCCCCAAACACTCCAATCAATTGCTCTCTCGTCACCTGGACAAGAAAATAATTCGTTATATCAAGTATTCCATTGTAAAAATTCTGTATGTAATCCAAAAAAGCATAACCTTCAGGAACCTTAATAAGCCTTAAAAACGTTTCAGCCTCCTCTGAATTCAGTTCGTAGGTGTCTCCATTTTCAAAATAGAATACAAATGCACTTCCCTGAGGCTCCCTGGATATTCCAATCCATCTATCGCTCAAATTCATAGGAGGTATCATTCTCTTCTTCCCATCCTGGTAATGTCATTCAGTACGGACTCTAAATCTTCATCACTTGGTATAAATTCTTCCTCTTCCTCTTCCTCACCACTTAGCAGTTTGAGAATCTCCGGACTTATCTCTTCCTCATCACTTGGCTCAAGTTCCTCCTCACCCATTTCATCCATGATGTCCAGAATCTCATTATTGTACTCTTCAGAAAAAACATCATAGACACCAGGTACAGCAAGAATCTGTGCTGGACTCATCTCACCAATAAGCCGCTCCATTGCAGCCGTAAACTTATCATCATCATACCGTCCTTCATTCTCGTCAGGTTCAGATTCAAGCCCAAGCTCCTGAGCAGGAACTTGCTCAGCAACTTTATTTCCACTCTCTACCCAACCAGGACCAGGACGCTCAATCCGTCTCATTTCGCCACCACATTCAGAACATTTGATGTCACGACAGTGCTTGGAACTTATCATCTTACGACCACATTTCAAGCACTCACAGTTATAAGATTTCTCTCTGATAACCCTTCTCTCCTTCAAGTTCTTAAGATATTCCGGATTGATATTTGGAAAAAGCTTGGCCACTGTATCTGCACCAAGAGAATCAAGAGCACTCTTTGCTTCCTGAATCAACATATTCAGATAGCTTGGGTCTACATGAGGAAACAACTTCTCAAGCTCGTCACGATAGTTCTTGTCAAATGCCTCAGAAAACTTCTCAACAAGTTCATTGGTAAGTTTTAATGGCTCTTTTCTGGCAAGTCCCGCCACGAGAAGAGCCGAAAGTTTGGAAAGTCTGCTGACAGGTCTGTAATCCTCCTCGACAGGCACACCCCACGATGATACACCACCTCCATATACCTGACGGAGAACCTTCAGAACATCATCATATCTTCCAGATTTAAGTGCATCAAACGGCTTGTCGAAGGACTTGGTAAATGGCTTTATTTTCTCCAAGACATCCCCAATAGGCACCCGTTTCACGTTCCCTTTGTCATCTTTCATGACAAGAAATTTGTAGGGTGATTCCTCGTAGATAAGACCAACTACAGGTATTGAATTCACGATAATCTGCGGCTCCATTCCTGCCCTGAGAAGGTCCTCACTCTTAATGCCAAAAGCTTTGGACATATTTCCCGTGAGGAAGGACCAGTATTTCTCAGGCTTGATTACCTTCTCCTCAGCCTCTTTCCTCAACGCCGTCCAATGTTTATCCACAAAGTCAAGAATGGACTTTGTCTTCCCTGTCAGATTCATTATCTCACCATGCTTTTCTTTGGCTTCGTTGACATCATGCATCTTACCCTCAACACACTTGCTATTCGCGATTCGGATGGCCATTCCCTCGTCTCCACTATCTTTAAGGACACTATTAGCAATTGCCGTCCACTTTCTTTTTTGAGCAGGTGTTAAACCTTTTTTATGACGACTTACATCAGATACATTCCACATTTTATCCAACCTCTAAATTCAGTTTTTTCTCTGTCCAATATGTCCTCTTTTAGCCTGAGACATCTTTCTCTTCGACTCTTCAGTATGTCGTTGCCCTTAGAAGGCATTATCTCTCCTCAGCTTCAGCATCGTATGAATCGTGGTCGGAAAAATAATGCATTTCACAACGGACACCCTCCGGTATCGTTACACTTAGCACCACTCTGAAGTATCTCTCCGGGGGTCGGAACATGATGACAGCTAGACCATGAGGTTGTATTGTTTTCTCGGTTACTATTCCAACCCCACAATCGGCAAAAGGTATTGCAATCCAATAATCCGCCACACCACCATCTACACTACTCTCAATGGTTACAACCACAGGAATATCAGATGAATTGTTATACAAAAACAGAACTCTACATGGAATCTCAGTAGGCTCTGCTATGGGGCTGGACATTGAACTGTCCCTTATCCAGAAAGTTTTCCTGACAACTGGATGTTCAAGTGCCATTATCTATTCTCCTCTCAGCAAAAGTATTTACGCACCGCTTTCTCGACCTCGCTTTTCAGGTCATCTTTCTGTTCTCTTTCGTCATCCGCAGCCTCACCTTCAGTGAATGCTTCAACCTGACCAAGAGGCTGCACATTTCCAAATGCTAAGTCACTGCCAAAATCATCAGGAAACTCCGGCTCCATTCCTACATCCAACTCCGGCTCTGGAGCAGGTTCAACAAAGTCGTCATCATCAATAGAAGAAGGCTGTGGAAGAGTAGGGTCAGGCATGTAAGCTTTCCTGTTTTTATCCTCAATAAAACCAATTACAATGTCAATGGTCTTCTCAACATCAACTTCGATGCTATTCTGCTTCAGGACAACTGCATCCCCTTCGCTAAGGTCCTTAATCATATCCTCCACGTCATCCAAGGAGACGTTCAAATCGTCAGCAACACCAAACAACTTGGCCTGGAAGTCAACAAGACTGCCTTTCCAGAATTCTTTCTTTGACCCCCCACCTTCGTCAATCGACTTTCTGACAGTAAGGATACCAAAAGCCTCTTCAACAGACAATTCACCCTTATCCATTCGTTCAAGAATATTCGCGGCCTTTTCTGGAAAACTCTCCGGTCTAATTTGCCCTTCCTCACCTGGAGCAGCCGCACCTTCAACTCCGGGCTCTTCTTCCTCTTCTTCTTCAGGAGGCTCAAACTCTTCCTCAGGTTCATAAGCACCGGGACCCGCCGCTTCCTCACCACCAGGCTTGGTCAGAAGAGCCGAAATAGCAAACTCAGACTGGCAGACAGGACATATCATCTTTGCATCCTCAGTAATCCCATCTTCGTCGGTAACAAGGTCAAAATCAAGGTCATCTATGACAAGTTGCTTTCCACAACCCCAACAGGTTACAGTCTCCTTAGCCACTTCCATTTCTTTTTCCTTATCCTGATCTTTTTCTTTTCCTTTTGATACCTGCTCTGGCTCAACATCACCTTTCAGGTCAACTTCAGTGGGAACAAAATCTTCACCCCCGTTAGGCATCAACTCACCAGCATAAAGTTCAACTATCCATGCTGGACCATCCTGAAAGCTACTCTGACGATACTTGACGTGGACAGGAACCTCATCTTCACCATGCATAGTTGACTGGTCAAAAAGCTCAACCAGCTTATCCATCTCCTCTTTCTTGACTTCACCGGAAAAGTAGGTAAGAATACGGTTCTCAAACCTTTCATATCCCACAAAGTAATCAAAAAGCCCCAATATAGCCAGTCTGGACATAAGAGACGTAAAGACTTTCCCCAACGTCGTCTCAGCATTTAATGGCTCTAAGGACTTCTTATCAATCAATCCAAATACCTCATAGAAATAAGACACACCGAATCTATCTAAATTATACGGAAAACAGGACACCCAAAATCATTCATATATTCATTTTTTCAGGCGAGATAGGTGGGATTTTGGCCTCTGCTTCTTTCGAAGGTCCTTGAAATAGCCTCTAATTATGTATTCGTATCTCCTTCCCTGATTTTTGTTGCCATCAGACTTGACCGGATGGAATATTTTCTTTCCCCTCTTCTCCAAACCCCTTGGGTCCACGGCCATCTTCCAACTACATCGAGCAAACTTCGATATATCCTTGATTGTGAAACCATGCATCTTTGCAATAAGTGGAAGAAGATGGTCATCCGCAATCTGTGTATGTGAGACAACATCCTCACATCTCCGGAGAAGATGACTCTTATCAAAACTCGTAATCAGTGCATTTGTAAGAACCATTGCACCACCCTGAAGCCCTTCTTTACATGAAATTTTCGGGGATATTGTCCCCAAGACCCCACGCAGATGGACCTTCTGCAGCCTAAACATCTTCTGCCATCTGTCACTCTCTCTCAGTACACCAAGAAGACCTATGTTAGGATCGGTTATTTCGTCCAGAATGGCACGATCAACATCAGGAGCCAAAAACAATGTATCATAGTCAATCGTCATGAAATGACTATAATTGTAGATACCCGAAAAATAGAGAATGGACCTGCAAAGCATACCAAAGAGACCTGCTCCCCACCCCCATTTTCTCTGCGCCACATACACATTCTCCAGACCAAACCTCTGCACCATTTTCACGGTAAAGTCTGAATCCACTTTGTCTATGGCAAAAACCAGCTTTGTTGTTTTTGGGTCAGTATTTGCAACCACAGACTCTGCAGTATCAATTACATGGTCGTAGAAAGTATGACACCTCAAGCAAATCAGCAAATCATAGTGATTTGGTTTTTTTACGTTTTGAATGCTTTTCTTGGCTCCCATCCCATCCTCGACACTGAAAGATTTTCATTAACAAGCATCTTCGTATACTGTGGAAGTTCATCAGACGAGGGCTTATTCTTTCCACTCCAGTGGCGTATTATCGTACTATGCATGAAAGAGAATTCCTTAGACGATAATGTGGCGTAAATAAGCTTCGGAGAGTTTGCAACAGCACAGACCAATGGAGGCATGTCTCTCAGCTTTCTCTTGCTCCAATACTCATACCACAGTTTGAAAAAAGCTCTGGTCCTCTTGTTCTTCTTGAATGATACAACTCCTGCCTGAAAGACTCTGCTAACATGAGGTGGATGAAAATCCATAATGGCCTGCTTATATAACCTGGCTCCCCTGAGCCGTCTGTCTGAATCATGTACAGAACAGACCACAAGCGCAATATCACATAGCTGCAGGATGTCGAAAGCCTTAACAAACTTAGATGACACACACACCGTGTCAGCATCAGTATATAGAGTTTCATCAAATATGCTGTAGAGGTCAGGTTGACACTTCGGATGGCGGTTCTCATCATCTCTAAGATTAACCTCAGTAAAGATTACCCCATCACTCTCCCCCCATACATGATGCCTATGTTTCTTTTTTAGATTGGTGATAACTTGAACAGGAAGATTTGAATACTTACGAAGCTCACGAACGGAATGTGCAGCAGTCTGGTCGTATTGGTCTCCAAAGGCCACATAAAGATGCCCTCTTCTCGTCTCTACAGATGGCTCCATATCTTGCTGTATGATTCCCATACCTTAACAACCTTTCATTTATCAGTCCCACAGGTTTTCACCTTTTACGTCTACAGACCACTGTAATAATTGTAAAACAGATTATGGCAGCACAAACCACGAATGCTGTTGGCCATTCCATTTCTCTTCCCCCTCACTCTTTTTGCTTTCTTCAACAAGTTTTTCAACACCTGCTCGAATCTTTTTATTTTTTCGTACACACCTACATGGAATTAGGATAAGAGTACGTCTCAGTCTGCCTGTATAACCTCTACCAAAACATCGTTTGCAGTTTGGAGTTGCAAATTCCTTCAATTTCTCCTTGGCCGGACCAAGCTGCACCTCTACAAGTTCATCTTCTGTTCTTTCCATTCTTCAAACCCTTAACCCACTTTCTTATTCCATTCACCGCAACCCTCTGTTTATCCCTTCCCTGCGACGACAGAGAACCAGGACGCATCCGCCTGTACCAATAAGTAACTTTCTCAACGTGAAGCACCCTGCAACCTACCCATGCCAAAAGCAAAACCAACTGAAAATCTGATGCCCTGTCAAACTCAGAATTCAACCCTGGCGTCAAGTCGTAGACTGACTTTCTAAAGAACTTGTGATGAGGAGCATTCCACCACTCACCTCTCATCATAACATCATACATGCTCTTTCCGCAAGGAACATCCCTAGCCCATCCCATGCCTCCATTAAACATCATAAATCTTGACCAAGCAAAACCTACATCATGATTAGCCTTAAACACTTTGGCCATGACCGACAATGCATCAACAAAGATTTTATCGTCACTATCAACGATAGTGATAATAGGTCCTTTGGCATGTTGTAATCCTATACGAGTAGCTTCGGTAACATTAACATGCTTTGGAAGAGAGAGGAGGTTGACACGCTTGGTGTAAAGATACCCCTCAACCACCTTTTCCGTCTGGTCCGTGCTTCCATCATTGACTACAATAACATCGTAGTCAGTGTAATCCTGAACGAGAATAGAATTAAGACACTCAGAAATAAATGTGGCAGTATTATACGCCGGTACGACTACTGTTACATGAAGTCCCATTGCATCTCCTCGGTCTTATCACGTCATAGGTGCAGTCCAGTTGACCGAGTCTGTAGCATAGGCTCTCGTATATGAAATAACTAAGTCCGTGTCATCACCACCACCCTGGGCCTGAATCCTAAATGGATTGACAGAATCAATAGAATGCCAGACAATCTCACTTCCGGAACCTATAGCACCAACCGAGAAAGGACCCCCCAGGTCCACCCAACCACTTCCACTATTCTCCTGAATCTGAACCGACAACGTATCAGCCGTAAGATTCTCAAAATACAGAAGCCTATTTCCCATAGCTCCAATAGCTATTGTCTGTACATCCCTCACCGTCAGTATTACAGCCTCTATGTTGGGAACATCAAAAACATCAGACTGAGAAACCAACATATCTATTTCTCCTTCTTTTAATCAGTCATCTTATTTATCACTACATCTACATTTCCAGTCCGAAGAAGCTCATCAACAAATGAACCCAATTTGTTCACAGCCAACGGTGTCCTGATTCCAACAGAATCAAGCCTGTTCTCCAGATGAGCCATAAATTCCTCATCACTCTCCTCCTCAGGTGGTATCTCTTTCTGAAACTTCCCCGGAACTGGTGCTTCTGTTGGAAATTCGATGTCAAAATCCTTCAATCCCACATCATCACCATCAATCACCTCCGTAGGGGGTTCCGGTATCTCAGCCGATGTCACTTCGTATTCCCCATTCATTGCCCCAAATTCCGATACAAGGTCATTTATTGCCTGGGCCGTGGCCACCGACGGTGTTCCATCACCAAGCTTGCCAGCAAGCATGGCCGAATATACAGCATCTTCCACAGAAGACCACTTGTCTTCAGGAATATCCATACCTGCAAAAGCAGTACTGATTTTTGAGGTAATCCATGCCTTGACATCACCTTCCTTGATCTCTTTCCTACCTGCTCCCAGTATGCTGCCTACGGCAACCACACTCGCCTCATCCATACTGAATTTTTTGGCAGCCCTGGCTACACGAGACTCAGAATGCCCTATCTGGTCTTTCTTCTCCTCACCTGAAGGAGGAGCTTTGCTGAAAAGATTGCTCAGCATATTCTGTGTACCCTCATCAAGCTTCTTAGCAGTACCACTTAAAACAGATGGATTCATGGCCTTATTCCTCGTCTAAGTAATCTTGCTTCTATTCTTTTGCCTGTCTCCGACTCAAACTTTACCTTGCCTGGTATGTATCTAATCCTTTTTCTTCCCTTCCGCTTCGGCACAATCTTCTTTTTCCGTGCAACCTTCTTTCTACGCCCAACTACCGGAACCTCTTCGGGAGATACAACCCTTCTCCGACCAACTCCAACACGCATCACACGTCTAGCACCCTGGACTATCTTCTGATATGGATACCCATTCGCCTTGATGGTAGACCATACAAACTTTCCCTTCGAAGGAGCAGCGACAAACAGCATCCATGTGCCATTGTCAACACCAAAATATTTGTATACTGACCCATCTAAAAACGCTATGTAGAGGTCCTCTGTCTCATCGTTATAACCGATAGCCTCAACATTAGAGGACACAACCGACTGAAGTGGGATTCCCTCGATTTCCACCCGTGCCACATCATGCTCCTATGAGGTCGTCAACCTTGCTCTTGAGATTCGTCACTCTTCTTGTTATGCCCTTAAGCCATCCAACAAAGCTGTTCCAAAGTCTGGATAACCTCGGCCATGCTTCCACCATCGGATATTTGACACTACTCTCCACCGTGCCATATTCAACCTCCGCCGGAGTCGTCAATATCTTCTTACTATCGTCAATAAGCTGCTCCAGCTTATCCGACATATCTTTCCCAAGTGCTTCAAGCTCTATGACAAGCTTATCAGCCAGGTCTCTATATGAAGGCTGTGCCGATTTGTACCTGCGCTCAGGAACCAGCTTGAAATACATGTCTTTAATGATTGCAATGTTACTTTCGTACTCAGGCAAAGCCAGAATCCATTCCCGATTGAACTCTTTAATCTCAGTCTGAGCAGTCCTCACCAGCTTCTTGAGCGGAGCAATCATCCCCTCTGCCTTCTTTATCATGAACAAAGCATTCCTGAACTTCTCAGCCCTAGCTATATCAGGCTTAGTCGGTCTCGTCGAGCGTCTCTTGGCTTTTTGTTTCTTGGCCTCCTCGACACGATATCTCCTCAAGGTCTCCTGCACCGTTGGCTTTATTTGTAATTCTTCTGCTGACTCCGGCATTTTATTTTCTCCTCGATTTCTTGCATTTTCCCTGGCTTCCTCAGCACTCTTCCCAATACCGACGACACACCCAGGATTTACATCATGAAGATAATCAGAATCTCCAGTCTCTCTAAACATCTGAAAATCTTCAAGAGCATCTTCCTTTCCAAAATATGCCGCCTGAACAAGAGTTATTCCAGCTATACCAGCATTATCAGTATCAAGCTCCATAGATAAACGGCGTGCATGTCCTGTCTTAGGGTCTTCTATATATCCAAACCATCTCATCAGACATCCGACTCCGCCACAGGTGTTGATGTTATTAAAGGTGCTCCAACACTCTGCAGGTCCAGTACAGGTTCAAAATCAGCCCTCGTATCTCCTCCAACAACGACCTCAATGAAAACAAATAAAGTTTCAAGGTCAACAAAGTAGTTTGTGACATCAACCACAACCCCCCAAAAGCCTGTCTTGTTCTGAAGCTTGACAAGAACCTGGGCTCCAAGACTATGTTCCACGACATTTCCACTCAAACTGATTGTATAAAAAGTTGCAGTGGCAAAAGTCGGGTCCTCAGCAACCTCTGTATCAGGGTCTGTCACCAGAACTCCACAGAAGAGGCTTGTTCCAGACAAAACAAATTGCGTTTTCATAATTCTCCAATCTCTGCATAATTATACGAAAAATATGCCATACCGAAAGACTCATATTCAAGTCATAGAAGAAGACTCAACTCTCATTGACCAAGTAAATCATAATGCTTCTTGTTTTTCTTCACCCTTCTTCGTTTTTTTCGACCAGGAGGACGAGCACCCAAAGGCACCTCATAAGAACCAGCAGCACCCGCTGTCGTCATCTCATCAACACCTGCTTCAACGTATTTCATCAATACATCAACCTCAGACGGTTCGTCTATTTTCCCTTCTGCCCCTCTCAAGATGATAGCAAGCTCCCTCAAGAACCGAATGTAATGATATTTCTCCAGAAGCTTATAGATGATATTGCCCGGAAGCAGATTCTTGGTTTGCATCTCCTTTAGTTGTTCCGGTGTATAAACTCTCTTAAACCCAGCCCCCCGCAAACCGTGCATTACCCTGTAGATAGAAGCAAGTTTTCTGACCTGGTCATCAATAGCCTGAATCTTGGCCTCAATGAGAACCCTAATTGTCTCCACAGATTCAGAACTAAGTCTACTCAGTTGAGAATAATCTATAAGGTCCCGCTGAAGTTGGCCTCTCTCAAGGTCTATGTGTTTTGCAAGCCTTGAAAACCCACCAAGAAAATCAGCAAAATCAGGATAGTTAATCTTGGATTGCTTTACCCATCTGTCATTAGGAATATCATAGATGTCATCAAATGACGTAGGATCATACTCTTCAGAGTAAAGATAAAGGTCTATCGGATGCTGTGTTCCCTCAACAAAAATCTTCTGACCTGTCACAGCTTTTGCTTCCTCACGTGCCCTATCTTTCTCCTCTTCACTATCAAACCTCATTTCCAACGTGAGGTCCACATCAGTATCATCAGCATACCTCTTCGTCAGAATGCTTCCCTTAACAAAGATTGACTTCATCATTCCCAAACTGTAGAATGGCTCGGCAATATCAAGCAACTGCTGCCTGACTGATTCCTTCAACTCCGGCTGCTCTGCCTCTGGATTTTCAAACATGCCAGGAGCATATGTTTCTCTCTCAATATCAACAATACTCTCAAAGGCATGGGTCACTTGTCATTTTTCCTTTTCAATTCCAAAGCTTCAAGTGGAACTATGATTTCACCAATCTGCATTAGTTGGCGTTCACCTGTCCCAATCCTCAATAGACATTTGTATTGCCGCGTCCTATGTGGTATCCACATATTCTTGCTTACTTCCTCCCTAGCCACTTCGGAAAAGGTTATCTTTGCAATACCACTAATCTCTTTAATCATACCATTAATGTCAAGAATTTCCTTCAGAATTTCAAGGTCGGGGTCTATTCCAACAGGCAGGAAGAGTTCTCCCCTGGCGTTAAGTCTGATATTTTTATCGTTAGGGTCACCATTCTCAAAAATCTTTACAAGAACTTCGTCTCCAGGAAGAATAGGCTCAGTCTCGATGATAGTAGTGTACAAGTCCAAAAAACAACCTGTACAAAACAAGGCAATAAACAGAACAAGTATGATTAACACCATGATTTTCATTTTTCACCCCTCCTTAAAAGGTTACACTTTTCACATACCGTGAACTACCCATGGTTAAAACACATAGGCTTCAGGGGTCGTGAACTCTGTTTAAAACCAGACGCCTTACCCTGTTTTTGATTTAATTCGGATTGCGTCCCACAACCCGAAAGAAGTTTCAATCATTATATCCATTTTTATCCCCTCATCAGCCACCATGATTCCGCACATCCCGTCGTAGCTGCTCTATTTCACTTTTCAATTCATCAATAGCTTTCGTCTGATACTTTAACTCCGTGAGAACACTTACTGAAAGAATGCTGTGATTCTTCTCAAGGTTGGTATGAAGTTTGAGAATCTCAGCATCAAACCTCTCCAGCTTCTCATGGTCATCTTTTACTTCCTTAAAACCCTTAGATATTGACTCAATTTTAACATCCATTCGAGCCGCCACCATACTGGGAATGACCTCGAACAATGAAATAAAAAATGCTACAAGAAGTCCTACTCCAATCCCACCACCAACCAACTTTCCTTTGTGATTGCTCAACATTTCTTTCACCATCTCCATGTTCTTCCACCCTCTATTTGGTTCTCTACTAAGCATTAAGAAGACATTTCAACAAGCCTATCCTTTGATAGCCTTATCAAATTCAAAAATTATATGCATCACTTACTTTCTTCAAGCAATTTGTAAGCAGCCCCAACAACCACAACAGAGTAAGCTCTCCCAACACAATCTTTTATCTCAGAAATCTCCTCCGCAGTAACCTCAACCATACCTCCTGCATGAACTTTCTCTGCCAACTTATATCTCTCAAACTTCTTCATCGGTTCTACCATCTTACCTTCAATAGTAGCAACCAACGCATTAACAGCAACAATTCTTAATGAAATCTCTTTCTGTGTATTGGAATCTTTAATTGACTCACCATTGAAATCCAACAACAGATTATCAAAATTTACTTTCATCTCATACCCCTCTTTTGTTAAGTCTTTTTGCCAAATAATTCCCCAGACTGCAATTAGAACTCTTGCCTCATCAAACTCCCTTTCCTCACAAAATCCAAAGCAGGAATTGTCATTGTTTCTCCGTTCTCTGCTTCTACAACAACAAAAAGCGAAGGCAAATCAGAATGATAATCCTCAATATCAATAACGCATATCCACATACGATTATTACTTTCAAGTCTGGAGAAAACACAAGTACCAAGAGCATGTTCTACTACACGACCATTAGAATCAGTGATATAAAACGTTCCTTTAACCCAATCTGAAAGAATAGCCATATCTTATCTCTTTATAAACCCAATTCTTTTTCTGTCCAAACCATAAAACCACCATACACTCAAACAACACCACTCCTTTTTCGTCAAATGTAAGTGATTAAATTATCCGTTTGTGAAAGAAACATTGCTCTGATTCTTGCCGGACTCCATGCACCTGCCAAAACTTGTACCTCATCTATCATGCCATTGAATAGAGAAAAGTAGTCTGTATTGTCAAACCGACGACGACCACCTATGATAGTATCATAATTATTTATAGAAGAACCAGAAACCCCACCCACACCAACCGCAGCACCATCAATATAGATACGAAATTTCTTTGTCCCTGAATCATCATAATTACGAACTACAATGTGATGCCATTCATTATCAGCAAAATGACCCTCACCTTCTAGCGTCTCTTGGGTACCTCCAATCCTCACATCGACATCACCATCACTCTGCACGAATATCATGTATTGATAGAGCCATAAAGGTGCTCCACCTGCTTTGGCAAATAGTGTAGACACATCACTAACCCATTTTCCCCACACTCCGAGTGTAAACTCATCGGTATCAGGTTTGAAATCAAGGTCAGGGCAAACCGCATGAGGAAAATTGATATAATCATCACCACCATCAAAATCGAGACATTCACCTATCTGACCATCTTGTAAGGTCGGAGCACTGTTTAATGTACCATTATTGCCACGGCCTGTTGAATCAATGACCGCACTTGCACTATAGAGATGCTGAACTAAACGGTAATCACCAGTCCAAACTCGTTGACCAGGAACACTCCCAATATCACCGACATAAGTTAAATTATCTACCGCAGTTCTATCATAATATAAATAAAAAGTTGTTACACCAACAACAGGAACAAAAACTCGAACATGAAGCCATGCTTCCTGTCCTGCAGTAGTCCAATCCTCAATTTCAACATAACATTGAGTTACAGCATCAGCACCAGTTATTGCAATCTTAAAACGATTTTCATCACTAAGAAGCTCAGCAAAAACAGCAGTTAAATCCTGATTAGTAACACCAGAACTATTAGAAAGATGTACAACTATAACATCATCAAATGCTTCACCTATATCAGTAGAATCAATTTGAAACTCAATACGATTCTCAAAACCAGCCAGCCATGGCTGGCTAAGCAAAGCACTTAAAAAAAGGTTATTGCCATCTTTTCTGCTCTGTACTTTCACTAGTTATCCTTTCAAGGAACTCGTTTATCTCGTAATTCTATATACTTTGCTTCAAGGATTTGAAAATATGCCAAGTCAGTTTCTAATTGAATCCGTCTCTGTTGAATTTGTATCAAAGACATTTCCACAATCATCGACTTATGCGGTGTCGTAATTTCAAGTCTATCGGATTCATCAGTACCTTTAATAAATTTGTATGTTTCCAATATGATCTCCTATTATGATGGTACGCTATAAGCTATAAGCGAGTAACTTGTTCCATTTAATTTTATGTGAACTAATTTCTGTTCTCCTACTGGACGATAATTAACAATCGACCCAGTATCAAATATTCCCGCTCCCGCATCTGTACCTTCAAGATTCCAAAAAGCCTGGTCACTATCGTTTTGGTCAATTGTCAATGCCACTTTACCCTCTGTTACTCCTGTTTTGATTTCAAATCTACTCTGAGGCTCGGCATCCCCAATTCCTACACCAGCGTAGCCTGTTTTATCAACTGTAAGTACTTTAACTGCAGCTCCTGCATTACGAGTAGAAAAGAACATTCTCCCACTATTGTCAGCTCCTGCTCTTACTGCTCCAATTCCAGCAATATTTTGCTCACCCGATGTATCGTCTTCTATAAAAAAGGTAAGGGCTCCACCAAACCCATCTGACATGTTAGTTATTGCCTTAGCAACAAAAGATACAACCCCCATCGGGTAAGTAACAGCTGCCGCCACCATCTTAACTTTTAGAACCATATCAGAATCTTCTACATGTAAACGACATCCAGGAGTAGCTGTTCCAATACCAACTCTGTCTGTATATTCAGGAACATTTACAACAAGATTAGGAGAATCAATTGTTAAGGCAGCAAAAGTAGGAGATGCAGCAATAGTTACAGCTTGGTCTATAAAAGTATGGCTGGCTCCTGACGCGGCAATATGAGCCAAACAGGTATTCAACTGAGTTTGAATATTAGATGTTACACCATCCAGATAGCCAAACTCAGTTGCATTGATAGTTCCTGGAAAAATATCTTGTGGGTCTATATGTACTGGCATCTATATATCACCTCACATCAAAAAAGCAAACACCACCCAAGTTGTCTCAGAAAATTCCTGGATAGTGTATTAAAACTCCATCAAGTACAGTCAAAAGATTCCTCCATTCTGCTCCGTCCTTGACGAAACAATCAGTTTTTGGATGAAGAATTTTCTAACTGCCTCAGTATGTAGCAACTTCATCACACCATAGAGCCGGATTCGCAGCAAACTCAGGTCTCAGCATGGATGCCGTTATTCTTCCCGCAGCCGCCGACAGAACCTGACCCCTGACAAAGTTCCCTCTATGATGAACCGCAAACGTCAGTTCTCCGCCAGGAACTATTGGAACTGAAGTCACACGTGTAACCCAATTCACTCCATCTACACTATCCTGTATTCGCACAGTGACGTTTGCAGCGTTGAGATGGTCTGCCTCAATGTGCAACTGTACTCCGTTGTACCCCCCCATTATGCCTGACGGTGTAATACCCCCACTGAACATTGGGTCCTCATTTTTGGTAAAGAAGCACGTCCATGTGTCTGGTGCAAAACCTGCGTAAATTCCATCTCTTGATACTGTTGGCATTTATTCTCTCCCTACTTTGTTAATTAAATCTCTATCCAAATTATACAAAAAAACATAGTGCATTTCGGATTGTTGACAAAAAAACTTAGCAATCTCCATTTACAGAAAGAAGTCTAACTGTTTTGAGAACACAATGATTGGACATACTTCCTATCCTAAGAGTATAACTTTCACCAAACAGTTGAGAACATATCCTCTTCATAACCTCAAACATGCCCACTGTCAGTTTCCTCTTTCCAATCCCCTTAACAATAAGAACAGGGGTAGCCGTCTTGTAGTCCTCGAACACAACAAACTCATCACAAAAGTGATAATACCTGCGCCCGTTCCGTCCGAAGATTATCTGCTCAACACTATCGTGACCTGATTGCATTGATTAGTGAATCCATCTTCCTGCTAATTTCACCCAACCTATCCAAGTTTCTCGAACTATCCTTTGCGGAAGTAATAATCTGGTCCAACTTCGTCCACAACAAACCAAACACCACACCAAACCTGGTCCAATCTCCCGTAGTGAAAGCAGAGCCCTCAATGATAACCGGAACTAACTCTCTAAGCCGCTCCACCTTGTCTCGCAGGGATGGTCCTTCCTTCTTCAAAGTTTCAAGCATCTTCAGGACATCGTCCCTCTTGCTCTTAATTAGTATTCTCTCAGCTATTTCAGTTTCTTTTGTCATCATTCATCCCAACAGTAGTTTCTTTCCACCGACACTCTCTCTGAGAACAGCCTTCTTCACGACTTTCGTAGCCGTACAATCCTCATGTTTGCATACGAGAGTGACCTCATCACCTTTCTCCTCAAGTTTCTGCCAATCATGCTCATGGCTCTTGGCACCCGAACTCGGAAGCTTTTCAGTCAAGATTTTCTTACCCACTGTTCTTCACCTCCTCTTTTGCTTCAGCATTTATCTTTCTTATGGTTTCAGTCATAAGGTTCTTCGTTCGTATCACCTCTAATTCTTTCTCGTCACTATTCCAATATGCAACCTGTTTACTCTCAACAAGAGTTCCTGTACCACTGAGAGCATGAAGAGGAAGCGATTCTGGAGATACTCTAAGCCTATGGCTTGAAAAACAGTTACTGCCAACTTTGTGGCTAAACATGTGTTTACCTGAAATGAAAAATTCCTGAAGTACAATCCTATCTTCTCTATCCAACTTCTCTGCGATGACGTTGTCTATCTCCTTACATCTCGACTCCGTGATATGCACAGAACTCTGTATGAAATCCCTAACCTTATATCCTTTGTCATATTCCTTATCCTCGTTCTCAGAAAGCTCACTCATCATACCCATGTCTTCAAGACGTGCAAGAATCTTTGATTCCTCAACCCTGACCACACCCTTAATGATTCCTGAAATCTTTCCCTTCCCATCCCTGCGAAAGAGATGGGGAGGAATCATGCTGCGCTTAAGAAGATACTCATGCCACTCCTGGCCTTCCATACCGAGCATTTTTCCAATATCAGTAAGTGTAGCAAGTGTATCCATCCTTATTTTATCAACCTCCAGACGCTGCTTCTCGTCAACTGCACTCACCGGATTCATATGTATCGTAAACTGAGCCTTCTCTGAGAAGGGGTCAATGCCAATCCAACACAGGTTAAGCATGATGAACGTAGCATAGCCCTCCATAATTGCAGTTTGTAACCTCTTCTCTTTCCTAGCAAAGTTCACGTCCTGAAAACTCAAAGGAATGTCCGCAGCAAAAGACCCTGGAGTATCGGAAAAACCCAGATAATCCGGAGGGACACCAAGAGTACCAAAGAACCGCTTTCTAAGATAATCTATATCAAGAACCTGATTTATCTGCTGAGACCCGGTAAGCCTGTCGATGTCAACTGCATCACTGTCTACTATGAAATCCTCATCTATACCAATCGGGTCCATCTCCGTCCTGACTTTGCCCGTTGTTTTGTCAATCTCATACTTCTTGCGAAGCTCCTGACGGATAAGACGCATGGCTTTGGCCCTATCATCAGGAGTTAGACCCGTTAAATTCTTCATCTTGAACACAAACCTGTCCGGAGCACGTTTCAACCGGTAAAGAACAAGATTATCCTCACAAAGCCTAAGTTTTCTAAACATCCTTCTAGCAGGAAGAAGAAACGAAGTACCATAATTGGTCATCCTGTTCCTGCCAAGAAGTTTGAAGTGAATAAACGACCACGGTGCATCTGTTGGTTTCTCCGTCTTAAGCCTGCCCAACTTCGACAGAAGATGTTTGTGTGCAAGCTGCTCTATCGGAGATACGACAAACCCTGTAAGCCTGTTGTCGTTGTCCTCAATCCTGGACACTGAATATACCGGAGCAGCCATAAAATCAACAATAGGTCCAGGAGTCCCATCCTCCCTAACGGATTGCACATTACCCTCGAAGCAATCTCCATACTTCGCAACCTCTCTTGCCTGGGCAAAAACTCTCGCTTCGGCGTCAACATCATCCATCCACTGGTTTGCCAAGTCCTCAATCTCTTTGTTGTCCGCCTCAACCCAAATGGTTTTTCCAGTAGTTACATCCCTTTGACAATTATGGACAAAGACACCAGCAGATAAAGCAAAGTTATGGTGTGTTTCTACATCAAGACAATAGACATCTTCTTTCTTATCAAGATACTTTACTGAGACCACTTTGTGGTTCTGCTTTGCCTTTGATATTGCAGCACCAACGGCTTCCCTATATCCAGGACGATTCCAGACCTCTGATATAGCCTGGCTATGCTTAATCCGCTTTTCTGGCGTCCACCTATCTTTAAGCATCGAACGAGCACCACGACGGCATATCCCACCTTCAACAAATTTTTTCCGATATTCTGGATTTTCCCATCGTTTCTTAGCAACCACAGACATCTTCTCTCGGAATTTCCTCTTGCGCCCAAGAGACCAATTTCTCTTTACCACATTCGCCCCCTTCGCAGCCAAAACATTTCTCTTTCTTGCTTCAGGATGATTCCGAAAATAATCTAACCTGCTCTGACGCATTCTCTCCACGACAGCAGGGTCACACATAGGATTATTATCAGTAAGAAGCTTGCTCAACAACTTCCTATGCTTCTTGCTAATAACCTGACCCTTCGCATGAAGACTTGCATGTTCTTCTTTCATCATCCACATAAGGTTGTCTGGACAGTTATTTCGTTTGTTGTAGTCTCGATGATGTACAATGGCACGTCTTTCAAGACCTGGCCGTGACACAAACTGACGGTGGGTATAATGCCATTTGCTTTCATCCGGCTGATAAAGGAGTTCATAACCAGGAATACTACCATTGTACTTTCGGTAAAGAGGCATTAAACTATCTTCAAGTTTCAAATCCCTTGCTTGACGGTAACTCCCATTTCTCATCAAAAATCTATGGTCCGGAGTACACTTGATTCTCTCACCATTATCGAGAACAATCTCAACGAGACGAGCATCTTTTCGCGTCTTCCGAGCAGTAGCTTTCGCCGGAACAATCTTTTTTCTTTTTATGTCATAAGCATAGACCCAAAAAGAACCCCTATCTACAAGGTCTTTGATTGCTACTTCCTCTCCTTCAAGCAAAGAAACTTGTGTATCACCTGCAAAACATGCATCCTCAGAGTACAAATCCAATACTTGTACTACGATGTCGTCGCTGTCCATGTCGTCAAATTCTTTGTACATCTCATATCTATCAACATGAAGATGCATTGAGTCGTAAAAAAACATGGAAAGAACATCATCCCAACTGCTGGACATAAGCTCCCGCAAACCTTCAGGTGTTATGCGTTCTGGAGCTTTGCCCTTCGTCGAAAAACCAAACATCAACTTTATCCCAGTCCAGGGCTGTGGCTTTATAATCTGAAGTTCTCTCGCCATAGTTAAATCCTTTATTTCATTGTTAGTCTTTCACGAGTATCAATCACAGGCATAATAATTGTTTTAATATCAGGCATCCTGACATGCTTCCTGTCGTCTCTATCTCCTTTTCTCTTTGTCCCCGCAATGTTATAGCATTGACTCACAACACTCGTCAAGGCGTCAAGAATATCATCATAACCCTCAGTTGAATGATGAGGTCTCTTGCCCTCAGGGTCCCTAAGAAGTGTGTCCACCTCTTCAAGCATAGGAGCATAATCATACATATCAATCCGGCTCTCATTGAAACAAGTTTTGAGATGATTATAATGCTGTATCTTCACACTTAAAAGTTCAGCATCAAATCCCTGCTGGACCAGAAGCTGTATAGGCATTCTCGACTGATACTGGTCAAACGTAACCTTCTTTATGATGTATCCTATCGACCTGAGATATTTGAGAAAGTCGATAGTACTTCCCAGGTCAAGCTCACCAATTATCGGTGGACGTATTCTCAACATGAAGTCGACGTAGACCCCAAACTTATCATCAAGCATCATGAACGGATGTCCCATCACGATTGCAAGACACTCCTCTGTAAGTGCTATATCTATGTGAAGATGTCTTGGAACACCAGGATGAACAATAGGAGTCCTCATGGACCTCTGTATCTTAATTAAGTCCCTCTCTATAACATAATCACTGATTTGAAGATTCTCACCAAAAGGAAGTACAATTTCACTTTTTGTAAATGGATGGTCTCTCTTGTCATTAATGCATTGAAAAATCCGCTGCTTTACTGGAAAGAATGCCGTTGACCCTTTTGTAGAGAGACCTGCAATGTCTCTAAGAGCAAGGTCCGGGTCCATCAGAAACTGATCTATATATTCCATAGGGACTTCTACAACTTTCGCCCCTTCCGGAACGATTTCATCAACTTCAAGGACCCTGGAGTTATAATATTCAGTTCCAACCAGCATCATGAATTTCTCGCCGGAGAAATCTCTTGGGTCCTTGATAGCCCACAATGGAAGTTCTACCACCCTAGTGGTTCTGGCCATCTTTGGATTTCTGTTAGCCCTCTCAATCAACGTATCTACAAAACTTGTTTGAAATTTTTTGCTCGAAACGATTATGACAAGACCCGGTACCTTCCCACCACGCATGAATCTTGAAACAATACGTGTCTGAGCACTGTTGAAAAGTTGATGTGCTCTCGTTTTCTCTCCAGGACTCTCAGCAAGTTTTCTTCCCCTTGTGTAAAAATTAGCCTCGTCAAGAACAAAGCCAAGAATGTGGTCACCTAAAGCATGATTGCCCATACTACCAAGAGCCACCTCAATATTTTTGGATGGGAAAAAGATTGGATTATTTGGCCTCAACTTGCGAGGACAATGTTCCCTGAAATAGGGACTATCATCCGTGTACATTCGAATCAACTCATTGGCATCATCAGCTTTGTCAAGGGTAAGACTATAGATACCAAAGGTAATCCTACAACCAGGAAGAAGATTGTAGAACTCTGCAGGGTCTTTGAGACAACTAAGCTCATAGATTTTTCTCACCACGCAAATAGCCGCCGCTGTGGTTTTTCCCGAGCCGATGGAACCCGTGAGAATAAGAGTGACGACCGAACTAAGAGGATGGAATACATCGTCGAGAATATCCTTCCAGACATCAGATAAATACTTTACAGACTTACCAAGATAATATTCATCTTCAAGAAACTCCCGCATGGAGACAAGGTTCCGCTCATAGTCCATTCTATAGAGGTAATCAAGAGTTGATGAAGTTCCTGTCTCCTCAATCTCCTCCAATATCACCTGAACCGTCTCCATCTCCTTTGGGTCCAGGCTCCTCATTTCCTCCACCACGTTCAGCATCTAACTCTCCAACTGTCAATCCTGCGACAACACTTCTTATTTTTTCACGACGACCTGCATCCGGAGATACAAAAGAGCCATGAATCCCAAAAGCCATATCACCTTTCCCAACAAGTGGAGTAAAGATAGCTCCAAGCTTATCAATAACATCGGCAATAGAAATGTTAGTAATAGAAGACATGTCCTGCAGGACTTCAATCTCAGAAGAAATCTGGTTTTGTACTTTTCTTGACAACTCCACAAGCGAGACCGGGGTCTCCTTTTCCTTCCAATCTTTTTTATTAAGCTTGGCACGCAACTCTTTGTCCACCCTATCCTGAATCTTGGATAATCCAAAAACCCTCTGAATCTTTGCAATAGCAATAATCCTAAGAGCAATCTGAACTTTCACATCCTCTTTACGAAGCTCCTCCATGACCTCCTTTGGAACAGTACCATCAAAAATGTCCCCAGAAGCCAGAAAATCCGCAGTAGCATGAAGCATCGCAGGAATAGATTTGCTCTTCTCAAGAATATTCATAAGGGCATGTTTCTCTCCACTCTTCTTGCCCTCATGACTTCTATTTATATGCCGTGCCATCACGGATGCACGTTGGCAGGTATAATCGCAGAATGGACAAAACTGTGTTCCTTCTCGTCTGCGCTTACGTTTTCTTTTATCGTCGTCACTCAATGAAATCTCCCTTGGGAAAAACTCTTATGAAATCAGAAAGCAATACCACACTCAGTATGTAGATATTAATCTTGCATCCCTCAAGAGGAGTGTCATACACATCAATATGCCTAGCAGATACAGTTATCAAATCGTCTTTGCTGTATGCGACATAGTCCGATTTGTTGTTTGCTCCAAAAACAAGAATTGGAATCCTCTTATTATTGAGAGCGTCCTGAGAACATTTTGGCCACCAGTCCTTAGAGAACAACACACACGAGGCATTGAAGATATTTATCTCCTTGGCCGTCTTCTTGCACTCGACCGAGAACGGGCACTTTGACTCCTCCGGAATAACCAGGTCACCAAAAGCAAGCTGCTGCCCGTCTTTTGCCTGCTTGTCCCAGGCTCCAGAACCTGGAGTATGTCTGAACGGTTTGCCCCACCACCATTCACCAAGAATCTTTCCTATCTTCTTCTCATACTCTCTGCCTTTTTTCTTTGGCCTCCCACCTCCAGTCTCTTTAAGCATGATTCTAAGGTCTCTCCTCAGCATCGTTTCCATGTTGAGACGATTCTCAACTCTGTCCTCCCCATAAGTGAGAACCTTCTTCACATATTCCAGAACTTTTTTTCGCTCCGGCTGGACTTTCTTCTTGATACGCTTCGCCGGAATGAAAAATTCAACCACCCATTTCACGATACACCTCCATACATTTATATTGATTCATCATTTGATTTACCAAGAGGGATAGGCCATCCAACAGACATACCATAGGATGAGAAAGAACACAAGAATTTTTTCACAGACCTTATCTTCATTTAATAATACAGATTTCAAGAGCTCAGAAAGAATTCAAAATAAAGCTTAGACAAAAAAAAGGCCAGATCGAATCTGGCCCTCTTTTCCTTTTACCTAGTTACTTAATTCAACATAGCTATCGGCGGAAGTCCTATCTCCTCCAGTGCTATGTCCAATGCTCGTTCTTTCACTATGGCTCCGTTACCAAACCAGATAGAACGAAGCTTCCGAGTACGATCCTCAGTTTTATAGGTTGTCCGGTAGTGGTCCACATATTGAGTGACAGAGTTGTAGGCTGCCCAAGCCGTACCACGAATCCCAGGAAGCCTGTTCTGAGGACTGTCAAAAAGGTTGACCACATCCTGGCGAATGTTTCTCAGGCGAGTTGAAATCTCATCTTCCCTGCCTTCTTCTTTCTCTTTCGAAGGAGGAAACACCCTGTTCACATAGGTCTCAAGCCGGTCCCCGTTCCAATTGTGTTTGTTCAGCGCATTGAATACTTTACCAATAACGTCATACTGCTTGATAGCAAGGCCCAGGACCTTTCTGGCCTCATTAACTTTTTCCTTCACACCAGGAAAATGACGGATGGCAATACCCTCACCCTTTTTCCTGCGACTGATAGCCATTGAGAGTGTGTTAAAACACACCACCCTGACCGGAGTGTAGAAAACTCTAACCGAACGAGAGCCATCATGCGTGTTCGTGAGAAGCAGATACTTCTTCGTCACGTCATCCGTCCCCTCAATCCGAAGTTCCCCCGGCAACTCGGCAAGAATCCAGACGGTCTCACCACGGCCCAGGGCACCACACACCTCATAGATTGCCTCCCCCGTACCCACAAGTTTGTCAAAGAACTCGAAAGCCTCAGTGTTCTGAAGTGGCGTGTACTTCTTCCCAACGACTCCAAGAGCCTGCATGGTATCCATCCGGACAGTCGCAAATTTGTCTGGAATGTAAACCCTCTTGTCCTCTTTAGATGCCAATGCATAGACCGGAAGCAACTCGACCTCAAAGTCCAGATGTGCTGCCACAATTCCTTCCTGCGAGGTCATCTTACCCTTCATACTTGTCCCCAAGCCATGCCAGGGTGGGCCGTTCTCCACATTATACGCGATAGCGGCCTTTCCATTTTCGATGTTGATGTTATGCATTCTTCTTCCCTCCATCTGTTTGTTAAAATCTAACTTCAATTCACAAGCCCAAATCTACCAAAAAAGAACTCCGATGTCAAGGAAAAAGTAAGATAAATTTTAGGACCAGAAGTCTCCTCCTGGCCCCTATAAATCCAGACCTCTTACCAAGTAAAACCCAAGGTCTCCATATCCTTCCTGAAAGCCTCCAGTAGGTCACCCTTGCGGTCATGAAGCCATTTCACAAGGTCATTGTTATTCATCTTCTCAGGAACTTTGCCCTCATCCCATTTTGGCACAGCACCAAAGACGATGAGTAAGTATGCTCTCTTTCATCTCTCAGCCCTCCAATGCCTTCTTGATTCGCCTGACCAGCTTCGCTGTACCCCTTAGCCTCATATGTCGTACCTCAGCACAGGTAGCAAAGTCCAAGGCATCCTCCAGGGCAGCTACCATCTCAAGCGTGGTCTTCTTCTGCCTGATATAATGATTGTGTACCATAGTGATGTGCGTGGCCACTTCTTCATGTATAACACCAACCTTGATACCTTCGTCGGTTCCACCACGAACAACCACAGTCCAGTCCTTGCTCTTCTCGGACAAGTAGCCCAAGTCTTTGACCAGAATATATGCTCCCTCAGCCCACATTGCGTCATCGTCCGTGGCATGACCAGTTCCGTCGGAAAATCCAATTATCCACGGCTTCCTGATAATGTCTTTTACCCTCATGTTACTACTCATCTTTCTTCCTATATTTACGCTGTTCAATTTTAATCCTTGTCAGTTTTTTCTTTCCAAATGAATCATTGTCTCTATTCTTTAGTTTATTTAGCCTCACTCTTTACCATTCCCGTCACACCCTGGACAGTGATAACTCTAGTCTTGCTCTTCTCCCCTTCACCTGAGTTGAAATCGATTATCGCAAAATCAATAACTGTTAGTGAATCCGGCGAGTCGGAACTATATGCCGTCCCATTCGGCTTGAACTGGATATATTTCGGAGGATGGTTGTAATAGCCCTCTCGATCATTTGGGCCGTGCCATTTATAGGTATCGCTTTTGTAGAATTCAACCTTCTGAGGTAGGGCTTCCCATTCTCCAACGGTGATCTGCTTGTATCTCGTTCCGTTTTTTCGCACCCAGAAATATGTCCGCAGACGATTCTTGGGGACATCAAACTCAACGTATCGAGAACGCTCACCCTTCGTCTCAAACACCACATTACCGGCATCATCCTCGACGCTGCACGAGTAAACCTGTTGCGTGATTGCCATTTGCCGTGCTGCTGAAAGTGTTTGCGTTATTAATCTCGAAGCATTTCTTAATTGCACACCACGACTCATCAGATGAAATGCAGGTAAGGCAATAGCTGTAATAACAGCAATAATCGCCATAACCACGAGCAATTCCATCAAAGTAAAAGCTTTGTTTCTCATTTTTCTTTCCTCCTACATTTACGTTGTTCAATTTGAACTTTTCTTTGATTTTGTCTTTCCTCCAATGCAATACCAAGCTCCAGTATAGCATCATTACAACCTTCCCTCTTGTAGATACGCCTCACAGCCGTAGATGCCGCCTGCATTGCTCTTTTCTCATGAGGCCGATTCCTATACAACCGATGATAATCTCCAAACTTCACACCCCTCTGATAATCCTTAACATGCCTCCACTCATGTGCGGCCACCTCATAAAAGTTCATGCTGCCATAAAATGGGTCACGGTTAATGTAAAGTTTGATTTCAATCCACCCACCATCAGTGATAATAAGACGCCCAAGTGGATTCTTGCCTGCATCTCTACGAGCCTGACACTGTTTGGGTGTCCAGCCTTTAGCATACCATTCATATATCATACTGCGATGAGCACAGGAGCGTGAATACCATATAGACCGGGTTGGCTTGACCAGCACCACAACACCTGATGTACGTACACCTCCAACATTCTTTGCCGCATGATACAAAACCCGTTCGAGCAATCTATCAGGCAGGTCAGTTCTGTTGTACAATTTCATCTTCCTTCATCCTATGTTTAAAATCTTAATGACTGTCTCCAGTTCCTGAGACCAACCAAAGCTGATACCAGGTCAAGAGACTCGTCAGTTTCTTTGAAAAGAAACCCTCATGGAGGTTCCAATTATCCTTTCCGCTTCCCTCTCCGAAACACCCATCTCCTTGTTCATCACTTTGGCTACCTCACAAGCCTTATTGTAGTCCTTACCCCATTTCCAGGATGCAACACATGACCCGTTACCCTTCATAGGATAATAGCCCGGCTCGTTCTCAATGACGAGAACAGGGATATGTTCCCCATCATCAGCAAGACAATCAGTGATAATGTGATAACACCATTTCTTTCCTGTTAAATCAACCATTCTTCTCTCCTCCGTTTTTGATTTCTGATTATGCGCCATTCTATCATAGAAGGAGTCCGATGTCAAGGAAAAAATAACTTAATTTTTCAGTTTCCTCGCCACCCAATCTTCAAGCTCACTGACAGGAAATCTAAACGGCTTCTCCATTGGATAACCAGCAATAACCTCAAACTTGAAATCCTGATACCACCTCAGCGCAAACGTCTCGTCAGTGAAGTGAAGCAACAGGGCTAAGGCAAGCTGAGCAGGTCCAGACCCACTATAGCCCCAGGAGAAGCCGTCCGGACTGTGGTTCCGAAGCTTCAAGCTTTCCTCAGGCCGTAATTCTTCTCCACCAATCGTCACACCTGAGCCCGGAATGTAATGAGGCAACTCAGACTCCTGGGGAGGAGTACCTTCAATGACCACAGCACGTCTGGCCAAGTAAGCCCTGAGGTCATCTTCCATGCCATACCTATACTCGTCAAACCAGTCCTCCCACTCCTTCTTCTCCACATCAAACTGCTGCAGGCCACTCGCATTGCTGTAGTCCGGCTTAACACCAAATTCAAGTTGGAACGCATCATAATTAGTAAGAACGTCAAGAATCTTAACCCCCTCCTCGACGCTCTCCACACCCACAAAGAACGGCTCCATAGGAACCTGTGGGATATGCCATACTCTCAATGTCTTTTCCATTTTTCTTCCTTCTCTTAGAAATTCTCGTGATACTCACCACCCCTATATTCCAAAGCTCCAATATCAACAAGTTTTTCCTTGTTAATATGCACCATAAAGTCAATTGCCTCATCCTTAGTGAAGCCTTTCTGACCTAGATCATTTCCCAGGTCCTCAAAGGTAATCTCTTTCTCGTCCATTCTTTCTTCCTCCATTACAATACTGTTCAAAAAGAATTCAATGGATTTCATTAACAACAATTTCTTGTCCACGAACCTTGAGTGGAATCTCTTTCCTTATACCATCATGTCCCTCTCGGACAGGCCACCTTGGATCACTATAATCACCCAATGCCGTAGATACATACTCACAAACACGTCTCAGCATGGGGTCACTCCCACACATTCCCTTAGGCTCTATCTCAAGAATAATTGAAACCAAATACTTCTTCATTGCTTTTCTCCACTTTTAGATTACTGATTATCCGGTACTCTACCATAGAAGACATCGGCATGTCAAGGAAAAACTTAAGATAATTCCCAAGTCCTAATTAAACTAAGAAAGAGGCCCATCACATGCAGCAACGAACCTCTTTCTACACAATGCATCATCAATAGAAGGAAAATGATTATTACAAGTCCTCAGCCAGTACCTCCATGACCTGTTTCTCCTCAACCAAGGTCTTGATGGTCTGGTTCAACTGAAAAAGCAGCAGGCCAACCTCTACCATCGTCTCGTCATTGTTGAATTCCAACTTCATCTCCATGAAGCTTGGAAGGTCCAGATTCTCTATCGTCTTTTGAAGCTTGGTTATCATTTGACCCAGAACCTTGGAACTTAGACACACTTTCTCCTTGCCCTTCTTCGGCATTTTCACTCCTTGCCAAATCCTTCTGTCGTTCTCTTTTATTTTCTCGAACCACAAACATATACGCTTTCTGAAGAGCAGCTATCCGGCTTGTTATCGTATCTGTAATCTGTGGAATAGCTTCCTCAACAAATGTGCCAACTATGTTCCTGTCATACTTCAACAACCTAACAGGTATTTTCATTGTGAACTGATAGTCGATGGTCTCATCAATGTCTGGAAACCCAGCCACAAAAGTAAATGCTCTCATAGTAATTATGTCCCGTATATCCGAACCTGTGCGTTTCTTCTGCTTGCTCATTATAACTCCTTTCTCATTGGAATCATCCCTTCCTCCTCACCATACCTAACCCCACCTAGCCAACTCCAACCCCATCATGT
>Ga0307377_10000738_pt1 | contig 43152 bp, 75 predicted proteins | sample TR3MG_FD_202535 | JGI IMG/M metagenome (GOLD analysis project Ga0307377, IMG submission 202535) | Soil microbial communities from Risofladan, Vaasa, Finland - TR-3 | ecosystem: Environmental > Terrestrial > Soil > Coastal area > Acid sulfate soil | place: Finland: Risofladan, Vaasa | collected...
TTTCCTCCACCACCACCAACAAACGAATTAAAGCTAGTAGCATAATTTCCGCTACCTCCAACAACAACTGAATTATCCCCAGTTGCCTGATTTGAACTACCCCCTCCTACAAACGCTCTACCATTCAAAGTTCCTGATGCTGTATTTTGGCCGCCACCAGCAACTGTTGAATATGAATATGTTGTATTGTTTCCATATCCACCTCCAATTGTTGACAATTGACCAGTAGCTGTATTGCTTTGTCCTCCTGCAATAGTTGTATATGCATATGATGCATTATTACTCAGACCACCACCTACAGATGAAAAATAACCATATGCTACATTGTTTTGTCCGCCTGCTATAGAAGATTTTGTTCCTGATGCTGTATTGTTATATCCACCACCAATAAATGAATACGATGCAGATACTAAGTTTGTTCTACCACCTCCAACAACAGAAAACTGTGTTGTTGCTGAATTTAGTTGACCCCCAACAACTGAAGAAAAGGCCTGATTAACAAAGTTGTTTGTACCACCACCAACAAATGATGCAGTATCATAAGCTGTATTATAAGAACCGCCACCAATAAACGAATAAGCACCAGTATATCCAGCATTATTTTTATAACCACCACCAATAGTTGAAAAGTTTGTTGTGGCAGAGTTTGATTTACCTCCTACAATTGCATAATTTCCACTAGCTAAATTTGTTGCGTTATTTAGTATGATTGAGTTTGCTCCAGTAGAACTTGTCCATCCTGAAAATCCTGAACCTCCTAAATTTAATGCAGTTGTAGAACTAAAACTAATAGACCCATTTACATCTGATACAGCAAGTTTACCAGCCCCTTCAGTTGAGTTTAAAGTATTTATTCTTATTGTTCCTCCTGAAATATGTATCTTTTCAGATGCTGAATTAGAACCTAATCCAACGCCAACATTTCCACTATCTGTTATAAAAACATTTTTTGTTCCAGCAGAATTTAATACCTCCAAACCATTAGAAGTGTTGGTTGAGCCGGTTCCAAAAATTTTTATTTTATCAAATATGTTCATTTTATATTAAATAGTTTACTTTATCCAGTTATAACAACTCTGACATTTTCTCCAGGTGCAGATGAAAAAATTACATCAACAGAATTTGTTTGCCTATTTGTTATTTTTGCATTTGTTAAATCTCCTGTTGTTACTAGCCATAGTGCAACAATTACATCTGTTGTCCCTAAGTTATGTGTAATTGTATTTGTTGTGTTTGCTGTTGGTGATGTTAAGGTTGTAGAATATTTAGATATTGGTACACCAGAACTAACAATTCCAGTACCATTATATATAAGCAATTGTCCTGAAGATAGACCTGTAAAATCATGGTCTGTGGTTCCAGTAAAACTATGTCTTCTTAAATGTGGCATTAATATTAATTAGTTTGTAATTTACACATCAATAAATATGCTTCTTTATTAAGTTTGTGTGTAAAATTTCATTTTTTATACATATAGATGTATTATAATGAAAAAATGAAATAAAATTGACTTTTATTAATTAACTAACTATGTTGAATTTTGTATCTATTATAGATAAAAAATTATAAACTAAATCTTCTTGAGACTCATTTTTGTGAGCCTCAAATTCAGTTTCTCCATTATAGATTATAGTTTTTTCAAATAAATCTGTTTCAAAAACAATTTTCTTAAGAACTGGTCTTATAATTATTTTTTTAATATCGATTTCTGTGAAAAATTTTCCCTCTATTGTTATTGGATTTAAAAGAGTTTTTTTTATGTTTAAATTTATTATTGTTGGACCCATTTATATATTTTTTTATAAATAGTAACCATTAAATTATTTTATTTAAAACCCTCCATCTTTGAGTAATGCTATCATAAATAAGCTCTAAAGTATCATCTATTGATAACACAATATCTGACGCTGTTGGATTACAAATAATCCTATTTGATGCAGTACTTGCAGTATTTTGATGTAGCAATGTTACTGGATTGCCCCCTCCTGAGCTTACATATGATAAAATTAACTTTCTTCCGTCATAACCGTCAGCAAATCCACTAATTGCTATACCAGAACCGGATTGGTCATCTATTCTTAAAAATGATTTTCCACTTAAAGATAAATCGTCTTCTGTAGAATTTGATGAAGATAAAGTAACTTGTCTCGTTGATAAAGCATCTATTACAGCTAAACTTGGAGTAAATACGGTATTATTAGCTGTTTCATTTATGTTTTGTCCACCAATAATTGCTGAATAGGTTCCTGATATTGTGTTTGATAAACCATTTAAAACTGCAGAATATAAACCAGACGCATTGTTATATCGACCTCCACCAACAAAAGAGTAAGAAGTACTTGCTGTATTCCATTGACCGCCACCAACAAATGAATGTGCCCCAACTACTTTATTAAATGAGCCTGCGCCTATAAATGAATAACTCCCATCAACTAAATTGGTGGCACCTCCAACAATGGAGGAATGAGACCCAGATGCCAAATTAATTCTACCTCCTCCAACAAAAGAAAAGTCACCACTTGCAATATTTGCATATCCTGACGAAAAATATCCCCCACCAACAACAACCGAATTTCGACCTGTTGCTTGGTTGAATTCTCCGTTTCCAATAAATGAATAAGATGCAGAACCGGAAATAGTATTGTTTTTTCCTCCAACTATAACTCCAGAATTTGAATTTATACTGTTGTATCCACCTCCTCCAATAAATGAGCGAACATTTGAAGCTGTATTTCCTGAGCCTCCAACAATGGCAGAATAAGCTCCAGAGGCTGTATTAAGTTTACCGGAACCAATAAAAGAATAGTTAGATGATATTGTATTTATTCGACCACCAACCAAAGTAGAATAATTTCCACCTAATGTATTGCCTGAGCCTCCTCCAATAAATGAAGTAAATCCATTAATAGTATTTTGTTTTCCACCAACTATAGATGATTGATATCCGCTATTTACAACATTATAAGTTCCGGCTCCAACAAATCCATGTTTGGCATTTGTTATTACTCTATTTGAATCTCCTGCGCCAATAAATCCACCACCGCCAGCTGCTGAAACCAAATTAAATCTACCTCCAACAATTGTTGCGTATCCAGTACTTCCTGTATTGAAATACCCTCCAACAACAATAGAACTGTTATCTAATGCTTTGTTGTTTGTCCCACCACCAACAAATGATGTATATGTACCCGTAGATGTGTTGCTGTTTCCACCTACAACTATAGAGTGATTTCCTGATACTGAATTTGATGCACCTCCTCCAATAAATGAACGTTGACCTGATGTTGTGTTATTATTACCTCCTCCAATAAACGAATAAGATGATGAAGCCAGATTTTGATAACCAGAAACTACTGCTGAATGTGTTGTTGTTGCTGAGTTTTGATATCCGTTTCCAACAAACGACATAAGTCCACTTGCTATATTTCCATAGCCGCCTACAATAGTGCTAAAACTTTGACTTACCTTATTAAAGGTACCACCTCCAATAAACGCATTTAATGTTACTGCTGAGTTGCTTTGACCTCCTACAACAGAAAATGCTCCACTTGCCAAGTTTCCAGAACCATTATTTGCAATAATAGAATTTAAACCGGTTGACGCTGTCCAACCACTAAACCCTGTTCCTCCACTAACTGAAGTTAAAAATATATCATATAAATTCGTACTTCCACTTAAAATGGTTCCACCGCTTATTGTGTTTGCGCTTAAGCCACCACCGATTGCAGTTCCTGAAAATGTTAAACCATTAATTGATGGAGATGCAACCAAATTCACAGTTGGTAAAGCAGCCGTTCCTCCCGTTGTTATGTTGGTTCCGTTTTGAACTTTTGTGTGTTCTGTGTCGCCTCCTATAGATTGAAATATCGAATAAAGATTCGTAGAACCACTTAAAATAGTTCCGCCGCTTATTGTATTTGCGCTAAACGCATTTCCGATTGCAGTTCCTGAAAATGTTAAACCATTAATAGATGGTGATGCAACCAAGTTTACAGTTGGTAACGCAGCAGTTCCTCCTGTTGTTATATTAGTTCCGTTTTGTACGTTTGTGTGTTCGCCGGTTGTGAAAATTGAATACAAATTAGTTGCACCACTTAAAATAGTTCCACCGCTTATTGTGTTTGCAGAAAACGCGTTTCCACTTGCAGTTCCTGAAAATGTCAACCCATTAATAGATGGAGATGCAACCAAGTTTACACTTGGACTATTTGCTGTTCCTCCGGTTGTTGTATTTGTTCCATTTTGTACTCTGGTAACGTCAGTTACTGCACTTATAGCCACACTTTCAACAAAAGTCCCACCTGAACTTAGTTTAATCAGTTGATTTGGTGTTAATCCACCAAAATCATGGTCAGTAGCTCCCGTAAAAGCATGTCGTTGTAAGTGAGTACTCATTTGTTTTGGTTATGACTTTGTCATAATTAAATAGTTTTGTTTTTGAGTTTTTAAGTTAAACTTTCCTTTTTTATATAACAAGTTATATTTATAGTATGAAAACAATGACAAAGGAAAAAAATCATATAATCCTCAAGAAAGAAAAAAGAGGTGGATTCACTATAGAAAGGGATGAAAATTTTGCTCACTTAATGGCTATGAGTTTTGCATTTCACTCAAAATATATGGAAAGTATTTCTATGGAAAAAGGACAAATTCTACAAGAAAGTCCAAAATTTCTTAAACTTATGGAACGCCTCTCTTCGGCAGACAAAAAAGTAAAATTATCTTTAAGTGATTTGAAAATTTTAAATGAGTGGGTAAGATGTATTACGGAAATAATAATAGAATCACCAAAAATAGATTTAAAAGATGATAATATTATTAAATTTTTTAGAATATCACAAGATTTTGTCTCAAAAACAGGAGCTGTTATTTAAAAAGATATTTATACAAAAACGAGAGAGAGATGGAAAATAAAGATGATGAAAAAAATAAGACTCCAATATTTTGTATAGATTGTATCAAAAGAAGTGGATATTTTGAAGAAGATTTTGTTTATAGCAAAATAGAAGAGCCTAAGTATTGTAAAAATTGCGGCTCCAAAGTTTTGGATAAACCAGATTTTAAAGAACCATCACCTAATTAAATAAAATAAAAATGAGAATAAAAATTAAAGTTACATACTCAGATTATTCTGGAATAATAAAAGCTTCAATATTTTACATTAATGGTTGGTATGAATTACAATCATCACTTTCATTAAACTCAATAAACGAAATGGGAGTGTTAAAAATTGAAAAAGTAATTGAAGCAGATGAAGCTAACACAATTGATACTACTTTAAAAAGTTAATTAAACCTTTTTAATACTAATATTCATATCGTGTGGAGCAACTCTATTTCCTCCAAAATAAGGAAAAAGATAATATCCCCATTTTGTAGTTTTTGGCTTTGGGATGCTTGACCAACCTATAAGTTTACCTTCCATATCATTCACTCTAAGTTCATAGTAACTATCACTTGCAAATATTTCAAACAAAAAACTAGTTTCAGTAGGTATTGATATTATTTTTGACATAACTCTTTTTCCTGATATATAACAATAGCTATAAATTCCTATTTCATCATCATCAACATTCCAACCAAAGCGAACTGAATTTTTATGGTGCATACCAAATGAAAATCCAAATAACTTATTTATATCCAAATCATCAACATCCCCAAATTTGTAAATACAATTTTCTTTAAATAGGATTTTGCGTTTGATATATTCTGTATCAAATTGTGGCCTAAAATAAAATCCAGACCTATGCTTTCCTTTCTTAATCAAGTAGTTATCAAACATTGTAAATATAAATATTAAATCTTTTGGCTGAATCAAGTATTTTTTATAAATTTGTTGTATAAAAATATAAAAATGAAAAACTCAATTATTTTAGGATTTATTATTGCATTTGTTATTGCTGTGTTCGCGGTATGTTTTTTTATACATCCCGTATTGGTTTTAACTATAGGAGATATTATAACATTAATTTGTATTGATGTGTTTGTGTCTTTTGTTTTAGCTCTTTATTTAAGCGATTATTTTAAATCAGAAAACAAACAAAACAGTTTAATGACTTGGACTGTTGTTGGCGCTGCCCTTCCAATAGTTCCAATTGTTGCTGCAATTTTAAAATACAAAAAATCAAAAAAATAATGAAATTAATATATGCAGGAGAACAGTTTCATAAGCCTAAGTTTAGTATTTTTTTAGCTGGTCCTACGCCTAGAGATATTTCTGTAAAATCCTGGAGACCTGAATTTATAGAAGCATTAAAATCAAAAGGTTTTAAAGGTTCTGTATTTGCTCCTGAAAATAGAGTTATCGGGAGTCCTTATGATTTTGATATACAAATTCCTTGGGAGGTTAAAGGCTTAAATCTAGCGAACATTGTTTGTTTTTGGATACCAAGAAACCTAGAAACAATGCCGGCATTCACTACAAATATTGAATTTGGTGAATTCATGCATTCAAATAAAATCGTAGTTGGATTTCCTAAAGACTCTGTAAACAATCGATACATAGGAAAGAGATGTGAAATGCATGACATTCCTTTATATGATAATATAACAGAAATGGTTAATTATATTTGTGACGAAGAAATGAAATTCATAAACAAGTGCACTAAATGTTTTGGTGCTGGAGATATTGAAAAAAATGGAAGAGGTTACAAATGTTCTGCTTGTGACGGTAAGGGTTATAATAAAAAACCAAAAAACAAAAAATAATTTTGTAACAAATTAATAAATTTTTCGTTTAATTAATATGTCAAAACCAACAGCTAAATTAATGGTTATTTCTGGACCTCTGCAGCAAACAAAATTTATGCAACGCGCGGATGTATTTGAAGAAAGTAAAGTGGTTGGTACGACCAAATATATGAACATAAGTTTCAATGAAGGTACAAAACTTACTCAAAGACACATATCGTTAGTAATTGATTCTGTAAAAAAAGCTCTGGAAGAATCTGGAGAACTTGTAACATTTATACACTTAATTCAAACACAAAATGGTAAAATAATAACCTTTAATCAAGGAGAAATAGCTCCATATGTAAATTCGGACGTAAGATGTGTTTCTGATGGTGAAAGCTGGTATGTATTGTGTGATTATCTTAAAACTGCAACCGGTCTTGATATCATAACTGATGAACATAGGTTTGTTATAGGGGTAGGGATTAAATTGGAAAACAAAATCGATTCAATAAAAATAAAAAAATAATTTCTTGACTTTTGATTTAAAATTAGTATATTTACTTAAAATAAGAAAAATGAAAAAATAGATTAACAAACTCTACATTATCACTAGACGTGATTTAATTCCTGGCAGTCAAGCTGCCCAAAGCATTCATTCGTTGCATGAATTCGAAAAGCAACAAAAACAATCTTACGAAGATTGGTACCAAAATTCAAAAATCATAGTTTTATTATCAGTTGAATCTCTTGAGGAGCTTGAAAAGCTTTATCAAAAATTAGAGATTAAAAACACCTGCATTTCAATTTTTTGTGAACCAGATTTAAATTATGAACTCACATCTATTTGTGTTTTACAGTGCAATAAATCTAGAAAACTATTAAGGAATTTACCATTAGCATTATCTGAATTTTCAAAAAAGGAAGGGGTACAAAATGCTTAATTATAAAGCTTATAAATTAGGTGGCAAAATCCCATATAAAGTCACTCAGATGCGATGGGAAGATAATGACCAATTAGTGGCCTTTGATGGTGCTTGGTACAATGTTAATGATTGTATTTTGTGCGCTGGAACTGGGATTATAAATCCAAATGATAAGGAAGAAATTTTTGAGGGCGATATTCTTTATTTAGATTTACAAGACCCTTCATGTTATAGCAAAGACTGCATAGGAGTAGTAACTTTTAAAGATGGCAAATTTATGTGGACAATTATAGCTAAAGGCGGTTATAGTTGGGCAGAATATTCATTGAGTGGAAAAAGCTGGAAAAAATTAGGCCATATAGCATATGGTATTGAAACCTTTTATCCATCAGATGATATAAAACATAGTTCGTTTTTACAAAAGATGGTCGATAAGATATTTGGAAATTTTGTTGGAGTCATGTTTGAAAAATATGATAAAAAAGGAGTTACTATAAAGAATGACAAATTCTACTTAAAAGATACACGACATGAAACAAAAAGATATGAAAAATCTGTTAAAAGATTACTTCATAAATACAAAAATTACCTTGAAATAAAAGATAAAATTGAAAAAAATGAAATTTATCCGGATATTTTAAATTCTAAATTAAAGTTAATTGAAAAAAAATAACTAAATTTGCCCACAATGTATTATGACAACATAAAGGATAAATGTGTTCGCGAAGCTGTTGAGGCTATGCCTAAACTTCCTTGTGAAAAAAATTTGATTAAAACATTGCCTAGAGCATTAAGTTTATTAGCAAAAAATAAATACAGCACCTCAGATGGATATAGATGCCACTCTGAACTGAGTGCTTTAATTGCTCCTTTGTTGGTAAACAATTATAATGATTTTAAATTCATTACTGAAAATAAAGAAGAAAGAGATGCTATAAGCAAATTTCTTTTAATTGCTCATAAAAAAAAGATTCATAAAATGATGGAAGAATATTACGATGCTATTAGTAATATTTTAAAACACAACAAATTTTGGATTCGAGACATAGAAACTTGGGAGTGGAAAAGCAGAAATACATATAAGCAATTTAAATCACTTGTTTCTCATTTATTTTGTAAATATGATGTTCCTGAATTCATGTTTCAGTGCTGGGAGACAAGAACAGATTTACACATTAAATGGTTTTTAAGTTTAGCTAATGGTGATAGTGCCAGAAATCTTAAGCAGTTCCCATTTGAAATGACGAGAAAGATGGCTTTTGAATTTACAAAAACTCCATTTCCAGGTTATTCAATAGAGGATTCTATTAGACGTTGTCAAGTTATTGGTCTAGGAGGAGATGAGAGACTAGCAGACGCAGTGTTAATGTCTAGATTAAGAAATCAATTTTCCAATAATGACTTTTGGGTAACAGTTATTCAATTCTTTGCTGGAATTCCTATGCTTAATTTAGATGAGGTAGGAACTATTATTGATTATATTAATCAAAAAAAGTTTGTTGCGAAACATTTTGTAAAAAATGGAGTTAGAATGCATAGTCCTGAGAATCCAAATTTTACCATTAAAGGAAAAAACATAAACACGCTAATACAAGAAACTCATAATTGGCATAAAGAGCTTAAGAAATATAGCAAAGCAGATATGTCTGCACATTGGAAAGGAACTGGTATTGAAGATTTTATTTACACCGAAGGCAATAAAGAAAAAAATAATTATAAAATTTATGAAATCATAGAACTAATAACAGCAAAAGATTTACACAAAGAAGGTAAGGCAATGCATCATTGTGTATTTTCATATTTAAGCTCTTGTGTAAAAGGTTCTTGTGCAATTTTCTCATTACAATTGTTTGGCACCAGCTTAGTTACTATAGAAGTTAGAAACTATCAAGCCGTTCAAATAAGAGGTCCATACAATAAGCCTCCAGAACAAAAAGAAAGAATGATAATTTACGATTGGGCAAAAAAGAATAATATAGAAATTACAAAATATGCAATAAGGAATTAATAACAAATAAATAAAACAAAATGACACAAGAAGAAGTAATTGACTTAATGAAGTCCAGCAAAAACTCACAAGAATGGAATGCAAATTGTGAAAAAGTAAAAGAATCAAATAATAAAAACTATCCAAACTATTGGTATACAGAAATTATTTTATCAGGATTAATGGACAAGACTTTAGGTGAAGGTTCATCTAAAATTAGAATCACAACCGGATAATAAAAATATTAGCCCTATTCAGAAAGACACTTAGGCCTCTAAAACCAAAGGTGGTCGGTTAGATTCCGACATAGGGCACCATTTTTAAATAAAATTATGAGATTAGAATCTGAAAAAATAGAATACATTATTAATAACAAAGAAGATGAATTAAAATTATCTTCATTGGTATCAAAAAGAATTAAAGAAATTATTTCTGAAGGCTATTTTTTTTGTGGAGCAACAAAATATTTTAAAAATGGTGTAACATCTTTTCGTTTAGTGTATGAACGTATGCTCGAAAGAAAGGTTTTAACAGAAAAAAATAAAAACATTTCATATAAAGATTTTGAAGACGAGATACATAGAAACATTTCTCTGCATTGTAGTGAAAAAATGTTTAAGGAAAGACGACAAGAACAAATAGAAAAGATGATGTCAAAAAGTTTATATTCTAATAATTTGTTTGATGAATTAATATCTAATAGAATGTTTGTAAAAGGAATACCTGCTGGCCACATAACTACCTTAATTGGGAAACATGATTAAATGTGAAATAATTTGTTCTACTAATGTACGTTTCGGAAGCGCATTAGATGATTATAACAATAAAGTAAAAACATTTATAGAACAATTATCTATAGATGGTCATACTTTCATTAGTTCCAACATAGTAGTTTTTGGTCAAGAAATGAATTATTTTAGAAATGAAATTATTTATAGGGAAAATCAAACCAGAGAAGTTATTTTTGAAAAAACTTCCTCTTAAATTTTCTAAAACTCCATCTAATTTTTATAAAAAAATTATCAAAAGGATGTTTGTGACCAATTTTAGCAAATCTAATATCTCTTATTAGTTTATGTCTTTCATTTTTTAATGCAAGCGCCATTTCAAACTCCTCAAATTCAACACAACTTAAAGTCCATTTTTTTAAAAGCTCTAATCTAAGATTTAAACTCAAATCTTTAGATTCTACTTTATATCGTAAAATAATGTAGTTAACTTTGTTTTTGGTTATTGAGCTCATTTTTAACACAGAGAAATCTTTACAATAAATAGCTCTAATTTACATAAAAATACCACATAAATTTGTGTTTATTAAGAATGTTTTTTATATTTGCGTTACCATGAGCAAACAAGCCAGCAAAACGAGTGAGACTAACATTTCCTCTATCGACCTAATGAATAAAAAGAAGGTTTTAGAATCAACTACGGAGATTTTAAAAAAAGAATTTGTAGGAATTGATAGTATAATCGACGAAGTAATGCATTCAATAGAATCTTGGTATGTTTACCCTCAAGGTCAAATGAGACCAACTGTTATCAATTTATGGGGAATGACCGGCGTTGGAAAAACATCTTTAATTCAAAGAATGTCTGAGTTGTTAAATATTGGAAATAAACTTTTCAGATTTGATATTGGAGATTATTCATCTGGGGACATGAAATTAAGAAGTGAGTTTTCTACAAAATTAAAAAACAACGAGAACCAACCTGTTATACTTGTATTTGACGAATTTCAATTAGGTAGAACTATTTCTGAAAATGGCTCTGAAGTTGATAGGTCTGGATTGAGAGCTCTTTGGGATTTGTTAGACACTGGAAAAATAAGTATAATTAACGAAAATTATTATAGTAGTAAAATAATTTCTTTACTTATAAAATTAGAATATTGTATCCAAAAAGGAGTGGAGTCAGTTAATGGTAAGATAACTAAAAATTTAAATACTCACACTAGTATTTTTTATAACACAATTCAAAAAGGAAATAAAACTTTAATACAAGAAGATGGTGATGAAAAAACAGACCCATTATTGTTTGTTCCGGAGGAATATGTTTATTATATAAAATCATTATCAGAAAATCCATATTTAGATACCGACTCTTCTGTTAGGGCTAAATTAATGAATATGAGTCACACTCAAATTATGGAATTTTTAAATGATATTGTATCTAAGAATTCAAAACCTGTAATACATGACTATTCTCAATCGGTTATATTTATAATAGGAAATCTTGATGAGGTGTATTCTATGGCCGGAGTAGTTGACCCAGACTATAGTGCCGATATGTTTTATGAGAATTCTAAAAAAATAACAATACCAAAAGTAAAAGCAGCTCTCAAAAAAAGATTTAGAATAGAACAAATAGCTCGTCTAGGAAATGTTCATGTTATATATCCAGCGTTCTCTTCTGATTCATTTAAAAAACTTATTACAATGGAATTGGATAAGTTCAAAAAAAGAGCAAAAGATAGATATGGATTTAATATAGAAATAGATAGTTCAGTAAATGTTATAATATATAAAGAAGGAGTTTTTCCAACTCAAGGAACTAGGCCTATTTTTACAACCATAAATGTTTTGATTGAAAGCTATGTTTCAAAAATAGTATCTGATTTAATTTTGGAAAATTTAAGTGCTGAAAAAATTATATGGAACTTTTTGGACAACGAATCAAAATACGAAATAACAATAATAGAAAAAGGAAATAAACGTACAGAAAAAAAATATAATTTAAACCTAAAATTAGATAATCTAAGAAAGTCCACTAAAGATGATGAGCAAGCTCATACTGCAGTTCATGAAAGTGGTCATGCTTTAATGGCTTGTTTGTATTTGGGAATAGCACCGGAAGAGGTTGTAAGTAAAACGGCAAGCATATCAGATGGATACTGTAGAATAAAATACCCTGATGTGTTGACTTCTGATTTTGTAAAAAAAGATATAGCAGTTGGATTAGGGGGATACGTTGCAGAAGAGCTTATTTTTGGAAAAAAACTACTCAGCAATGGCTCTCAAACAGACATAGAAATGGTTACGGAAAAAGCTATTTCTTTTATAAAGTCTTATGGTATGAATGGTTTTCCAATTTTAATTGGAGTAGAAGCCGTAGATATGAATCATAGTCATTATTTTGAAACTGATGAATCTAATAAACAAATAAAAAAAATCTTAGAGGATGGCTTAAAAACAACAAGGTCATTAATTAAAAAGAATAGAAAATTATTACTCAAAATGTCTGAATATCTTTCTGAGAATTCTAGAATGGAAAAAGATATGGTTTTGGAATATGTTAAGAAATATGCAATAAACCCTCCAGAAATAAAAGAGGCTGATAATTATTACAGTTTTAAACAAATTTTAGAAAAAAAATTAAAAAAACACAAACAAAAAGAAACATTTTAACAAAAACTACGTTTAAACATATAAATCATGGAAATAAAAGATACAACATTTGAACAAGAAACTAAGGATTGCATTTCTGTTATTGATTTTTGGGCCGAATGGTGCGGACCATGCAGAACACTATCACCTATAATAGATGAATTAAGTAAGTCCTATGAAGGCACTGGGGTTAAAATCTTAAAAGCAAATGTAGATGAATGTTCTGAATTAACATCTAAGTTCGGAATTAGAAGCATACCAACTATTGTTGTTTTAAAAAACGGAATAGAAGAAGGTAGAATTAATGGAGCAAGCGGCTCTGTTGCTAAACAAATAGAAGAGTTAGTAAATAAAATAAACATATAACCTATGATAAACAAACCAAGAACAATTCAGTTATTATTCATAACAATTTTATCGTTTTTGGCGACATCATTGTTTAGTCAAGAATTTCCAAATAACAACGGAACTCTTATTAATGATTTTGCAAATATTATCCCAGATGAACAAGAGTCAAATTTAAGAAAACTCGTTAAGGATTATGAAAACAAAACAAGCATACAAATGTGTGTTGTTACAGTACTTTCACTTGAAGGAGCAAGTGTTGACGATTATGCAAATTCTTTATTTAGAGCATGGGGTATAGGACAGAAAGAATTGAATAATGGACTATTGATTTTAATTTCACTGAATGATAAAAAATGGAGGATAGAAGTCGGTTATGGACTTGAAGAGTGGATTACTGACTCTTATTCTAAAAGTGTTGGAGAAATAAATTTCAAACCAAATTTCAGAAAAGGAGATTATTACACAGGAATAAATATGGCTTTAGGTAACTTCATGTCATCTCTCGGCGAAAATGGTTGGAAACAAAGACAGGAATTATTAGCTATTAAAAAACAAAAAAATGATGAAAATTTTTATAAAATAATTGGATGGATAACCTTCTTTGCTTTTGTTTTAATTTTAATTATTTTTGGTATTTTTTCACATAAAAGAAAACAAGAAAATGAAAGAAGAAGACTTGAAGTTGAAGAGGAAAGAAAGCGAATTCAAAAAGAAATAGAAAGAAAGAGGCTTATTAAAATAAAAGAATCAAAAGAATCGATAACGTCCATAAGTGAAGAATTTTCTAATACAAAAAACATTCTAGAGAATTTTAAATCAAAATACACTAATTGTGAACATAATAAGAATTATGTATCTAGATTGAAAAAGGCAAGTATTCAAATTAGGGAAATGTTAAACCTAACACCAGATGTTGATTATGTTAATATTTTAAATTATTATAATACTATTTCAAATTCCCTTACATCTATACAGTCAGAAATAAATGAAAACACATCATTATATCGCACAATAAATTCAAATTATGAAAATTTAGAATCATGTGTTTTAGACATAAAAATGACACTAAAAGGTGTTGAAAAAACATTACAAAAATTAAAAGAAAATTACTCTAACATTCCAGAAGAAGATACTTTGAGAAGTAAAGTAGAAAATTTATTAAATGATTACGAAAATCAAACTAAGAATTCTAAAAATGAAATAGATTCTGGAAATTTTGAAAAGGCTAAAACTATATTTTTAAATTCTGAAAATTCGTTATCTTTCTGCACTAACCACATAAAAGACGCAATTTCAATTGAAAGTAAAATAAATTCAGCAGTTTCGTACCTAAAAAATAGCAAACAAACCCTCAGCCCATCAATAAATGTTTTGACATCATTAACAAACAATAGTGATGTTTCTGTTACAACTAAACATTTAATAAAAGACAAAATTAATTTAATAAACTCTTTTGATTTTGGGAGATATGAAAAAAATCCTTTATTTGGACAAAAGGCTTTGGTTGAATTACTTAATGATGCAGAACAAACAATTGCTAAAGGAAAAAGAGAGGTTAGTGATGCTGAAAATTCTAGAAAAAAAATAGAAGAAGAAAAGCGTCGCAAGAAGCGCCAAGAAGAGGAAGATGAAGAAAATGAAAGAAGAAGAAATTCCTATTCATCATCTTTTAGTTCTTCTTCTTATGAAAGTTCATCATCAGATAGCTCATCATCATTTGGTGGCGGAGATTCTGGAGGCGGTGGCTCAAGTGGAGATTGGTAATAATATGATTTAATTAATATAAACAAATAAAATAAACAAAATGGAAACAAAAAAAATAATAAAATACGCAATATTTGGATTTTTAACACTAATGATTGTATTTGGAACAATAGGTTCTTATAATTCAATGGTTAAATATGATGAGGCAGTAAGTACATCATGGTCTCAAGTTGAAAACGTTTATCAGCGTCGTGTAGATGTGATTCAGAACTTAGTCAATACTGTTCAAGGAGCTGCTGATTTTGAAAAATCAACACTTACTGATGTTATAAATGCTAGAGCAAAAGCCACAAGTATAACCATAGACCCGAGCAAATCAACCGGTCAAGACTTAATGAAATTTCAGCAGGCCCAAGACAACTTAAGTTCAGCACTATCAAGATTGATGGTTGTTGTTGAAAAATATCCTGAATTAAAAACTAATCAAAATTTCTTAGAATTACAATCACAAATAGAAGGTACTGAAAATAGAATCACGGTTGAGCGTAAAAAATTCATAACCTCAGCACAAAGCTATAATCAATATATTAGATTGTTTCCAAAAAATATAATATCTGGTATGTTTGGGTTTGAAAAAAGACCATACTTCGAAGCTGATGCTGGTGCTAATCATGCTCCAGAAGTTAAGTTTCATACAAAATAATAATTTAATGTCAGAAACAATAAAAAGCAAAATATTATTAAGAAGAAAAAGATTAGAAGAAAAACAAAACTGGTGGAAATCAGAGGTTAATAACAGAATAAAATTCGGAATTTCTAAAAAAATTTTTAATTTAGCATATGGAAGATTTGGAATACCATTTCATTCCATAAAACATAAGACAGATTTTGAAAGTTTAGAATCTAAATTTTATGAATATAGATTAAATGTTGAACTAAAAACAAATTCTGAGCACAGAAAAAACATAAAGCATTTTGCAAATGAATTTGTAAAATATAAAAAATATACTTTTAAGCAACTGGAAGATTCTGGAGGAGCTTTAAAACTTTCAAAAACATGTTCTTTTGTTCATATTATTATTAAAAATAATATTGAATATAAAGAAAAAAAAATAATAATTTACCGCAGAACAAAAGATTTTTCAGAATCAAATTATTATCCAGAAAAGGTTAAGGAAATTTTTATAAATGATAGATATTGTATGGCTGTGTGTTATTTATATAAAGACTGTGTTATTAGAGAGGTTCTTTTTGAGAAGGATTATAAAAAGTGTAACGCAGAATCAATAGAAGATATAGTGCAAGAATATGTTGATTAGTTTTGAAAATACAAAAATATCAGATAAAGCATATGGAGAAAATCTTCTAAAACTTTATTCTTTATGGGAAAGTCTTATAATTAAGGTTTATAGACTTAATGCCACTTTAACGGAAATAGACGAAGTTGAAAGTGTAAGATTTGCAAGAAATAAAGAATTGATTTTTAATGATTGGGTAGAAATTACAAATGAACTATATGATGTAAATGAAGAAGTTTGGAAACAAAACATAAATACGTGGCACAGCTCTTTTTTAAAACAAAACAATTCATCTCAAGGCGACACAGTAAAAGTGAGATTAAAAAATGGTTTAATTAAAAATGGATTTATTTTAATTGAACATCCCATTTTATCCAACATAGTTATTGTGGGGCTTAAAAATAATGTCACAAAAGGTTATTTTAGGGCAAATCTACCTTCTAGGCCATATAATGTCACTAGAATGGTTTTGACTGAATTTAGGACGGTATTTGAAAATCCGTAATTGAAATTGTGTCATATTTATAACTAAATAGAATATAGTCATGAGTGATTTAAAAAAATACATATCAAAAAAATTAGATATTATCTTAGAAAGTGATAAAAAATCACCTTCAGAAATAGAGAAGAAATTAAAATCATTAGGGTTGCCACCTAAAGCTTTAAAGAAAGCTATGGATAGGGTTAGAAATTCTGGCTTTGTAGAAACGTCTAAATCGGATGATGTAAATACGCCAGCAAATGATGTTCTTTCTGGGAGAATACATTCTGACGATGAAATTAAAAATGTAGTTCAAATAAGAAAGTTGTTTAAAAATAAAAGTGCAAAATTAATAAACAACAAATTTCAGACAGAAAAAGATATTTTCATTAATCATTATGATAATTTATTTAATAATGGAGCCTCTGATTTTCCTGGTATATTAGAATTTTATAGCGTTGTGTCTAAAAGAAAAAGAATGAGACCATCTGAAGGTCAAGGATTCATTACTAGAATGGAACCAGAAGATGCTAAAAAATATGGCAAAGAAATAGTTAAATATTTTTTGGTAAAAAATTCTGACATATACCCAATGAATCGTCGAGCTAAAATGGCTTTAAATTCTTATCTTGAACTTATGGGAGCATCAAAGGTTGATGTTCCTTATGTGGATAAAACAAAATCGCATTATTATAATAAATACAATTTAGACCAAATTTAATGGTTTACACAGATAGGGTGCACTTAGTCGCAGACAGCCTTGAAGAACTTCATAATTTCGCTATTAGCATTGGTTTAAAGCGACATTTTTTTGAAGGAGTCAAAAAGGGTCATCCACACTATGATTTAACTAACAATGCAATACTTGATAAAGCCTTATCTGCCGGCGCATCAATAATTGGAAGTAAAGAAATAGTTAAGCTCAGCCACATGTTGGTAAAGCCAAAAAAGTGATTTAATTACTTCTTTTTTCCTTTTGGTTTATTTTTTATATTATCAACCTTCTTTGTTGGTTGTTTCTTCGCAGGCTGTTTTTTTACAGGTTGCTTTTTTACCGGTTGCTTTTTTACCGGTTGCTTTTTTACGTGCGGCTTTTTTGTGGTTTCTTTTTTGTTTTTACAAGCACAGTTTGAGTCACATTTACATCCACAATTTTCGCAAGAACAGTTGATATCACATTTGCAGCCATTGTTTCCACAATTACATTTACAAGTTACTAAAGGCTCTTTAAATACTATTGTCGTTACAGCAGGAGTAATTGTTTTGGCCACAGGAATTTCAACTATAGCTTTATTTTCTCCAACTTGTTTTTTGAAGAATCTTTCGAATAATCTATTTAATAAATCTTTCATTTTACGAGGTTTCAACATAAATATGTCTATTTTATTGTAATTTTAACAATTTATTTGCTATATCATATTATTTTACTATCTTAGCATCCAAATTAATAATAAATAAATTATGAAAAAATCAAAAAAACAACCAGCAAAGAAAACGGCAACAGTAAAAAAAACTACAAAGCCTGCAAAAAAAGCAACTACTGCTAAAAAAGTAACTAAGAAAACAACTAAGAAAGTTGTAAAAAAAGCTACTCTTAAAAAGTCAGCAGTAGTATCAAAAAAGACAGTAAAAACTCCAATTAAAACAACTTCTCAGTATGATGTGGTTCTTAATCATTTAGTTAAACATGGTTCAATAAATACCATGGAAGCTATTAAATCTTATAATGTTTTAAGATTGGGAGCTGTTATTTTCAGCTTAAGACAAGGTGGAATGAACATTGAAACAGGTGTTCATACTTTCAAAAACAAGAATGGTAGAAAGACTAAAGTTGCAAAATACGTTCTTCAAGCATAATAATAATTTAAAACAAAAAATGCGAATCAAACGGTTCGCATTTTTTTTGATTTTCTTAATTAAATTTGGCTGATAATAAAAAAAAACATATCTTTGAATATAAATAAAATAACGATGAAAAAAATATTACAATTAATTTCTTTAATACTAATAACGTTAAGTTTTGGTTTTAAAAATAAAATAAACACAGAAGTAAATAAAGAACTACTGTGTAAACAATGGGAAACTGATGCTCGTGATGATGTAAATTCTAAAATCATAATCACATTCAATCCGAACAATACTTACTCACATGAGTATTCAACAAAAGGAATTCCTAAAAAAGAGTCTATTTTTATGACAGGAAAATGGTCAATTGGAAAAGATAAAAAAATTCATATAGAATTTAACAAGTCTCCAGTTATAGATATTTTTGAAATTGTTTCTATGAAAGAAAATGAATTAATCATGAGTACGGCAGTTGGGGTTAAAAAATTTCGTAAAATAAAATAACCATTTTCTTATTTATGATAAGAAATAACTCACACAAATCAGTTTTAGTAGAAAAAATTTATAATTTTGATAAAAATTTTTCTATTTTGCTTATAGCTAAATTCAATACGCATACGGTATACGGACCACCAGTTGGCGAATTTAAAAAATACTGGAATAGTGTCTATAAAAATGGACATTCTTATTCTTTAAAAAAAGAAACCATAAGACTCAATTCAAGATTGTAAAAAAATGAAACCTCTCCGGCAGCGAACTGGAGAGGTTTCTATTGTTTTGCAACAATAACGGCCTAAGTCGTATCCTTAACGTCCTTGAGAGACGTAAACTTTTTTATAATTCTTTGAATTCTTATTTTTAGAACTTTTTGTTTTTGCGTGGACCCCTGGATTCTTTTTTTTAGGTTTATCTCTAAATGTGGAGGAATTTGTGTTTGTTGTTTGTTTCTTTGCCATTGTTATTTGTTTGTTTGGTTATTTGGTTATTAATAAATATATAAAAATTCACACTTTCAGTCTTCCTTTTTTTCTTGATTTGTGTCTTTTGTGTCTAAAAAATTCATGAGTTTTTTTATGGCAAAACCAGGTATGTCAACTAAAACTCCACTAAATATAACAACAACAAAAACAGACCTAAAAAGAGATGAAATATACTCTACTGTAACTTGAAGTGTTGGGTCGGCCCATCTAAATATAACAAATATAAAAGCAGTAATAATTGCCGAAATCCATATTTTTGAAAATTTCAATTTACTTTTTATTAATAATGTCGAATACCAGTTGAATAACCCGGTGTGTTTTAAGCCATAAAGTATATTTATAAACATTAGAATATAAAACCAATTAAGGCCATCTAAAAATAAAATTATTTCAGGCGCAATTCCATTAGTCCATATAGAATCATAGAATGATTTAGGTGGCAATAAATCTGTATTCATTGTTGTTTGGTTATATATAAATACAAAAATTTTTATTATCTTTGTTAAATTAATTCACAAGTAAATTATGCCTATTAAAATAGATTTAAGATTTGGAGATTGTATTGACTTGATGAGCGACATTAAGAACGAAAGTATTGATTTGATTTTTGCCGACCTCCCTTACGGAACAACAAATTGTAAATGGGATTCATTAATAGATTTGCCTCAATTGTGGAATCAATATAAAAGGATAATAAAGCCAAATGGTGCTATTTTACTGTTTGCTCAGACTCCATTTGATAAAGTTCTAGGATGCTCAAATCTTCCTTGGTTGAGATATGAATGGATTTGGGAAAAACCACACGCCACCGGTCACTTCAATGTTAGTCAAATGCCACTTAAAGCACATGAAAATATTTTAGTTTTTTATAAAAATGTTCCAACTTATAATGCTCAAAAAACACAGGGTCATAAGCCGGCAAATAAATTTACTAAAACAATAGAAATTCAAAACAAAACAGAAGTTTATAATAGAGCCAAATCAAATGTTTCTGGAGGAGGAAATACAGATAGGTATCCAAGAAGTGTTCAGGTTTTTTCTTCTGATAAGCAGAAAACGAAATTAAAAGGAACCAAACATTCAACACAAAAACCACTTGCTTTGTGCGAATATTTTATCGAGACTTATTCAAATGAAAACGAATTAGTTCTTGATAACGTAATGGGAAGTGGTACAACAGGTGTGGCCTGCATAGAAAAGAAGAGAAATTTCATAGGAATGGAAAAGTTTAAAGATATTTTTGATGATGCTAAAAACAGAATCAAAAACACAATAGAAGAAAATCAAAATAAAAACAATTTTAAATTAACAATCAATGAGTGAGATATTAACACAGATACCATTTACGGCTCAACAGATAATAGAAAAATCCGAAATACATCCATTGAAAACTAGGAACATTTACTTATATGGCTCAAGGGTTTATGGCACCCATAATGAAGATTCTGATTATGATGTTATATTGGTTGGGGCAAATTTGGTGGAGCGTACTGAAAAGAATTTAGAAATAGATGGTAAAAGATTAAATGTTCATATCATAACTCCAGATGCATTTAAAAGAAGTTTGGAAAATCATGACATAATGAATCTTGAATGTTATTTTTCTCCTTATTGGGTTAGGCTGCAAGAAAAAGAACAAATTAAATTTATTTTAAATAAAAAGAAATTAGCTAAGAATATTATTGCCCAATCATTTAATAGTTGGAGAGGCGGAAAACATAGACTAAATGAAGGAGATAATTATCGCGGACTTAAAAGCATATTTCATTCACTTAAAATGCTTATATTCGCTATTCAAATTATGGAAAACGGTAAAATCACAAATTATTCAGCTGCCAATTATTTACATAAAGAAATAAATGATTGCAACGAAATTGACTGGGAATACTTTAGAGAAACGTATCTTCCTTTTAAAATAGAACTTGAAAATAAATTAAAAAAACTTTCTAATTTTTAAAAAACAAAAATGATAAATTACCGCATTATAAGCGATTCTAATGACTATTATGAAAAAGAGGGGTTCACGCGTATTGAATCTCCTTGGACTGTATCTAAACCAATTTCTGACATAACTAAGCCAGATTATAAACAAGACTTTAAGATTGAATATAATCAAAAGGTTTTGGTGGCTTCCGGAGAACAATCATTCCTTTATTTATATTTAAAGCAGTTTTTGCCAAAAGGCCGATTCCAAACAACCACCCCTTGTTTCCGGGATGAAATATTTGACACTACTCATACGAAGTATTTTATTAAAAATGAACTTATAGATACTCAAAATGTAACTAATGAATCACTGAATGAGGTCGTTGATAAATGCTTTATTTTCTTTTCAAGATATCTAAGAAAAGAAAATTTAACAGTTGATAAAACTGAAGTAGGATTTGACATTAACTATAATTTTTTAGATAAACAATACGAACTTGGTTCATACGGCATAAGAGAGTGCGATTTTCTAGCTTGGATTTATGGCACTGGTTGTGCAGAACCGAGATTATCTTCAATAATAAATTTAAATAGACATGGGATATCACTTAAGAAAGATTAAAAAAGGTAAACTTGGAGAGTTCTCTAAAATTCAAGAAGAATTCGAAGAACTACAAGATGCTATTGAGCAAAAACACGCGGTTCTTGAAATATGCGAACTTTGTGATTTGGTTGGCGCCATAGAAGCTTATGCTAAGAAATGGAACTTATCATTAAATGATTTGATTAAAATGAAAGAGTCAACAAAAAAAGCCTTTAAACAAGGTAGTAGGTAATGTTTGTATTGTTAAATAAAAACAAAAGAGTAGTTTTGGTAGAGAAATTTTCTGTACCACCTTGGTTTAGTGTTATGCTAAAAACACATCCGAAATACGTGCATATAAATCCAATAGAAACATATAGAATAGTATTAATGGTTTTAAATGGAGATGATGTCACGGTAACAGAAACATATACAGAAGAAGGGCTTTTAAGGAGAGGAGTGGAAATTAACAAATGGGGATGGAATCCAGAAAAAATAAATTTTGAGCTATTCAATTTTTTTATTTATTTTAACTTAATCTCATTAGATAGTGGTAATCACGACACCGGAGAAAAACATTATAACGTATTTGCAAAATAATATAATATGACAACAAATTTTAAAAAAAACCTTTCAAAAAGAAATCAAAAATGTGTTGAAATTGCGACAATAATGGCTAGTACTGTTTATCCTAGACTTGTTGACTTAATGAACGTATTAGAGATGAAGGAGGTTCAATTTGAACAAATGGAAAACTTTAGATTATGTTGTTTTACAAAAAATTATAAAATTCAATTTTATGATGTTGAAGAAACTTTATCATCAAATAATAAAAAAGATATTTTTGAAATTAATTGCAAAGGAAAAGAAATATGCCCATATTTTCTTAGAGGAATAAGAGAAATAGAAGATTTTCAAAGTCCTTTAGAAGAATATTTAAACTTTTGCAAAGCTGCAATAAATGCATTATATTTACTTGAAAACAAAACAAAAGAAATAGATAATGTTCTTGAGGCTGCAAGAAAAATTTCAACACCTTTAACTAGGAATGTGCTTGTGGAGAAAAAAACAAAAAGACATGCAACGCAAAAAAAATGAAAAATTAAAAAGGAAAGTACTTTTTGAAAGATGTAACAGTGTGGATTACATAAAAAATTCAGATGAGTTTTTAAGAAGTATTGGCATTGGAATTTATATATGGTCTGAAGACAGTCATTCTTTAAGTAATTATTCAGTTACTATGACATATGCGGCCCCATCAAATAAAGAAAACTTAGAAAAATTAATAAACATTTATGGTGTTGAAAGGTTATATGATTTCTTTTATACATTTTGTTCAAATCCAAGAATTAATTATATGCCTCACAATCCATATGATTTTAGAAAAAAAGGTAAATCGGCTATTTTATCAAATAATGATGTTCACCATTTTGTGTATGCCCCAGGAAGAATAGTTTCTAAACATGGTGAAGTAAAAACATTTCAAATTTATTGCCAAACAAAACAAGTACTTAAAAGTGCAGGATATGAAGAATTTTCTAAATCTTTCTAATTAATATTTTCTTTTATAAAAAACATCATTGCCTCTAATCCTTTTTTTTGCTCTATTATTATTTATTTTTGATTGATATTTTCGTTTTCTTTGTTTGCCGGAAGTAACATTTCTTTTAAACAAAAACCTTCCTTCTCTCCATTCGCTTTGAAACTTTCCTGGTTTTGTTTTTTTATAACTCCAGCCGCTTTTGTAAATGTGTTTTAAGAGCCTTTTTTGATTTTTATTCTCTCTCATACGTCCGCCACTCTGAGCATTCATTACGAAGGAAAATAATAACAACAATATGACTAAAACTTTTTTCATTTAAACAGGACCATCAAAGATTCAAGAAAGGCCTCTTTGTATAAATATACAGAAATACTTGTATGCGAGTTGTGATGATTATCCTCCATTTATTGGAAGAACCGATTCATATTTCTGTCTAAACTCACGTTCAAAAATGTCATATTTTTCAACATAATTTTTTTCAGTTAAAACCATTCTGGTAGGGTACATATTTACATGCTTCCCTTGTTTGTTTAGTTCTTTACTATCACAAATGTTGTGTTCCGACAAATTTCCATATCTTCCTTTCACGCATAGGTAAACATTACAATATCCTATTGTTCTTAGTTTTTTATCCATTCTATAGCCATAGCCTATAATAAAACCTTTTGTGGTATGAAATTTAGAATACCCATTTATTCCTATGCGTCTACGCTCGCCATAGTAAGTAACTTCAACAGTGTCATATCTTTCGAAATGATATAGTTCAATAGAGTTTATATTGTTAATTTTTTCTATTAACACTTCTCTGTTTGCGGTATATCTTGAGGATGCGTACAATTATCTTAATAAGATGTGGGGAGAGAAGGCTTCGAACCTCCATGCTGTTAAGCCACTAAAACAAAGTCTTGCGGATGTCTTTGTATAGCTGATATGCCAATTCTCATATCTCCCCAGTTCCCTGCAGCGTATATCCTAGCTGCAGGGTTTTTACAATTACTGAAATTGTGTAGACAAAAATTAACTGAATTTGATGTTTATTGTACAAGCGTTTCGCCAACCAAACTGCCCCGCCTTGTTTTTGCTCCTAATTACCTAAGAGGCCGGGGATGGATTTGAACCACCAATTTCTTGTTTTTATTATTCAGTCTTCTGTCCTTTTTTAGTTTAAGGCTTAGGCTTCTGACACAACACTAAAACCGCAATTTTAAATGTAATGCTAACTGTGAAGCTAAGTCTAGGTCAGTATTTTAATTATATTTTTCCTGTATGAAGAAAGTTAAACAACTTATCTGCATTCATATTCGATTTAATAGCTTCGGCATCATTTGATACTTTTAAAGCCTCGATTACAGCATTAAGTAATTTAGTTCTTCTACGTAATAATTCTGCTCTCTCACGATGAGACCACTCACCAGAGAATTTTTGATAAGTGTAATCACCAAGTTCGATGATAGTATCTTTTTGAGCAACTTGAGGCTTATAAGACGAAGTGTCTTTTAAAGAACTTAAGTTTGGGTCATTTAAAATGTAATTTTCTTTTGTGATTGATTTTTTAATTCCTTCACTTTTGAAACCTTCAAAAATTTCGCGACCTTGATATTGCTCTTCAGATGTTGAGTTCCATTCTTCATCTTCGCTACGAACTGGAATCATAGAATACATTTGTTCTAATTCTCCATTCTCAAGAAGAGATTTTAATCTTAATAATTCTAAAGAAGAAAAAGTTCCAAAAACAACTCCATCAAAAGAAAGCTCGGCTTTCGCTACACCAGCAGCATTAGTTGCTTCTTGTGAAAATAATGAATCGATGTATTCTTGATTAGTTTCTTTCAACCAATCTAACTTTTCTTTTACAGTTGTTACAACAAGCTTATTACCTCTTTCACTTGGCAAATCAACAGTTCCGGATTTAGCGGCATAAGTTTTCTTTTCACCTTTAAAAGCTGATTGCTTGTCTTTAAAAAATTGGATGTAGTCCTTAATAGAACTTTTGTAAGATGTTGCTAAATGGTCTGTCTTAGCTAACAGTACGTTTAATTTTGTTTTTGATTCTGTGTTCATGATAATAATTATTTAATTAATGTTTAAGTTGAATGCAAATATATTTAATTTATTTTGCATAAAAAAATTTTTATTAAGAAATTTTTAAAAAACTTCTGTAAAAGATATTTACAGGTTCATTAAATAATTATGGAGGAGCTCTCTAACGTTTCATTGTGTCTAATTTTTATTAAATATACAAAACTATTTTCTATTTGTCAATACCTTTAACGTTTTTTCTGTCAAAACCAATCTAGTTGTTGCGATTGTCATATTATCTCTAGATATTTCTGTAATACCATTTGGATGTTTTATTGAAATTATTCCAACCTTTCTTGTTTTATTTAACTCCTGCCAATCATATTCGCAATATACAAAAAAACCTTTATATCTTCCTTTAACACCATCAGCATTTTTATCATAACCATCACCAATACTAAAACCGGTACAATTTATTTCAACAGTATCTCTAAGTTCAAATTCTGGAGTTGGCAATATTGCCATTATTTCTTCTTTGGTTTTCATTTTTAAGTTATAGCAAAAATACTCATTTTAGTTGATTTTTTTGATAAATTATAGATATTTATTTAAAAATTGAATTATGAAAAAATCTCTTAATGAAGAAATAAACAGAATGAAGGTTCTAGCCGGAGTTAAACACACAGAAGAAACTTTAAGCGAAGAAGAGAATCGATTAATTGTAGAGGGTTTATTATCAAACATAGCAGCTGGTTTAGGGCTTACATTGGCTACTTTCACAGGAGCTTTAGGGCAAACTAATGTAAATAATTTAAAGTACAGCCAAGACAAAAAAGAAACCATAGAGTTGGCCATGCAAAACCCAGAAGTTCAATCAAAACTTAAAGAGTTAGGTGTTCCAGATAATAACATCGATAGACAAATAAAGAATTTAAAGAAAAAGAAAATTACAGGTTACGAAACAAGAAAAGTTCATTCAGATAAAGATTTACAAAGATACTTAAAGTTAGGATATCACTTAACTTCTGTAGATAGAGATACTGTAATAAAAACATTAGAAGCTACACCATCTCAAACAGTAGAATCAATCCAATTATCAATGGATGGAGAAACAATGTTTGCTAGTGGAAAATTTACTCTTGGAACAACTGATGTTGAAAACATTAAAAGCGTATTAGATTCAATAGAGCAATCTGAAAGCATTCTTCTTAATGTTACAATAGTTTCTTCCACAGATAAACAACCACTACATCCAAGGTTAAAAAACACTTTAGAATCTATGGGTTATACCGCCGACAATCAAGGTTTGAGCGAAGCTAGAGCTAACGGAGTTTCTTCTGTAATAGAATCTTTAGGAGTGGATAGTTCAATAGTAAATAAAAAAATATTATTTGAACAAGGTGGACCAGAAATAGACCAAAGTGCAAGATATGTAGTGGCAATTTTTGATATTGTTAAGGTCATTTCCATTCCTCCAGCACCCGGAGTTATAATAAAAGAACCAAAAACAACTTTTGAACTTATTAAACCAAAAATTAAAAAACATAAACATATTAAGTTTAATTTTTGCAAAATACCAATGGGACATTATAGTCCAAAAAACTCTGCTACAGATTGTTATTACCCAGCTCCTTAATATAAATTAAGAACAGCTACCGCGTAGTGGAAAATCTTATTTTTTGTTTTTCCTGAACTTAACTTAAATTCCATATTTACGGTATAATATTGAATAGAGCAAGCGCCCCTTGTTACATCTTTTGATTCCATATTTTCTTTGTGCCCAGTTTTTGAACCAATCCATTGGCTGAAAAATGAATCATAAATTTGTATTTTACTTTTAGAATTAAAGGTTGTTGATAAATTATCAATGGCACAGTTTTCACGAATAGACAAATAGTCTTTCTTAATGAATTCATTACATCTGGCATCAAAAGATAATTCCTCAAAATCAGGAACATCAATTTCCTCACTATGACAAATAATACCTTTATTGTAAGGTGCTGAGTTTATGATGGTTATGTACTTAGAGTGATGAGAAGCCATTTTATATGCAGAGATATCCCAAACGAGCTTTTTTAGGCCCAAAGAGTCTCTGTAAGCATTTATCTTACCAAACAAAGCAACTTCTTCTTCAGATTGACCAAATAGCCCAAAAGACGTTGTAAAACACAATAAGACTATAGTTAAAAACCTCTTCATAACGCTTCTTTTATGTTTAAACGAAAAAACAGCCGAAATGTTACAAATGTCATTAAAAGTTAAAAAGGAAGAAAATCATTATCAGTATCTGTTCTGTATTTTTCCACAAAAGTTTGTCTAGTATAAACTATCGGAATAAGATATACGACGTTATGGCAATCTGGGTTTGATAAAAAAACCGTACTTACTTCTTTTGGCAATATCGATGAATAAAATTTAAAATAACTTCTTGTTATGAGTTTAAATTTTTCTTTCCCATAAAGCTCAAAATTATCTTTATACATTTTTTTAATTATGAATTTAGCATTACTATTAAAATTGTTCAAATCCATAACTTTGTTAATTCTTAAATTTATAATTATTTCTTTTGTAAGAATAGCTAATTGTCTTTTAGATTCTTCTGTTATTTCATTTGAAATTTTTTTTTCAAAAAGCCAAAAAACATAATTACTATCTTTCATTATTATTTCTGATAATGATGAACCTCTATATTTTCCGAATGTTATAATCATATTAAAAATTTGTAAAAAAACTTATTGGACACATAGTGGTTGAGCGCGATACTCTATTCATGAACTCATTTTTGTCTATTAATTCTTGATTAAAAGAATGTTCATAGTTTCTTCTATCCCAGCCATCTGGGTCATATATTATTAACTTATATTTTTTATGTGCAATATTGCACCAATCTTTTGATGTTTTTAGAATATATTTTTCCGTTAAAACATTTCTGGTCAATTCCATTTTGTAAATGTAGTAAAAAATACTATCTTCACAAAATGATTGGTGAGGTTACTATAAAAACATATAAGTTAAATAAAAAATATTCGTATCACTTTCAGAAATACGGAAATACATCACCAAGAGAAATTACTGTAGAGGAGGGACGAATTATATTTTGCGCAAGTTATACAGGTTCAAATGGATTTACTAAAAGTAAAATATGGGTATTGGCAACACCAACAGAACCAGCTTATGTAACCTATGAACAACCACTTAGGAGGGTTATGGATGAAGGATTTCTTGATGAAATAAACTTAGATGATGAATTTAAACTTATTAATAATCACCTAAATAAAGAAGTTAGATATTTGTTAAGGAAAAATAAAATGTTAACAAGTCAGGTTCTTTTGGAAAAATATCCTTTTCCAACCACAACAAAATCAATTTTTTTAAATAACGAATTATCCATAAGAAGAATGTTGCAAGAAAGAGCAAGTAATAAACCAACGTTCTTACAGAAAATAATGGGAATTAATTAATCACAAGCACTTTTTTGTGATAATACTTATTCTTAGAAGAACTTTCAATTCTGTATATTCCATCTTCTACTGGATATTCATCTATGTTAATAATGACTAAAACATTGCCTTTTTCTTCTGATATTTTAAACATAGAAAAACGCTCTTGATTTAAAACGTTTTTTAAAACCAGTAAAACTTTTCTATCATCATTACAATCAAAACTTGAAAATGTAACTACCATCAAAAAGCTTGTTATTAAAATTAATATTGCCTTTTTCATTTGGACCTCCTTTATTTATAAATAACGAGGTTTTTTCTTAAAAACGGGCAATCGTATTTTTTATTAATTAGGGTCTACTGCATTGCCAGAATTTCCATTCCATGAAATACTAGAGCCCCAAGTCAATTGGTTTCCAGTTTGAGTTCCCCCAGTTGTAAGAACTTTTGTTATAACTGGCATTGCGCCCGTTAAACAAGTATTTCCCGAAACATCAACAGCGCTAATGTCAAGTGTTTTTGTGTTTATCCATATGTTTTTACCAACACCTTCAAAATTCATTTTAACATACCCATCTATATAAGGCAAAAACCCTCCAGTTCCAGCTGAATCTGTTGTAGCAGGATAGTTACAATTACCAATAGTTATATTTCCAAGAGAATTAGAAGAACTACCAAAGGCCATGTGGTTCCACCCATACCCCGGGGAATTTTGAGTGGATTTTTCGTCGTTTTTATAACATAGTCCACTTGCATCATCATCCTTTAAAATGTATAATGTTGTAACTTCATTTAGTGGTCCCTGTATTAAAGTTTTTAAATTTGAATCAGAATAAGCAAATCCGTAAGAATTTGAATTATTGTGTAAAACCTCAGCATACATACTTCCTTTGTCTCCATTTTCTCCAAAAGGCTTAAGGTAAGAATAGTTTACACTATAATTAACCCCATCAGAATAAGTTGGATTTGTTTCAAAATACCCTTCATTCATTCCAATAACCAAATTTCTAAATACTGAATTAGTTGTTACCACATCATCAGTTGAGCCAGACCTATTTTGAGGGACTGTGACTCCATTAAAAATTAATTTGCCACCATCTCCCTTATATATAATATCATTATTAAAATCGTTTCCCATTAACATAAAAGTATCTCCTGAATTACTTTCGAGATAAATACATTGTTCAGGATTTTGCTGAAAATAACCTGTAAATATTTTTTGAGTTCCATCTGATAAAGTATCAGAATTTATACATAAATTAGTTCCTGCATTATACAAGCTTTCTAAGTACGAATCAAAACTAGGATATGGAGTATGATTTATTCCCGGCGCTACAATTTTATATTTTGTTCCACCACTACACAACACTTCGCATCCAGGATAAGAAGTTTTTAATTGGTCTATAATAGATTTGTTTGAATTTTTATAACCTAAAGACCAAGTTGAAGATGATAAGGCAATTGGAAGTCCAACAATATCTACGTTGGATAAATTTATCCACAAACACATATCGGCTGCTTTTCTCGAAAATTCAATCCATCCATAGTATTGACCACCATCCGGAATTGGAGCCGTTGTACCTGAAACATTTGAAGGTAATTCTCCATATCCAAAATATAGTCTTCCGGAATTTATAAAATCCATCCCAATCTCCATAGTATCTCCAGTAAACACGGTTAGTGGATAAGATGTGTTCATTTGTACTCCACCCGATATCGACGCGTTAGAAGTTAAAAAACTAGCTGGGTCACTTGGGCCATTACTTGAAGTAATTGCGAAATTTAAATCTAATCCATCTTCTGATAAGTTTCTGAGATTTACGATGTTGAATTTTATTGGTTGCATATCTTTTTTTGGAATAAATAACCCCCAAAAAACCTTAAAAACTAGTTATATTCAACCTTTCGCTATTTTTATGTTTTTCAAACAAAACTACTTTTGAAGTATATAATTCAAGTTCGGTATCATAAAGAACATTAAATGAGCGAGTTGCTTTTATAAGTTTGTTTTTAGCAAATATAATTATCATTTCATATCTATAATACTCATTAAAGTATGTTGATTCTTTTTCGTACTGGCTTTTTATGAGCATTACCATAAGACTATGCAAAGTACCTGTAATTTCTCTATTTCCTTTTATAATCAAAACAGAATCTCCTGTCTCTCCAATGTCTCTTCTGACTTCAAATTTTTTATTTGGGTCAACAAAATTCCCTTCCACATCAAAATATGGTCCATTTTTATATGTTTGAATAGCTGGCATTGTTTTAAAAATTATATTCTTTTCTAAAAGTTACACTTTCATATGTGTGATTTTCTATTTTATATTCCTTCTCAATTAAAACCATTCTTAAAGGATTAACAGTGTCATACGTAAATTCAGATTTTGTTCCATTTTTAATAATAGCCATACCACAAGAGTTTCCAACTGAATATAAGAAACCAGAAAATTCAGTGCCCCCTTTAGAAACACAAAAGACTGTATCAAATTCATAATATTCTTGATTTCCTATTGTTTCCATTCTTGTCTTTTATGTCTAAATTCATTTTTTTGTATAAGCACTTTTTCAAATAAAACCATTCTACATGTACATATTTTTGTGTCAGGATAATCAGTGCCGAAAAAAATAGAATATTTTACACCTTTACTATCAAGTAATCTAAATACTATATAAGTGTTTGTATCTTCATAATCTTTAATTGAAATAAGAAACCCTTTATAGCTTTTATCGCTATTTGTGCGATAACAATCTACAGTATCACCTTCTCTGAACTTCATATTCTCCTTCAAATTTTAATTTCTCAGTTAATACCATTCTGGTATGAAACACTCTTAAATGCTTAATGTCAAATTTTGTTCTTGTTATAATATCCTCTTCAGCACTAATTAAGAAAAAACAATTATTACTAAATATATTTACTGCCTTAAATCCTAATATTTTAAAATTTTCACCATGAGTTATGATATTAAATTTAAGAAAAAAACCTTTCCAACTTTTTCCTTTTTCTCCAAAAACCTCTACAGTGTCAAATGTTTGCAGACCCAAACTATCAAAGTTGTATAATATATATTCGTTTCCTAATCGTGCCATGTTATTTCTTTATGTTTTCTATATTTTTCACAAAGCACTATTCTACATGGCATAATTTTAATAATACCATCTATGGTAATTGAACTTTCGTCATAATAACTTTTTTTTTTCAAAATAAACATATCAAAAAATTTACCAACATAAAAACCTCTTTCTGAAAAAAAATCACCTGACCGTGTTTTAAAGCAAACTTCTACACTATCATACTTTTCAAAATTCATAACCATATTTTGTAACTCTTCAATTCTTGACATAGGTGAATATTTTTGGTGTATATTTTTAGATATATAATCTAATTTTTGCATTAAATTCATTATTAATATAAATCCCTTCTTCTTCTTCTTGGTTTTATTCTTCCTTGTGTTTTTATTATCTTATCATCATCTAAAATAAATTTCTCAAAAAGAACCATACGACATAAAAGTATTTTACAACGACCATCAACATAAACAGAAACAACTTTTCCTTTTGTATTCATACCACATATGTTTGTGTTGTTGTAATGAAAATTATTTACATCATTTTTAAAATATGAATGAATGTATGCGTCAGAATGTAAAAAACCTCTGATTTTATTTCCTGTATAATAAGTGGTAATTTCTACAGTATCAAAAATATCATATTCTTTTTCAGGTTCTTCCATTTTTAATCTTGATATAACTCTTCTAATCTTCTAACATATACCATTGCTTTTCTGGTTAGACATATTTCTCTTAATTTTTCTATCCCCTTCTTATTTATAGTAACCTTTTCAAAAAGAACAATTCTACAAGGAAGTATTTTATAAATATGACCCACCTTAATGGGTAGTATAAATTTGCCAACTCTTGTCAATATGTAAACACCATCATTATAATCAGAGTTTGGCGAAGCAAAATAACGTAAAGTAATTATTAAAATACCTCTTAGTGAAATTTTTTCACCTTCTATAATACGCGTAATTTCAACTGTATCGTACTTACCAAAATCAATCATAACCTATAAGTATTTTTGATGTGTCGTGTGCAAATTGTTTTTTATAATCCCATTTTTCAACTAAAACCATTCTACACAACCTAACTTTTAAATCACTACCCAAATAAGAAGGGCAGTCGTTATTGTTAAATCCAATTACTACTCTATCAAACATACAAGAGTTATAATCTTTTTCAATACAATTAATATTGTATCCTCTCATGAATTCTTTTGTCCCAATATTCATATCGAACTCAACCTCTATGGTGTCGAAAGTACTAAATTTTTCTAGCATTATCGTTTTCGAATTTAATTGTTTCACTTTGTATTTTATTAAATCTCTTTTCAACCAAAACAGTACGGCATAATTTTAACTTACAAGGGTTACAGCACAATCCTGAATAATTGAAATAATATTTATGTTTATCATTTATTGCGACAAATTTACCTTCATCACTTAATACACTAATGTTTTGTAGAATTACATCGCTATAGCAATAACCAAATAAATCATTGATGGTTACTGGGAAATTATCTTCTGTTTCTTGAGTTGATGAATATCCAACCAACACTCCTCTGATTTTTATTTTACGTTCCTTTGTCCACCCAAATTCGGCTTCTACTACATCATATACTGTATTTCTTTCAAATTCCATTATGAAAATCGTCTAATCTTTTTTTCTACTAAAACTATCCTACATAACTGTATTTTGCATACTCCAGAAAAAGCTTGTCTAATTTGATAATTATTGTAATCATGTTTTTTTCTCATAAAAATAGATACATCTTCAAAACAATAAAAACCTAACACTTCTCTCTGAACACACTTAGACAATAAACCTCTTATTGTTTGTGGTCTACCAAGCGCAAATGTTGAACCTAGATGCCCAGTAACTTGCACTGTATCATATTTATCAAAATTCATATTGATACAAATGTAATAAAATACTATCACATAAAAAAACCCTCTTTTTAGGGAGGGTTTTAAGTGTTATTATGTTAACTATTTAATTCTCTTCATTTAAGTTACTAGCCATATAGTTTTTAAATTCTTTTCTTGCCAATGCAACTTTGTGCCAACTTTCCTCATTAGACGCATCAGTTAATGAATCTCCTAGTTGTTCTATACCTGCAGGGATGTGTCCTAATTTTTTAAATGAAACATTATTAATGATATCGCGAATAATACTCCAATCATCTAAAAGAATAGCATCATCCAACATTTTCTTTAAAACATCCACAGAGTAAAGTGCTCTACTTGTTGGTTTTTTATCTAACCAGCCGGCCATTTTTGATTTATCATCAAATGACTCACTGTCATCATCTTCAAATCCAGAGCCAAGGCCCATGCTTCTACCAAATACTTCAGATACTAATTTTCTGATTTCAAGTCTAATTTTATTTTCAGGTGTCATTTTAAAAGGTTTTGAAATAAATATTCAAAAAAAATACAAAGTCATACAACCTGATTAGAGAGAACATTTAAAAAAGTCATACAACCTCTAAAGAAAAGATTTAAATGTTATAATGTCCGATTTATCCGACATTAACCCTGTTTTTTGTACTTAATGCATGATTTATCCGACATTATAATATAATTTTCGCACAACACCAAAATAGAGTTTTAACACATAAATTATTGTTTATGTAAATTAAAATATTTAACTTTAACCTATGGAAATTAAAGAAAAATTTAAAATAGGATTTTATAGGTTTATGAGCTACTTAAGCGTCTTTATGTATGGAGCTTATTGCGATGGAGTAATGCATGGTGTGGTAATCAAACCACATCAATGGGCCCTTACTGGATTTTTTGGAATAGTTTTCTTCTTAATGTCTTTAAGAAAAATAGAATATTAATGAACTGGTTTAGAGGAACAATAAAAAACGAAGAAGGTAAAGCAATTTTCTCAAGAAAAGGCAAATTTGAAAATAAAGAAAAATGCCTAGAAACACTACATCAAATAGTTTGTGTTGATTGTCCAACTGGATTTGATATGATAATTGATTATCGTAATCATTTAAGTTCCGGCTTGGGAACAACATATTCACACAAACCATTGAAATCATTTTATAAAGATATTTCCAAACTAACTTTTGTTGTTGAAGGATTATGATAACAGACTCTTACATAGAAAAAGATGGGAAAAAAATTCTTAAAGCCAGCTTGCTTTTTGTTTCTGAAAACGAAAGACTTTGTGATGGTTGTGATGAAGAAAGAAAATGCGCGTCAATAGTTGCCATCGGCAGTAAAGATGTTATTGTAATCTGTAAAGATTGCCTACAAGAAATAATAGATAACTTTTAATAATGAAATTATATTTAACCATAAGACCTTTACAAATTTTAGTATTGATTCTTTTTTCAATACTATTTTTATCTGCTATTAAAAATGATGCAGTTATAAAAGAATCCATAATTGATACAAAATGGTTTATTAAAGAACAAGATTCCATTGCAATTTATTTTAAACACGATAATACATTTTGGATATACAGGTACAATACACAACAAGTTGATTCATTCTCGGTATGTAGATGGGATTTACTTCATGATAAAATATATCTGTCAGGCACTTTGGAAGTAGATTCAACATCAGGTTTGCCCATACTCCCAGAAACACATAGGATGAGCGTTTTAACTTCTGTTGGACCAGTTACAAAAACATCACCTTCGTCTTATAGGTTTTCACAGTCATTCAAAATATTATTTTTGAATAACACCAATATGACAGTAAGCAGTCCAGCCAGTAATAAATCTATTGAATACACTAATTCTTTTTAAGTGAAAATCCCAAAGAAGTATAAATTGGTTGTAGATGATATTCTAGCTAAAGCTGAAAAGCACAACATCAAAGTAACCATCGATAAAGGAAAAACCTTACCTTATCCAATAGGAGATTTCCCTGTACACGGCTTTTTTGTTGTAAATGGTAAATACCCTCAAGGAGAACTTGGAGTGGCCATTGGAGACCCTCCAAATGAATGGATTAAGGTTTTAATACACGAGTCTTGTCATATGGACCAATTTGTTGATAACGTTAAAGCCTGGAACAACAATTTTGTTTATGACTGCAAAACAAATAAGATAAAAGAATCTATCGATTTAATTGATGAGTGGGTAACCGGCCGGGAGTTCTCAAAATCAATTTTGAAGGATTTGACCAGCTCAGCCTTAAATGTTGAACTTGATTGTGAAAGAAGGTCCGCGAAGAAAATAAAAAAATATAACTTGGACATCAACATCGAAGAGTATATTCAACAATCAAATTCTTATATCTATTTTTACCGGTACCTCGAAGAATCCAGGAAGTGGTATAAAAAAACTCCATACCAAACTAAAAAGGTGTGGTCCAAAATGCCAAAAACATTTAAAAACGATTATTCAATAGTTCCAGAAGAATATAAACCCCTCTTTAAAAAAATATTAAATAAATGAAATCAATCGATAAAATAGCGAATAATATGTTTTATGGTTTTGGCGGAAAACTTGAGTTTTATTCAAAATATTCAAAAGGCTGGAATTCACTCGACATTCCTTCTGTTTTTAAAACTACTGAAAACTTTCAAACATATTGTTATTTAAAATATTCATGTATTGATGCAGATTCTGTTTTTTTAGCAGAAGTATCTAAACAATTAAATAAAAAATAATGACACCAGAACAAAAAAAGAAGATATCGAACTTTGGAAGCTTAAGCAACACATTATAGGAATGGTTGGAGATTATAACTCAAGACTAAACAGATTGGAAGAATCCAGAAAACCCTATATTAGTTACACTAAATACATTAGAGGGTTAGCGCTGACAGAGCCTTTGTTAAAAGAAGTTCTTTAATCGTAATAATTTCTCGGGTCATTCATATCACTAAGTCTGTCTTCCATATCTTGGTGATTCATTCTTTTTAAAACATCCTCAGTTTCTTTTTCATGATAAATAGAAAATGAACCATTACCCAAATCAACCGGAGTTTCATATTGTAAATCCCAACCTTGCAAATAATCAAGATAATCTTCAACTTCATTAGCATTCATAGTAGTTGTTTCCCAATCATCATTACCTTCATTGTTTTCACCTATAACACCATCACTTGTCAGCTTTTTCATTTCCTGAAATAAACCACCTTCAATAATTGCATTTATTATAGTTTTACCTTGTTCTGTCGAAGGTTTAAAATTTTCCAACACATTAACAAAACGTCTAACCACATCTTCTAAATGATTATACTCTTTATGCTCTTCGTTTAAATTTTTAATGCCAGATAACTCCTGCATTCTTTTCTTTTCTTCGCTTAATAGGTTCTTTTTCATTTTATAATTTTTATAAGTATAAATAGTCTTATTTTTATCGGCGTAGCCACGCGATTAAATTTTTTTGGGCTCCTTCTTCATTTTCTCTACCAACACCATTCGGACCGGATAAATCCTTACTCCAGTATAAGCCGTTATTTTTACGGATTTATTTTCTCCCCTCTGAGAACCTACTATCATCTTCATTGTAGTAAAATCCTCACTAAAACCTCCACAACCATCACAAGATAAAAAAAGACCCTTGTACACAATCCTCTCGCGCATTGTGTCCAAAGTCATTATTTTAACCGTGTCGTACTTTTCAAACTGGATTAGTTTGCCTTTTTTTTGATTTAGATTTTTCATTTTATAATAAAGACAATTCTGTAAACGTCCCCATTATGGAGAGTTCGTCGTCTAAATCATAAAAATCCTTGTAAAAGGAATTGAGATGCAAATATAGTCAAAAATTTATAATAGTCAACTATCTTTCCGGAGCCGCCCACACAATCCTAAACTTATAACTTCCCTTGTTTAAAATCATTTCCCTCTGGTTTGCATGATAATACTCCTCCGGCAATTTCTGCACATCAACCACAATATTCTCAGGCTTTGCAACCATCTCAACTACAAAAGCCGGCGAAGATGGATATTCATCAATGAACCTTCGCGCAATTAACGGATTCGTTGTCCAAGAAGTTAAATGAGGAAAATTGACCTCTATAATTTGACCAGCCTTGTAAGGTGGCTGAGTTTTAGAATTATGCCTAATCTGGACCTCCTCAATACCTTTGTAAATCTTAATGGGCTCCTTGGGCCTAAACGGCGTTAACTCTTCCCATATCTCCATAGTTAAAGGCTTATGCATTATGTCGCCACCAATATAAGAACTTAAAAACCTTTCAGCCTCTGAAGATAATTCGTCCGCGTCCATAACCCTTTCAGGAAAATGCTTATCGTACTTTCTAAATCCACCAATAAGCTTGATATTTGAAATATCAGAAGTTTTAATTCTAGTAACAGGCTCCTGAGTATATCTATCATAAAGAAAGTAACCAGAAAAATCCTTCGGATTCGGCTGCTGCTTATTATTAATAGTTTCATCTGAAAGTGGGTCATCCCACCTCAACATATCGGATAGTTCCAATTGCTTATATAAAGGCTTCTTTGTTTTGATTCTATAAACATATTCACTGTCGGTTCCTGAAGCGTCTGCTCTATTAAAAACGTCAGCCGCTATAGTTTCATTTTTTTGAATATCCGAAAGCTCTAAAGGAGTTTTTGAATGCAAATAAACATATCCACTATAGATATCGCCCATGTCATCAATATGCATTTTATTGTAGTCCTGAATCTCAAATAGGATTTTACGTATGTGCTTTCTAATTGATTCCATTACGACACCTTATTTAATACAGGTTCTTCAGAATATAATTTTAATAACTCTACAATACGATTCTCTAGAGATTTCACATCCTTAAAATGTTCTTCTTTGCTCAAATAATTATTATTTAACCCCATCTCATTGGTGTGATGTAAAACAAATTCTTTTTTTTCTTTATCATATAAAGGATTAATTAACACATAAGGATTCTTATCTCTCAAATCATAAATAATATCAGTGTAATAGTCTTTAATTCTCTGAAATTCTTTTTCTTTCTCTTTTACAATCGGAGACTTATATTCAACATCCCTATAACAGTAATCATACTTTTCCTGGTTCTTCTTTATAAACTCAAGCACAGCTTTTTTACAAGCTTCCGGAATATCATTCTTAATAATGTTTAAAACATCTTTCTCCATTGAACTTACCGGCTTACGATTTGATTTGGCATTAAAAGGATTTTGATTCTTTTCGCCATGCTCACTTGATAAAATATGATAACCGGTCTCGTTGGCCCAGTAAAATCCTCTCGAAGCATATTCTCCGATAAAATAAGTAAACCTTACCTTTCTACCATTCTTAAATAAGAACCTAATCAAAAGTCCTTGCTTAGACCACGAATCAAATCCTGACTTATCAACTTGGCACCATTTCGCCCCTTGACCATAAATATGAGAAGTCATCTGACTTTTTGGAATCATACAGACCATATTTTTGTCACGGTAGATAATCTCAACTTCATCTTTGTATTTACCGGTCAATTCCTTAAGAAGGATTTTGCGAACCTCGGCTCTAATATGTTTTTCGGTCAAATCCATCTTAATCGTAAAATCCTTGCCATTCTTCTTTTAAAATAAAACTACCAGGCTCTACTTTACTTGGAGAAACCATATAAAAATAAGATTCTGAATTTGGGTTATGAACCTTCTTCATAATTAAATCACAATATTTTTCACTCCCTATAGCTAAAACAACTGTATTCTTATTAACCCCTTCAATTTTACCCTGAATAGAATGATAACCCCACTCAACTCTTCTATTAGAATGTTTCGATGCAACACTCTTCTTTCTGTTTACAGTAACCCACTGTTCAAAAATAAACTTTCTTACGCTCGCGCGAATATGTTTTATAGATTCTTGCATTGTCCAATCGCCGGTATTAAAAAGCCATTCAGTAAAAGGTTGCCAATCAGAAACCTCACTATCATCTGAATCGTGGAAATTATAATTCTTTTTTATTATATCTGCTTTAAATTCTAAATTCAAAGCCTCATTTGTGTCATCTAATAATACTAATTTATCTGCAACTCTATGATGACCGTCCGACAAAATTAAAATATTATCTTTAAATTTAAGGACGTTAAGCGGCTTTCCAGTAGAAACAGATGTTGCTTGACCCATAGAATCTTGAGCCCTATAATATGCACTATCCATATTGTCGGCATCAACCCACAAATCTTTCAACTTTACAGTTGCAAATCTTTTATTTTCATTAACAGTCAAATCCACTTATTGATTCTTTTTTTGAAGCTCCTTAGTTTCCCTACGTTCCCTTATAGGATTGATTATCCACGCGTAAGTTAATAATACCAACATTAAACCAACAATATAAGCAAATCCTGGCATCGCTACCCAAAATGCCCAATTAGATTCAATATTGTCATCTATAATCATAAATGTACCTATCCAAAGGAAAGATAAGATTAACCAACCCAACTTGGTGTTAATTAACCATTTAAGTGCTTTTAATATTTTCATTATTTCAAATCAGTTTCGTTAATAAGGGTATAAGTCACCCAACCTTTGTTGACACCCTTGTAAGCATCTACAATATCCATCATCTCTTCTTTTTTGCTCCATCTTGAATGAACTTGACATCCAGCGCTCCAAGGGCCTACCACAACCGTATCATGAGTTTTGTTCGCGCCGTGGATATTAGCTCCTACAGTATTACCTTCAACCCAAGAAGCTACAGCATCCTTATCGTTAAATAAGATTCCGTCTTTATCATCTTCGCGTAAACCGAAGATTTTACCAAAACTCTGTAAACATCTGTGGTCTTTCTTTCCTTGATGAAAACCAGACTTATACGCGTTAATCATTTGCGCCGGCATCATTACCCAACATCCTTTAGAGTTAAGAAGTTTCTTCTGGTATGTAGTTCCTGGTTCAGTAGTAATAGTTGCAGTATATAACCTTTCTTTTCCTAAAGAAGCCTCATACTCAGCATAAGCTTGCTTGCTTCTAGTACCAAAATCTCCATCTTCCTTTAAGGGATTGCTATTATCATCCTTGAAAGAAAGTGAATTTAACCATTTTTGCTTATCTAAGTCAGATAAACCACTAGGCATAGCAAATTGCTTATATACAATACATAAAATGTCATTAAAAGAATCAGGTACCTGAAGTTTTGTTCTAATACCGATTATATTTGGTTGGTCTTCAAACCATTTGTAGCCTAAAGCTGCGATTGTGTCCTTTAAGGATTGAATTGTAATTGTCATAATTATAGGTTTTTACGTTTACCTATAAATAGCTTTGTTTTAAGAAAATTACGCTTAATCGTAAAATCCTTCCCAGTTCTGAATTAATATAAAAACACTAGGCTCCATTAAACTCGGAGTAATAGTATAAACATAAGTTTCTCTAGGATTCTCTATTTCGCGCTGAATAGATTTACAGAAATCTTTAGTGCCGATGGCTTTTACAATTTGAGATTTATTCACTCCTTCCATCTTGCCTTCTTTAGCATAAGAACTCCATTCAACTTTCTTATTTATATCTGTCATGTGGCTTTTAAACTATAAATTGTTTGATTTGAAAATAAATAGTTTTTTTTAAGTAAAATCAAAAGTAAATTATTACATTTGTAATGTATGAGGCTTAAAAAAATACAATGGGAAGTAAAAGAGGGTAATCCTAAGAATAATAAGAAAAAATTTGTTATTAGAGGAACCTTTGCTTATGTGGCTATGGATGTAAATTCTTTTCTTATTACAAATGAAATTCCATACACATATCATCGCTGTGTTTACCTAAAACAAAGCATTCCTTACAGATACGGCAGAAGAACACTTATACTGAAATTCAAAACTATTCAAGAAGCCAAAGAAAGAGCGCAAAAAATATGTGAAAATAAATTTATAAAAGGGTTCTTTATAAAAGATAGAAAAATAACCAGGAAAACCCTAATTGAAAAATCTAAGATATGCATATGAGTATGAATACTATAGCCTATGAATTGGTATCAGCTAGACCCCTTACGGAAAAACAACTGGTTAATCTTAAAAAAGATAGAGAATACAGAAACAAAGTATATGAACAAACCTACATAAGAAGAGTCCTGTTTGAAAAATACGAACCTATGGGTGCACCAAGTTTAATGCTATATGAGTAAAATAGAAGGAATAAGCGTCTTGAGCACACATACAATAACAGCTAAATCTACCATTATGAATAGAATGATAACTTTCAATGAATATGCCGACAGGATTGAAAAAGAGTTTTTGGAAAGAAGAATTAGACAAGAGTGTATATATAAAAGAATTGTACTGTTTGAAAAATATATGCCCACGGAATTATTTAATGGAAAAACAGCCTAACCAATTGATATTGAAGTTTTTAATTCTCGGAATAATCACCGGAATAATCGTCATTTGGGTTTTTATAGGTAAACTTATAGATAAACATAAAGCACAGTGGCGTAAAATCCTATGCTCGGCAAATATAAAGCATACCTTTAGGAAGTCTAACGCCGGGATTAGTAAGAAATTCATATCACTAGAAATGAGCTATTCAAAATGTGTTTATTGTAGCCGGTTTAAAGTTAATCATCAATTACCAGTACCAAATTCTTACATAAGAGAATTATTAAAGCAGAAAAGTATATACGAACTTACAGCCTATAAAAAATTTGTAATAATAGAGAAAATAAATTGGCCAACTATATGTTAACGCTTAAAAATATATTCCGTAAAATCCTATGTAAACTAGGAAAACATAAATTTGTCCCAAGCGATGATGGAGTAATTCATTTAAAGAACTTCTTTGATTTTAATTGCTATATGTGCACAAGGTGTAAAAAGATACATGTAGGAGAATTACGCCTCCCATTGAATAAGCTTTTTATTAATGGTGTGGTTAAAACAAAAAGACAATATGAAGCTGAACTACTTAGAAGGAAAGTAATATTTGAAAAGTATAGGAAGCCAAAAGTAGAACATAAACTATATTCACTTAGTCTTGCTACAGGAATGGTAACTGAAAAATTACTATCGTCGGACCCGGATTTTACTGTT
>Ga0307377_10000740_pt1 | contig 43128 bp, 43 predicted proteins | sample TR3MG_FD_202535 | JGI IMG/M metagenome (GOLD analysis project Ga0307377, IMG submission 202535) | Soil microbial communities from Risofladan, Vaasa, Finland - TR-3 | ecosystem: Environmental > Terrestrial > Soil > Coastal area > Acid sulfate soil | place: Finland: Risofladan, Vaasa | collected...
CCAGACTGGACTTGCCCACGTTCGGCCGCCCCACCAACACCACCTGCAAGCCGGTACGCAACAAGCTTCCCTGCCGGCTTTGGGCGAGGGCCGCCTCGATCGCACCGGCCAGCCTGGCATGGCGCCCACGGACGTCGGCCCGGTCCAGCGGATCGAGCTCCTCTTCGGGGAAATCGAGGGTCGCTTCCACCAACATGCGCAGCTCTATCAGTTGCCGCAGCAATTCCTCGATCGCAGCCGAAAACTCGCCTCGCAGCGAGCGTAGCGCGCAGCGTGCTGCGCCGTCCGTGGCGGCCTCTATCAGATCGGCCACGCTCTCGGCTTGGGCCAGATCGATTTTGTCGTTGAGGTACGCGCGGCGGGTGAATTCCCCCGGCTCCGCCAGACGCGCCCCCAACTCGACGCAGCGCTTGAGCAGCATCTGCATCACCACAGGACCGCCGTGACCCTGCAACTCGAGCACGTCCTCGCCAGTGTACGAATGCGGGGCAGGGAAATACAGCACTATGCCATCGTCGATGGCCCCTCCATGCGCATCAAGGAAAGCCGCCCGGGCAGCGTGGCGCGGCTCGGGCAGTTCGCCTAGCAGCGCCTGCGCCAGCGGCCTCAGGCGCTTGCCCGACACCCGCACCACGCCTATGCCGCCGCGTCCGGGGGCTGTAGCTATCGCCGCAATCGGGTCATCGTGCTGGGTCACGGGCGTGCTCTTAGAGACGCAGTTCCTGGATTACACCCCGCCTCGGGCAAGGTCGGCGCAAGGAAGCCCTGCGTCAGCGCCGCGCTCGACCTTGTTTGTTGCCTCCCATCATACGGCTGATCTGCCACTGCTGCGCGATGGAGAGGATATTGTTGACCAGGTAGTAAAGCACCAAGCCGGAGGGAAAGAAAAAGAACATCACGCCGAAGGCTAAGGGCATGACCATCATCACCTTGGCCTGCACCGGGTCCGGCGGCACGGGGTTGAGTTTGGTCTGGACCAGCATGGAGATCATCATCAGGACCGGTAGCACGTAATACGGATCCGGTGCCGACAAGTCGTGTATCCATAGATAGAACGGCGCGTGGCGCAGTTCTACGCTGGCGAGCAGCACCCAGTACAGAGAAATGAACACCGGGATCTGCACCACGATCGGCAGACAGCCGCCCAGTGGATTGATTTTCTCGGTCTTGTACAGTTCCATCATCGCCTGGTTCAGGCGCGCACGGTCGTTGCCATATTGCTCGCGCAGTTTGGTCATGCGCGGCGTCACCAACTTCATTTTTGCCATGGACTTGTAGCTCGCCGCCGAAAGCGGGAAGAAAGCCGCCTTGATGAGCACGGTGAGCAAAATGATGGCAACGCCCCAGTTCCCCACCAGTTTGTGAAGAAACTGCAGTAGCGAAAATATCGGCGCGGCAATCACCGTAAGCCAGCCGTAATCGACCGTCAGGTTCAGCCCAGGCGCGATGGCTTTCAATGCGTCCTGTTCCTGCGGTCCGGCGTAAAGCGAAACGGTAACGCTACCGCTAGACTTAGGCGGAATCACCGCCATCGGCACAATTACACCAACAGAATAGAGCTTATCGGCGAGGGCCTTGGCGTAATACTCGCGCTGACTCCCCTGCTTCGGCAGCCAGACTGCGACGAAATAATGCTGCAGCATAGCGATCCAGCCGTTGTCGGCGGTCTTGGGATAACTAGCCTTGTCTTTCTCCAGATCGCTGAAGGAAATCTTATGGTATTTCTCCTGCGCCGTATAGATCGCGGCGCCTGTATAGGATCTGACCATTCTTGGATCGCCAGCAGGCGGGACACCGTCGCGCACAAACTGAAAGTAGGCGTGAGCGGCCACCGGCGCCGTGCTGCCATTGATGATCTCGTGGGTGATATCGATAATGTAACTTCCGCGGTGGAAGGTGAGTATCTTTACCGTCCTTATTCCGTCCGGGCCGGGAGCATCCAGCCTTACCTGCAGCTTGTCTTCTCCCGGGGCAAGCACATAATGGCTCGATTCCGCCTTGAAAAGGGTCTTATGCGTCGGCAGACCGGGACCGATCAAGCCGCTTTCTGCCGCATAGTGGTGCACCGGTGAGAACAGAACAAAATTTTTCTTTTGGTTCACCGAATCTTTCTGCTTGAGCAACTCAAGGCGCACGATATTGCCGCCCCGCAAATCGATATCGGCAATGAAATCATCCGTCTTGACCTTTAGTATCTCTCCCTTCCCTTCTACGGCAGTGGCCGGCGGTATGGCGTTTCCGGGGCTTTGCTGTGCTGCCGGTGTTGCCTGCGTCGGCACGCTAGGACTGGGCACGTTCGCCGCGGCAGAAGCCTGCTGTCCAATTTGCGCACTTGGCGGGACCGGCGGACGGTGTTCCTTCTGCCACGAATCCCACAGCATCAGAAGCGAGAAAGAAAACACGAAGAAGAGAATCAGGCGTTGCGTATCCATAGGGGCTCAGGGTACAGGGTCATAACCACCGGGGTGCCAGGGGTGGCAGCGAGCAATGCGTTTCAGTGAAAGCCAGCCGCCGTACGCGGCACCGTGCTTCTCTATAGCCTGCGCAGCATAATCCGAACAGCTGGGGAAAAAGCGGCAACTTTGCCCCAACAACGGGCTAATAAAGTAGCGGTAACCTTTGATCAGGACGAGTAGCAGCCTGCTCAAGCTCGCCCCCCTCCGTCAGTGGTACACCACGCAACAAGCAACTTCTGAATCTCAGTGCCGTCTGGCGCCCTGCGCTGCGGGTTGCGCGCCCTCACAATATAGTCGCGCTGCTGCAGCCTGTGTTGCAATAGACGAAAAGACTCGCGCGCCAAGCGCCGGAAGCGATTACGGTCCACCGCTCGGGGCCAGGCGTGCCGGCCGGCAATCACTCCCAGGCGCGGACCGCTCTCGCTAGGCAGCGAATGCAGCTGCAAGCCGCCGTCGCCCATGGACCGGCCGCGCGCGAGCACTAACGTGATTTGCGCCTTGCGGCGCAGCCTTTGCTCCTGGGGGAAGCCGAACTGGGAGCCTTTCCTCAAACCGAAAGACGGGCCCGGCCGCGGGCCCGTCGCGCGCGTATGACCGCGCGACCACCTCGGGTGCGCATGCGCACCAAAAAGCCATGGGTGCGTTTTCTACGGATTACGGAAGGCTGATAAGTGCGCTTCATATTGGGACTCTTTCTTGCTTACGACAGAACCCGGCATTTAACCCCTAAATGGCATTTATTGTCAATGGCATGTTTGCGCCCAAGTCAAAAAATGCCTGTGGATAACTTCCACGCGACCAGCTAAAATGCTGCCTTGTTGTCGTCTTTATTTTTCAAATGTCGCCACATATTAAAACAGGTTTATGGAAAGATTCTGGCTTTCCTGCCTGAGCCGTCTAGAAAATGAGCTCCCGGCACAGCAGTTCAATACTTGGATCAAGCCCCTTCGATTAGATAGCAAGACGCCTTCCGGGCAGATTGCTCTCCTCGCGCCGAACCGCTTCGTCCTGGACTGGATCAAGAACCGCTACCTCGCCCGCATCGAGGCGATGGCCGCCGAGTATTTCTCCTCCCCTATACGCGTGAGCTTGGCGATGACACAAGCGGATGCAGCCGCCAAGCCGCCCGCCCCAATCACGCAGCCCGCAAGCCGGCGCTCCAGCGGACATGACAAGGCGGGCCTGATCCAGGAGTTTACATTCGACAACTTCGTTATCGGCAAAGCCAACCAGTTGGCTCGCGCGGCAGGACTGCAGGTGTCCGAGCACCCTGGTACCTCCTATAACCCGCTGTTCGTTTACGGCGGGGTTGGTTTGGGCAAGACCCACCTGATCCATGCAGTTGGTAACAACGTGCTAGCGCAACATCCTACAGCCAAGGTGCGTTATCTGCATGCGGCACAGTATATCTCCGACGTGGTACGCGCTTACCATCAAAAGTCTTTCGACGAGTTCAAGCGCTACTACCATTCCCTGGATCTGCTGTTAATCGACGATATCCAGTTTTTCAGCGGCAAGGACCGCACCCAGGAAGAATTCTTCTACGCCTTTAACGCTCTGATAGAAGCCCACAAGCAGGTCATCATCACCTGCGACACTTACCCAAAAGACATCAACGGCATTGAGGAGAGGCTCAAGTCGCGCTTTTCCTGGGGCCTATCGGTAGGCATCGAGCCGCCCGAACAGGAGATGCGCGTCGCCATCGTTCTTAAAAAGGCCGAGGCGATCTCGGTGCGCTTGGACGAAGACGTTGCCTTCTTCATTGCCAAACACATTCGCTCCAACGTACGCGAATTAGAGGGTGCGCTGAAGAGCGTTATTGCGTTCTCTCGTTTTAACGGCAAAGATATTTCGCTTGATCTCGCAAAGGAAGCACTCAAGGATTTGCTATCCGTGCAAAACCGACAGATTTCCATCGACAACATTCAAAAGACCGTTGCGGAATTTTACAAGATCAAGATATCCGACATGCATTCCAAGAAACGCAGCCGCAACGTGGCCAGGCCGAGGCAGATGGCAATGGCTCTGGCGAAGGAACTCACACAACATAGCCTGCCCGACATAGGCGATGCATTTGGCAATCGTGATCATACGACAGTACTACACGCCTGCCGAACGATAGCGGCGCTACGTGAGAAACACTCCCAGATCAACCACGACTACCACGTTCTGGAGCAGGTGCTGAAAGGATAAAGTTACGTGCTAACAAGTTAGTTGCTTCATGTGGACTAAATGAGATTTTCCGGGGCACGCCATTTTGTTCACAATTAATTAACACAACTCTAGAGCTTTATACCGGTGCTAAACCTGCATCAACAATATGAATACAATATGCAATTTTGAGATACCCACAGAAAAGACGAGCATTATCATCATTATCAGGAAGATATAATGAATATAATTAAGATGAACAGGGAGAGCCTCCTTGAACCGCTCTACGCTGTTTCCGGGATTATCGAACGGCGCCACACCCTACCTGTCCTTTCCAATGTGCTTCTGGAGCGCGATGGAACCAACCTTACCGTCATTGCTACTGATATCGAAATACAGATATCCGCGCAGGCTGTCTGCGATAATCAGGGGGAGAAAAAGTCGATCACTGTTGGAGCGAGAAAACTGCTCGATATCCTACGAGCTCTGCCAGAACAGTCCGAGGTTACGCTCGCGCTACAGGAAAAAAAGCTTCAGGTGAAAGCGGCAAAGAGCCGTTTCAACCTACAAACCCTCCCCGCCGAGGATTTTCCAAAGCTGTCTCTGGCAGAGGGCGCCAGCACCAAAATGGTTTTGCCACAAAAGGTGCTAAAGCATTTGTTTTTGTCGGCGCAATATGCCATGGCGCAGCAGGACATTCGTTACTACCTGAACGGTTTGTTGTTGGTCTCGGCAGGCGACAAAATCACCGTGGTAGCGACAGACGGTCATCGCCTGGCGCTGGCGAGCGCGGCTCACAAAAGCGAAGGAACGCAAGAGGTAATTTTGCCGCGCAAGGCCATTCTCGAGTTGTCCAAGCTCCTGTCTGATAGCGACGACCCGATCGAAGTAGAGCTGTCGCCGACCCAAGCGCGCTTCTCCTTCGGAGGTATCGTTCTTATTTCTAAGCTGGTCGACGGCAAGTTTCCAGATTACGCGAGGGTCATTCCGACTACGCATGATAAGAAGTTGCTGCTCAACAGGATCGAGCTGCTGCAAGCCTTGCAACGCGCGGCTATTCTAACGAACGAAAAGTTCAAAGGCGTACGCTGGGTATTGGTCGATGGCAGCCTAAAAATCATCTGTAGCAACAACGAGCAAGAAGAAGCGCAGGAGGAGCTTGATGTAACGTATACCGGAGAAGGCCTGGACATAGGATTCAACGTTAACTACCTCCAGGACGTGCTCAATAATCTTGACTGCGCCGAGGTGGAGTGCGCTTTGGGCGACGCCAACTCAAGCGCCCTGATTACCGTTCCGGGAAACGACGACTTCAAATATGTCGTAATGCCGATGCGCATCTAAGGCGATCCGACATCGAAACAGCGCAAGCACCCGAGTTGCAACGGGTTTGTAACGCCGGTAAAGAGAATAACGGGAATGAACGATAAAACTAGTCCGCAGCACGTTGGCAATGGTGATTATGAGGAAAGCAGCATCAAGGTGCTCAAGGGCCTGGACGCCGTGCGCAAGCGCCCAGGCATGTACATCGGCGATACTTCCGATGGTACCGGCCTGCACCATATGGTGTTTGAAGTGGTGGACAATGCCATTGATGAGGCATTGGCAGGTTATTGCGACGACATCACGGTCACTATCCATACCGATAATTCCATTAGCGTCACCGACAACGGGCGCGGTATTCCCACAGGAAAACATCCCGATGACGAGCAGGGGCGCTCGACCGCGGAAATTGTAATGACCGAACTCCACGCAGGGGGTAAGTTCGATAACAACTCTTACAAAATTTCAGGCGGTCTGCACGGCGTCGGCGTGTCCGTGGTAAATGCCTTATCAGAGTGGCTGCGTCTCACCATACGTCGCGACGGCAAGGCCTACAGCATGGAGTTCCGCGACGGTGTCCCCATCGCGCCGTTGCAGGAAATCGGCTCGACCGAGCGTCGCGGTACCGAAGTACATTTTCTCGCGAGTCCAGTCACTTTCAATAAGGTCGAATATCACTACGACATCCTGGCGAAACGGCTGCGCGAATTGTCCTTCCTCAACAACGGAGTCAAGATCCGTTTGGTCGATCAACTCGCGGGCAAGGAGGAAAATTTCGCCTTTTCCGGAGGCGTCAGGGGTTTTGTAGAGTTCATCAACCGCAACAAGACGGCGCTGCATAACAACATATTTCATGCCGTAGGCGAAAAAGACGGTATCGTCGTCGAAGTCGCTATGCAGTGGAACGACTCGTATCAGGAGCAGGTGCTTTGCTTCACTAATAACATTCCGCAGCGCGACGGCGGCACCCACCTGACCGGACTGCGCGCGGCGATGACGCGCACGCTTAACCAATATATCGAGGGCCAGGAACTGGCTAAGAAGGCCAAGGTAGAGACCACCGGAGAGGACATGCGCGAGGGTCTGAGTTGTGTGCTTTCGGTGAAAGTGCCGGAGCCAAAATTTTCCTCGCAGACCAAGGACAAGCTGGTGAGTTCGGAGGTACAGCCGGTAGTACAGGAGGTAGTCGCTGTCAAACTTACCGAGTTCCTGCTCGAGCGGCCCGGCGACGCCAAGACCATCATCGCCAAGATCGTCGACGCTGCGCGCGCGCGCGAAGCCGCGAGGAAGGCGCGCGAAATGACGCGGCGCAAGGGCGTGCTCGATGGCATGGGCCTGCCCGGTAAGCTCGCCGACTGCCAGGAGAAGGACCCGGCGCTATGCGAAATCTACCTGGTGGAGGGCGACTCCGCAGGTGGCTCGGCCAAGCAGGGACGCGACCGTAAATTTCAGGCGATTCTGCCGCTCAAGGGCAAGATACTCAACGTCGAGAAGGCGCGTTTCGACAAGCTCATTTCGTTCGCCGAGATCGCCACCTTGATCACGGCGCTCGGAACGGGCATCAAGGACGACTACAACCTGGCCAAGCTGCGCTACCACCGCATTATCATTATGACTGACGCAGATGTCGATGGCGCACACATCCGCACGCTGCTGCTGACTTTCTTCTACCGCCAGATGCCGGACCTGGTCGAGCGCGGCCATATCTATATTGCCCAGCCGCCACTGTTCAAGGCCAAGATCGGCAAGGAGGAACGCTACCTCAAGGACGAGCACGAATTGTCCCAGTACATGCTCAAACAAGCATTGGTGGGGGCGACGCTGCTGCCACGACAGGATGGCCAGCCGATCTCGGGCGAGGCGCTGCAGCAGCTTGCCAGTTCGTATCTGTTGTCGCGCGCCGTGATCGACCGCATCGCGCGGCTCATCGACCGCGATGTACTGGTGGCAATCTTGGGCAACGGGCTTAAGCTGGATCTGCGCGACGCCGAGGCCGCGAGAGTGAGCGCGGAACGGCTGCAACGCGTGCTCGCCGCCCAGGAGATGGTGGTAACGCCGCGCTTCGACGAACGCCACGAGCGGCATCGTCTTCTGATCGAGCGCAATGTGCACGGTAACAGCCGAAAATGCGTAATTGACGAAGACTTTGTGCTTTCCGGCGATTATCAACAGCTGCTCAGCACGGCGCATCTGCTCGAAGGCCTGATTGGACCAGGTGCGGTTGTCAATCGCGGCGAAAAGCGGCAGTCGGTGAAGGATTTTGGCGAGGCAATGGCCTGGCTGCTGCAGGAGGTCGAAAAGAACGCCGCGCTGCAGCGCTACAAGGGCCTGGGAGAGATGAATCCGGAGCAGCTGTGGGAAACTACCATGGATCCGGCCAAACGGCGCCTGTTACGCGTGCAGATCGAGGACGGTATCGTCGCCGACGAGATCTTTTCAAAGCTCATGGGCGACGACGTCGAGCCGCGCCGCGCCTTCATCGAAAGCAACGCACTGATCGCGCGGCTCGATATATAAGGCCCAAACGCACGACTCAAACGATATTCAAGTGCTCGATGCCCGCGCTGATGTCGCGATTCTGCGATTCCTTGCCGTGCAGCTTGATATTGAGGCGCAGATCGTTCACCGAGTCGGCGTTCCGCAACGCGTCCTCGTAGCTGATTTTTCCCGCTTCGTACAAATCGAACAGGGCCTGGTCGAAGGTCTGCATTCCCAGTTCCCTCGACTTCTTCATGATTTCTTTGATCTCATGCACTTCGCCCTTGAAAATCAGGTCTGCGATCAACGGTGAGTTGAGCATGATCTCGATCGCGGCGGTGCGCCCCTTGCCTTCTTTCAGGGGTATCAAGCGCTGAGAAACCAGTGCTTTGAGGTTCAGCGACAGATCCATCAACAGCTGGGCCCGACGTTCCTCGGGAAAGAAATTGATGATGCGGTCCAGCGCCTGATTGGCGCTATTGGCGTGCAGCGTGCCCATGCACAGGTGGCCGGTTTCTGCGAAGGCCACCGCGTGCTCCATGGTTTCCCTTGAGCGTATCTCGCCGATCAGGATCACGTCCGGCGCCTGGCGCAAGGTATTGTGCAGCGCCGCCTCCCAGGAAGCCGTATCCACGCCAACTTCGCGTTGCGTAATCAGGCAGTTGACGTGCGGGTGCACGTACTCGACCGGATCCTCGATGGTGATAATGTGGCCGTAGCTGTTGTGGTTGCGGTAGCCTATCATCGCTGCCAGCGTAGTCGATTTGCCCGAACCGGTGCCCCCCACCATAATCACCAGCCCGCGTTTGTTCATAACCACGTCTTTGAGCACGGGCGGCAGCCCCAGATCCTCGAATTTTGGTATCGTCGTGGTAATCGTGCGCAGCACCATGCCGACCTTGCCCTGCTGCACAAAACAGTTTACGCGAAAGCGCCCGATGCCTGATGGGGAGATGGCGAAATTGCACTCTTTGGTCGCCTCGAACTCGGCCGCCTGCTTGTCATTCATCATTGCTCGCACGAGATCAGCGGTATGCTGGCCAGTAAGCTTCTGATCCATCACCGGCGTCATTTTTCCATCCATCTTTATCGCCGGCGGGAAGTCCGCGGTGATGAACAAATCGGAACCCTTCTTGCTGAGCATCAGCCGCAGCAGGTCATACATGAATTTTGTTGACTGGCCGCTATCCATATTTCACCTCGAAGACAGTATTCGTCCAAAATATACCCGGAAATCACCTCACAGGCCGCGCCCGCTTTGCTCGCGTTGTTTTGCCTCCACGCCGAACCCGGCATGGGGCGCAACCTGCGCCGGCTAACCGCCGGGAAAGTTTTCCTTATTGGCCGCTTTGCTGCGCGCCTCCGCAACCGATATTACGTTCCTCTTTACCAAACTCTGCAGATCTTGGTCCAGCGTCTGCATGCCGAACTGCTGACCGGTCTGGATCGCCGAGTACATCTGCGCGATCTTGGCCTCGCGGATCAGGTTGTTGATGGCGGGCGTGCCTATCATGATCTCGTGCGCGGCGACGCGGCCGGAGCCATCCTTGGTCTTGAGCAGCGTCTGCGAGATGATCGCACGCAGCGAGGTGGAGATCATCGCCCTGATCATGTCCTTCTCGGCGGCAGGAAATACGTCGACGATGCGATCTATGGTCTTCGCCGCCGAACTGGTGTGCAGTGTGCCGAACACGAGGTGGCCGGTCTCCGCGCCGGACAGCGCCAGACGGATGGTTTCCAGGTCGCGCATCTCCCCCACCAGAATCACGTCCGGGTCCTCCCGCAAGGCGCTGCGCAGGGCGTTATTGAAGGAAAGGGTGTGCGGTCCGACTTCGCGCTGGTTGATCAGACACTTCTTCGATTCGTGCACAAACTCAATCGGGTCTTCGATGGTGAGGATGTGGCCTTCTTCCGTTTCGTTTTTGTGATTGACCATCGCCGCCAGCGTGGTGGACTTGCCCGAGCCGGTCGGACCGGTCACCAGCACTACGCCGCGCGGCTGGTCGGCGATGGATTCAAAGATCTTCGGGCATTTCAGGTCGGCGAGCGAAAGGATCTTGGAGGGGATGGTCCGCATCACTGCCGCAGCGCCGCGATTTTGGACGAACGCATTGACGCGAAAGCGCGCCAACCCTGGGATGGCGAAGGAGAAATCGCACTCGAGGTTCTCCTCATAGAACTTGCGCTGGCCGTCGTTCATGATGTCGTAGATCATGCCGTGGACGTCTTTATGATCCATGGCTGGCAGGTTTATCCGCTTTATGTCGCCGTGCACGCGGATCATCGGCGGCAGTCCGGCCGACAGGTGCAGGTCCGACGCCTTGTTTTTGACTACGAACGCGAGCAGCTCCGAGATATCCATTTATAATTGCTCCATGCTGAGTGACGCGCCAGGCGAGACTGCAACTGACCGATTGGGTGCGATTCGTCGCCGGGTTCCCGCGCTCACGCCCGCGCCAAATTATGTCCACAATCGCGAGTAACTTGCAAGTCGTACGGGCGCGCATCGCGGCAGCGGCGCTGGCGGCGGGGCGCGCGCCAAGCGGTATTACTGTGCTCGCTGTGAGCAAGACCTTTTCCGCAGTCGAGGTGCGCACCGCGTATGCGGCGGGCCAAAGCGAATTCGGCGAGAATTACCTGCAGGAGGCGCTGGAGAAGATGAACGCTTTGGCAGACTTGCCTCTTGTCTGGCACTTCATCGGCGCACTCCAGAGCAACAAGACGCGTATCATCGCCGAACATTTCGATTGGGTGCATACGGTCGCGCGAGCGAACATCGCGCAGCGCCTGGCGCAAGCGCGACCCGCGGGGCGAGCGCCTCTGGACGTCTGTCTGCAGGTGAACCTGGGCGCGGAGCCGAGCAAGAGCGGCGTGACGCCGGAGGGGTTGCGGCCGCTGGCAGAGGCGGTGCGCGCCTTGCCGCAGCTCCGCTTGCGCGGGCTGATGGCGATTCCTGAGCCCGGCGGCGACTTCGCGTTGCAGCGCCGGCGCTTCGCCAGCCTGCGCCTGCTGCTTGAGCAGCTCAACGACGCCGGATTCGGGCTCGACACACTCTCGATGGGAATGTCGCAGGATCTGGAGGCGGCGGTGATGGAGGGCGCCACCATCGTGCGCATCGGCACCGCCATATTCGGCGAAAGGAAAAAGTCGTGAACATTACCTTCATTGGTGGCGGCAATATGGCGACAGCGCTGATCGGCGGCCTGATCGAAAAGGGCCAGGAGGTCGCCGGCATCCGTGTGGTCGAGCTTCAGGCAGAGGCGCGCGAGCGGCTTGCCGAGCAGTTCGGCATCAGCTGCGTCGGTAGCATGGCGGCCGCCGCGCCGCTGGGCGACGTGATAGTGCTGGCAGTAAAGCCGCAACATCTGCGCATTGCCGCTCAGGCGCTGCAACCACTGCTGACGCGCGAACTCGTTATCAGCATTGCCGCTGGCATTCGCCTGATTGATTTGTCACGTTGGCTCGGAGGCTACGCTACCCTGGTGCGCTGTATGCCGAATACGCCGGCGCTCATAGGGGCCGGGATCAGCGGCCTGTACGCGAGCGCCGCAGTCGGCCCTGCGGGGCGCGCCTTGACGGAGTCCGTGCTCGGCGCCGTAGGTGCGACGCTATGGGTGACGAAGGAAAGCCTGCTCGATCCGGTTACGGCGATTTCCGGCAGCGGTCCGGCTTATGTGCTCTATTTCATCGAGGCGCTACAGCAGGCGGCACATGAAATGGGCTTTTCCCCCATGGACGCGAGGAAACTCGCAGTCGAGACCTTCGTCGGAACGGCCAGGTTGGCCGCACAGAGCCCGGAAGACGTGGCACTGCTGCGCGAGCGCGTCACCTCCAAGGGCGGCACGACCGAGCGCGCCATTGCCAGCATGGAGGCCGACCGGGTCAAGGGACTGATTGTGCGGGCTTTGCACGCAGCCAACCAGCGGGCGCACGAGCTGGGCGAGCAACTGGGCGCCGACGGATGACCAACTGGCGGCTCGTGTGGATCACCGCGCATAATGTAAGGTGTGAGGCGATGGTTGTTAAACCGGCCTTTAGCGATGGCTGGCCGCTGCATTTCCTTTCGGGCGAGATGAATGCTTAACCAAATTCTGCGATTCTTGCTGGACACGATATTCGGCTTTTTTGTTTTTGTGTTGCTGGCGCGCTTTTACATGCAACTCATGCGCGCACCGTACCGCAATCCATTGGGGCAGTTCGTCAGCGCCCTGACCAACTGGCTGGTGCTGCCGGCGCGGCGCTTCATTCCAGGAATTTTAGGCGTTGATCTGGCGAGTTTGCTGCTCGCCTGGCTGGTCGAGGCACTGCTTTTGTTCCTGCTCTATTTGCTCGGAGACAGAGGCGTTGTCAGCGGGCCGGGGCTGTTGATCGGGATCTTCTTGACTTTAAGCTTGTTGGAATTAGTTCGCTACAGCCTATATCTGCTGATCGGCGTCATCCTGATTCAGGCGGTGATCAGCTGGGTCAATCCGTACGCGCCGCTGGCGCCGCTGTTCAACGCGCTTACTGCCCCTTTCCTGCGCCCGTTCCGGCGATTGATACCGCCGATCGGCAATGTGGACCTATCGCCGTTGTTCGCGTTGGTCATCGCGCAAATGCTGCTGATCCCGCTCGATTACCTTGAGCGTTCGGTGGCGGCGCTGTTTTGAGCTGGTATGAGACCAAGCGCGATGGCGTCGCTCTTCGCATTCACGTCCAGCCTGGCGCTAAGCGTACCGAAGTCGTCGGTCTATACGGCGACTGTCTCAAGCTGCGTCTCGCGTCGCCGCCGGTGGACGGGAAAGCCAATGCATGTCTGATTGAATTTCTCGCCCGGCGGCTGCGCGTGAAGAGGAGCCAGGTAATCATCACGCGCGGGATGGGTTCACGCCGCAAGACGGTATTTGTGGCAGCAGCGGGTCTGCAGCCTGCCGCGCTGCTTGAGCAAGAAGGCGAACCAGCCTAGGGTTAGGCGTTTCCCACGTCGTAGACGACCTGGCCCTGCAGCAAGGTGTAGCACACCTTGCCGGGCAGTTCGATGCCGAGGAAGGGTGTGTTTTTGCCCTGGCTCTTGAGCGCGGCTACGCTCACCTTGCCATAGTGCTCCGCATCGAATACGCAGACATCGGCGTTGTGTCCCTCTGACAGGTGGCCGGCGTCCACGCCTAGGATGCGCGCCGGCTCTTTGGTGATGCGGGCGAGCGCCTGCACCAGCGGAATTTTCATTTCGAGAGCCCACTTCAGCGTAAGCGGCAGCAGCAGTTCCAAACCGGTGGCGCCTGCTTCCGATTCAGCGAAAGGCAGCAGCTTCGAATCCTCGTCTACCGGCGTATGGTCGGAGCAGAGTGCGTCTATGGTGCCGTCTTTCAGCCCCTCGCGCAGCGCGTCGCGGTCGCGTGCGCTGCGCAGCGGCGGCTGCAGGTGACAATGTGAGTCGAAATAACCCAGGTCCATTTCCGAAAGGTGCGCGTGGTGAATGCCAATATCGCAGCTGATCGGCAGGCCGTCGCGCTTGGCGGCGCGCACCATGTTCACGCCATCGCGTGTCGACAGGCGGCACAGGTGCACGCGCGCACCGGTGGCGCGCATCGTTTCCACTATGGTGGCAATTGCGATGGTCTCGGCAAAAGCGGGAATTCCAGCGAGCCCCAGGCGCGTGGCGACTTCACCGTCGTGCGCCACTCCGTCCTTCGCCAAATATCCGTCCTGCGGGCGCAGCCAGACGCGAAAATCGAAGGTGGCGGCGTACTGCAATGCGCGCCACAGCACCTGACTGTCCTGCAGCGGTACGTCGGCATGCGAGAAGCCTACGCAACCGGCGTCACGCAGTTCCGCCATCTCGGTGAGCTGTTCGCCGGCGAGCTTCACTGTGAGCGCGCCGATCGGATAAACGTGCGCCAAGTTCAGCGTCTTCGCGCGGTGCTTGAGCATTTCCACCAAGCCGGGTTCATCCAGCACCGGTTCGGTGTCAGGCGGACAGGCGAGGCTGGTCACGCCGCCGGCGGCGGCGGCGAGCATTTCCGATTCCAGAGTCGCCTTGTATTCGTAGCCGGGCTCGCGCAGCCGCGCCGCCAGGTCGATCAGGCCGGGGCAGACCACCAAGCCAGTAGCATCGATTACGCGATTGGCGTTGAAGCCCGCCGGCGCCTTGCCCACGGCGGCGACCTTGCCGGCGGCGATAAACAGGTCCGCCTGGGCGTCAAGGTTATTGCCTGGATCGATCAGCCGACCGTTCTTGATGTGAATCTTCATTTAATTCAATTTCCTGCCAGTATGCTCATCACCGCCATTCTGACCGCTATGCCGAACGTCACCTGCGACAGGATCACCGCATGCGAACCGTCCGCTACCGCGGAATCTATTTCCACGCCGCGGTTCAACGGCCCCGGATGCATGACGATGGCGTCGGGCTTGGCCAGCGCCAGTTTTTCCGGCGTCAGGCCGTAGTATTTAAAGAATTCCTGTGCAGAGGGCAGCAGGGCGCCGCGCATGCGTTCACTTTGCAGGCGCAGCATGACCACCACGTCGACGTCGCGCAAACCCTGCTCCAGATCGTAGAACACCTTTACACCCAGTTTCTCCGCGCCGGCGGGGATCAGCGTCATCGGTCCGATGACGCGCACATCCGGCGTACCCATGACCGTTAGGGCGTGTATCAGCGAGCGCGCGACGCGCGAGTGCAGTATGTCCCCGACGATGGCTACCGAGAGCCTGGTGAAATCCTTCTTGTAGTGGCGGATCGTGTAGAGATCGAGCAGACCCTGAGTAGGGTGCGCGTGGCGGCCGTCGCCGGCATTGACCACGTGCAGGTGGCTGGCCACGTGGCTCGCGATCAGATGCGGCGCGCCGCTTTCCGCGTGCCTCACCACAAACATGTCGGCATGCATGGCGGAAAGATTGTCTACCGTGTCGAGCAGTGTCTCGCCCTTGGTATGCGAGGAAACCGCGATGTTCAGGTTAATGACGTCGGCCGATAGGCGCTTGGCGGCGATCTCGAAGGTGGTGCGTGTGCGCGTGGAGTTCTCGAAGAACAAATTGAATACCGATTTTCCGCGTAGCAGCGGCACCTTCTTGACTTCGCGCGCGGTGACGCCGACGAAAGAGGTCGCGGTATCGAGAATATGTGTAAGTGTCTCGCGCGGCAGGCCCTCTATGGTAAGCAGGTGCTGCAGCTCGCCCTTGTCGTTCAATTGTGGGTTACGCATCCAGTTTTAGCCTGAGTTTGCCGTTTTCGTCGCGGTCCAGCACCAGCATGCGCCCTGATGGCACCTCCAGTCTGGCGCCAACATATTCGGCGGCGACCGGCAGCTCGCGCCCTCCGCGGTCGATCAGTACGGCGAGACTGATCGAGGCCGGCCGGCCGTAGTCGAACAACTCGTTCATCGCGCCGCGCACGGTGCGGCCGGTGTAGAGCACATCGTCGACTAGGACGATGTGGCGGCCGTTGACCTCAAACGGGATCTGCGAAGGCTTTATCTGCGGATGCAGTCCGGTCTTGTCGAAATCATCGCGATAGAACGATATGTCGAGCACTCCCAGCGGCAGCGCGATGCCGAGCGCGGCGTGCAGCCGCTCGGCCAGCCAAACCCCGCCCGTGTGGATTCCGACAAGGGCGGTGTCGGCAGTGACCTGCGGTTTGAGCTGAAGCACCAGCTCCGCGCACAGGGCTTCAGGATCGGGAAGTACCGGGGTCATCGAAATAGCTCTGCAAAATGATTTGTGCCGACACCTGGTGGGCGCGCAACTTGTGCTTGCGCCCGCCTTTTCCCACCGCCCTTAACGCTTCTTCGGCCGCAGCCGAACTCAGGCGCTCGTCCACAAGCATGACCGGAAGCCTGAAACGGGCCTCCAATTGGCGCGCAAAGCGACGGCAGCGCCGCGTCAATTCATGCTCGGTGCCATCCATGGAAAACGGCAAGCCCACCACCAGGGCGCCGGGCTTCCACTCGGAGACCAACGCGGCAGCTTCATCCATACGCGCCGCGCTGCCTTCCGCGGTGATCAGTCCCAGGGGATGTGCCAAGCCGACGCTGGACTCGCCGACCGCGACACCAGTGAATTTTTGGCCGAAATCGAATGCGAGGACTGTTCCTGTCGCAACGCGGGGAGCAGATAGCGCCGGGCTTGTTTGGTTGCTGCTCGTCACCCTTGCGTCCCTACACCGCTCAAGCATGTCCGGTGTCCTCGGACAGTCTCGCGAAATCCACGCCTAACAGTTCCATCGCCGCGGGCAGTTTTTCCTCCGCCGGCAGATCGAAGATGATTTGCTCTCCCGCTTCCACGGTCAGCCAGGCGTTCTGTCCAAGTTCATGCTCCAGTTGTCCGGCGGCCCAGCCGGAGTAGCCTAGGGTTACCAGCATTTTGACTGGACCACTACCCTTGCCTACGGCCTCGAGTATGTCTTTGGAGGTGGTGAGACCGAGGCAATCGCGCACCTTGAGCGTGGCGTGCCATTCTCCTGGCGGCTGATGCAACACGAACCCGCGGTCGGTCTGCACCGGGCCGCCAAAATAGACCGGGATGTCGTGCAGTTCATGCGGCTCAAGTTTCAGATTAATGCGTTCGAACAGTGCTTGAAGGCTCAGATCGATCGGGCGGTTGATTACCACACCCAACGCACCCTGCTCGTTGTGTTCGCAGATGTAAGTGAGGGACTTGGCAAAATAAGGGTCCACCATATTCGGCATCGCGATAAGAAAATGGTGGGTAAGATCGATCGCCACGGGTCTATTTTAGACCTGTGGCGGGACATATACAATTTAGCTTGCAATAGGCTGCAAGGGGTTTCTGGGTGTTGGCTTGATCGCGGAAAAACAGGGCTAGATTTCCACCATCTCGAAGTCCTCCTTGCGTGCACCGCACTCGGGGCAGGTCCAGTTAATGGGTACATCCGCCCAGCGGGTTCCTGGGGCTATGCCCTCGTCGGGGACGCCGGCGGCCTCGTCGTAGATGTAGCCGCAGATGAGGCACATCCAAGTTTTGAATTCGGTGCTGCTCGATGCGGCTGTCATGTTCTTGGCCTGGGTTTGGGTTAAAATAGCGCCGCATCTTACCCTGTTGCCATGTCTTGTTCCAGCATGGCGCCCACAATGCCCACTCCCCTGCCGCCGATCGTTCTCAGCTTTGCCGCCGCAGATCCCACCGGCGGCGCCGGCATCCAAGCAGATCTGCTTACGTTGTCTAGCATGGGTTGCCATGCTCTTACGGTCGTCACGGCGATCACGGTACAGGACACCGCCGGGGTCGAAGACATGCTGCCGATTGATGCCGACTGGGTCAGCGACCAAGCGCGCGTGCTGCTCGAGGACATGCCGGTGGCCGCGTTTAAGATCGGTCTGGTAGGCAGCGTGGAAAACTGCGCCGCTATCGCCGAGGTGGTGTCGGACTATCCGGACGTGCCGCTGATTCTCGATCCGGTGCTGGCGTCGGGCCGCGGCGACGAGATGGCGACCGAGGAACTGATAGAAGCCATGCGCGAAATGCTGATCCCACAGACCACCATTATCACGCCCAACAGCCTGGAGGCGCGGCGCCTGGCCGACGATGGCGGCGACGAGGAGCGCTCTCTAGAGGACTGTGCCAAGCGCATTCTGGAGATGGGCTGCGAATACGTGCTGATTACGGGTACCCACGAGAATACGCCGCAGGTGATCAACACGCTTTACGGCCAGCAGGGCGTGATCCGCAGCGACAGTTGGGAACGCCTGTCAGGAAGCTATCATGGCTCGGGCTGTACGCTTGCCTCGGCCATAGCCGCCACACTAGCTAACGGTCTGGACATTCCCGAAGCGGTGCGCGAAGCGCAGGAATATACCTGGCAGGCCTTGAACGCTGGCTTTCGTCCGGGCATGGGCCAGCACATACCCGACCGCTTTTTCTGGGCGCGCGAAGCGGACGAGAACGAAAAGGAAGGTGAGGACTAAGGCGTGAAGCGCAAACTCGCGGGCCTCTACGCAGTAACACCGGATGAGCCGTGTACTGATATTCTGGTGCGCAAAGTAGGTCAAGCGCTCCGGGGTGGAGCTGCGGCAGTGCAATACCGCAACAAGTCCGCCGATCCGGCCTTGCGGCTTGAGCAAGGGCGCGCGCTTGCAGCTTTGTGCGGTGAAGCCGGTGCAGTTTTCATCGTTAACGACGATCTTGGCCTCGCGCTGGAGCTCGATGCCGATGGTGTGCATCTGGGCGCGGAAGACGGCAACCTTGCCGAGGCGAGGCAGCGCCTGGGGCCGAACAAGCTATTGGGCGCTTCCTGCTACGACCGTATCGAACTGGCCCAGGCCGCGGTTCGGGCGGGGGTCGATTATCTAGCTTTCGGCAGCGTTTTCAGCTCCATTACCAAGCCTGGCGCGGTGCGTGCGCCGCTGGCGATTTTCGCCGAAGCGCGGCGTAGCTTCGTTTTGCCGCTGGTGGCCATCGGCGGCATTACGCGGCAAAACGCGCCCCAGGTGTTCGCCGCCGGGGCGGACGCCGTGGCCGTAATCAGCGCCGTGTTCGACGCCGCCGACATCGTCGCCAGCGCCGCCGGCTTTACCCGACTTTATCAACAACAGCGGATGCAGCAATGAGCAACGAATCGTTATTTTTCAAGGCGCAGCAGTTCATTCCTGCCGGGGTCAATTCCCCGGTGCGCGCGTTTCGTGCCGTGGGCGGCGCGCCGCGCTTCATCGCGCGCGGCGAGGGCGCGTGCATGTGGGATACCGAAGGTCGGCGCTATATCGATTACATCGGCTCCTGGGGTGCGATGGTCGCAGGCCACGCCCATCCCGAGGTAGTGGCGGCAGTGTGCGCGGCGGCCAAGAAGGGTCTGTCCTTTGGCGCGCCGACCGAAGCCGAAATCGAAATGGCCGAGTTGTTGTGCAAGCTGCTGCCCGGCATGGAATTGGTGCGCCTGGTCAGCTCGGGTACCGAGGCGACGATGACGGCCCTGCGCCTGGCGCGCGGTTATACCGGGCGCAACCGCGTGATCAAATTCGAAGGCTGCTATCACGGCCATGCCGACAGCCTGCTGGTGAAAGCCGGCTCGGGCGCGCTCACTTTCGGCCAGCCCAGTTCTTCCGGGGTTCCGCCCCAGGTCGCGGCAGACACCCTGGTGCTCGACTATAACGATGTCGAAAAACTGGAGCGTTGTTTCGCGGAGAACGGCAAGGATATTGCGGCGGTGATCGTCGAGCCGGTCGTGGGCAATATGAACCTGGTCGCGCCCAAATCTGACTTCCTGCGCGCGATGCGCGAGCTATGCACCAAACACGGCGCGGTGCTGATCATGGACGAGGTCATGACCGGCTTTCGCGTCGGTTTGACCGGAGCGCAAGGGCTCTACGGCATCAGGCCCGACCTCACCACATTGGGCAAAGTCATCGGCGGCGGCATGCCGGTGGGCGCTTTCGGCGGGCGGCGCGAGATCATGCAGAAGATCGCCCCGCTTGGGCCGGTCTATCAGGCGGGCACGCTTTCGGGCAATCCAGTGGCGGTAGCGGCCGGCCTGGCGACCTTGAAGCTGGTACAGGCCACCGGCTTCTACGAAAAGCTCGGCGCGAACACGCTGGCATTAACCCAAGGCCTGGCCGCAGCGGCGAAAAGGCAGGGGGTGACGTTTTCGGCACAGGCAGTCGGCGGCATGTTCGGCATTTATTTTCGCGCCAGCCCTCCGCAAAGCTTCGCCGAGGTCATGCAGTGCGATAAAGAAGCGTTCAACCGGTTCTTCCACGCCATGCTCGAGCGCGGCGTGCATTTCGCGCCTTCGGCCTACGAGGCGGGCTTCGTGTCGGCGGCACACGACGAGCAGGACATTGCCGCGACCATCAGCGCCGCCGACGCGGTGTTCGCTACCATGGCCAAGTAGAGGGCGCGCGCCGGAGGGCGTGCGCCTATCCGGGCTCTAGCGCGGCTTGAGGTTGTCGCGGATTTCGCGCAGCAGCTTTACTTCCTCCGGCGGTTCCGCGGGTGGGGGTGCCGGTGCAGCCGCCTCGGAGCGCTTCAGCTTGTTGATCCAGCGCACCAGTATGAAAATGATGTATGCGAGAATGGCAAAGTTGATGGCAATAGTAAGAAAGTTGCCGTAGGCGAACACCGGAACCCCCGCTTTCTTTACCGCTGCCAGCGTCATCGTCGTCCCCGGCGGAATGGCTTTAAGTGCGATGAAGTAATTGGAGAAATCCAGGCCGCCCAACGCCCGTCCGACTACTGGCATGATCAGGTCATTCACTACGGAATCGACGATCTTGCCGAATGCGGCGCCAATGATCACGCCTACCGCCAAGTCCATGACGTTGCCCTTCAATGCGAACTCTTTGAATTCCTTCATCATGGCGTCAGCCTCCTTTTCAGGAATAAGCGATTATGAATCGCGGGTCGTGCCCCCGCCCATAGCGGATTCTAGCAGCCGCGTTATGATGGCGGCATCGCCTTTCGATTAGTAGAGCAATCCATTGGCTTCGAATCTGGCCGAAGTGCGCGCGCACGACGGGCCTGAGCAGGGTGCGGGCCCCGGGGAAATCTGGGCGTGGGCGATGTACGATTTTGCCAACTCAGGCTACACCACGGTGGTGATCACCGCAGTTTTTAACGCCTACTTCGTAGCCGTAGTGGCAGGCAACGCGCCTTGGGCGACTTTTGCCTGGACCGCTACCTTGTCCTTGTCCTACGCCTTGGTGATCGTCAGTGCTCCGGTAATCGGCGCCTACGCCGATCTGCGTGCCAACAAAAAGCGGCTGCTGCTTGGCTCCACCGTCGGCTGCGTACTATTCACCGCCGCCCTCGCGCTGGCCGGCCCCGGCGATCTGCTCGTCGCCATCGTCGCGGTCGTGCTATCGAACTTTTTCTTTTCCACCGGCTGTGATCTGGTGGCGGCCTTCCTGCCCGAGCTCGCGCGCGGCCGGGACTTGGGCAAGGTGTCGGGCTGGGGCTGGAGCCTGGGTTACATCGGCGGCCTGATTACGCTGGGCGCCTGTCTCGCTTACGTGTCCTGGGCTCAAGCTGCCGGCTACCAGGCGGCGCAGTTCGTACCGGTGACCATGCTCATCACTGCGATGATGTTTGCAGTGGCGAGCCTGCCGACGTTCGTCATGCTGCGCGAACGCGCTACGCCGCAGCCGCTGCCACCCGGCGCGTCGCTGGTCAGCTCCGCATTCGCGCGGCTCGCGGATACCCTGCGGCACGCTGCACATTACCAGGACCTGCGCCGTTTTCTGGTTTGCATCGTGTTCTACCAGGCCGGGGTGCAGACGGTGATTTCGCTTGCGGCGATCTACGCCGAACAGGCGATGGGCTTCAGCACCCAGGAAACGCTCATTCTGGTGCTGGTGGTGAATGTCAGCGCTGCTGTGGGCGCGTTTTTTCTCGGCAACGTGCAGGATCGCATCGGTCATGTCCCGACGATTGCACTGACGCTCGCGGGCTGGATCGCGACTGTGTTAATCGTGTGGACGGCCGACACGCGAGCCTTGTTCTGGACCGCGGCCAACATCGCCGGCTTGTGCCTGGGTGCCTCGCAATCAGCGGGCCGCGCGCTGGTCGGCTATATGAGCCCCAAGCCCCGCCGCGCCGAGTTCTTCGGGCTGTGGGGGCTGGCGACGAATTTGTCTTCAATCCTCGGCCCCATCACCTATGGCGCCGTGAGCTGGATTTCGCTGGGCAATCACCGCCTTGCCATGCTCATCACAGGCGCCTTCTTTGTGGCCGGACTCCTGATCCTGCACGGTGTCGACGCACGCCGCGGCCGGCGTGCCGCGCTGAACAACTAAGAGGCCGTTGCAAAATGATTTTGCAACGGCCCGATAAACGGGAGCATGGGGGGATACGCCCCGAAGGTCTCGATCTCCCTTGAGGGGAAAGTCCCCGTAGGGCATATCCCCTCATACTGCAACAGACCCTAAGCGCCAGCTTGCCCGGGATTACGGAAGCTCGGCCGACGGCATGCGCGCGCGTATGGTATCGCTGTAGCGCCGCAGGAATGGGGAGTCGCGGTTGCGTTCGTAATATAGCGGCCGCGGCAGCATCGCTGCCAGGCGCGCCGCCTGCTCGGCGTTCAAGCTGGCTGCGCTGACGTTGTAGTAATGCCGCGCGGCGGCTTCGGCGCCGAAGACGCCGTCTCCCCATTCGGCGACGTTCAGATAAATCTCCAGAATGCGCTCTTTGGTCATCAGCATTTCGAGCATCGAGGTGATGACGGCCTCCTCTCCCTTGCGCCACAAGGTCCTCTCGCCGGAGAGAAACAGGTTCTTGGCCAGTTGCTGGGTAATGGTGGAGCCGCCGGCGACCACTCTTCCCCTCCTCTGGTTTTTTTCCATCGCTTTCTGTATGCCCTCCCAGTCGAAGCCGTCGTGCTCGGAGAACTTGGCGTCCTCGGCCACGATCACCGCGCGCTTCAATGCATTGGAGATGCGCCCGTAACTCGTCCAGCGCTGCTTCAGAATGGCATGGGGATTCTTTTCGCGCAGGCGCTCAAGGCTCGCGCGCATGAAACTGGTGCTTTCGGGGTTATGCCCGACCCAATACCAGATGTGCGCCGCAAACCAGCCTTGATACAGCAGCAGGCCGATGAACATTACGCCCAGCGTGTAGCAGAACGCCTTCCACAGCGAAGCCATCGTCCGCTTGATCGTCCTAAACATCTTTGTTGCTATGTCGGAGCAGTTTCAATACCGCGGTGCTGTCCGGGCGCAGGCCGCGCCAGAAGAAGAACGACTCGGCCGCCTGTTCCACCAGCATGCCCAGGCCGTCTGCGACGTGCGCCGCACCTTCGCCGCGTGCAAAAGCGAGAAACGGTGTTTCGCCTTCGCTGTACACCATGTCATATGCCAGCGCGCCGCGCGCGAATATCCGCGGCGGCAGCGGCGGGACTAACCCCGCCAGGCTGGCCGAGGTGGCGTTGACGACGAGGTCGAACTGCCTGCCGGCGAGCGCAGCATAGGCGCAGGCTTCGAACGCGCCACGAAAACTTTGCGCCAGCAGCTGTGCCTTTTCAAGCGAGCGGTTGGCGAGCACCAACTGCGCCGGCTGTTGCTGGAGCAGGGGTTCGATCACGCCCCGCGCTGCCCCACCTGCACCCAGAAGCAGAATGTGCCGGCCGGCGATGGCACAGCCGAGATTGCCTACCAGGTCGTTCACCAAGCCCACGCCGTCAGTATTGTCGGCGATAATCGCGTCGCCCTCGAATTTAAGCGTGTTCACCGCCTCTGCAGCGCGGGCGCGCTCGGACAAATCAGTGGCGAAGTGGCAGGCCTCGCCCTTGAACGGCAGCGTGACGTTGAGCCCACGTCCGCCGCTGGCCCGAAATGCATTTGCAGTCGCTACAAATGCGCCCTCCGGCGCGAGTAACCGTCCATACACCAGATCCTGCCCGGTCTGACGCGCAAACGCCGTGTGAATCAGCGGGGACTTGCTGTGCGCAACCGGATTGCCGATGACGGCGTACTGGTCAGACATGGCCGGACATCACTCCCCGAATAGTTTGTCACCCGGCGCAAAGGTCCAGGTGCGGGTAATGACGAGAATGTCGGTGTCGCGCTTGATGTTCGCGGGGAAGCGGGCGTAGGGGGCTGCCATTCTCACGATGCGCTCGGCCGCCCTGTCGAGAATTGGGTGCCCGGAGGAACGCCGCACCTCGACCGAGTCGAGGCTGCCGTCGGACTTGATCGATACGGTAAGCACCAGGCTGCCGTAAATCCTGCCGCGCGCATTTTCCGGATAGTTAAGATTGCCGACACGCTCGACTTTGAGGCGCCAGTCCTCGACGTACTGCGCGAAACGGTACTCTTGCGCGCGCGCACCTATAAACGTTTTTCGCGGACGCTGGTTGTATTCTTCGATCTGGCGCGAAATCTGCGCCTCCATGCGCACGATAGCGAGGGAGCTGCTGACGAGTTCCTGGCCTGAGAGCTGAGGCTGAGGAACCGCTTTCGCCGTCGCGGGTTTCGGTTCCTCGTCAGCTGCGACGCTTTTCGCCGCCCGCAGCCGGGTCATCATTTTCAGCTGTTGCGCCTGCAACTCCTGTACTCGCTGCTCTGCGCGCCTGACATCCGCGCCGGACTCGGTTTCCTTCAGCACCGGCAACGGTGTTTTGGCGCGGCGCTTCTCATCGGTATTGCCGCCGCCGTCGAGATTGGCCTGCGCCAGTACGCTGGCCTCGACCGGTTTTGCTTTGGTCTTGCTGTTGACCAGCACCACGTCGAGCGAAGGGGCGAAGTACTTATCGTGGATGATATCCGGCAGGCGGAAATGGATGGACAGCACTACCGCATGCAGAAGAAGCGACAAGGCCAGCGCAAGCGCGAAGCTGCGCGACGACGGGTCCATGTTGGCCATGAACCCAGGCCAGCGCAAACGCACGGTGCTAGGAAAATATAGGCTGCGCAATCAAACCTCAAAAGCTCTCTAAATCAATATATTCTATGCTTTAGAAGAGAATTTAGCTTAACTTTTGCCAAGGGTTGCTCTGTCGCGCCACAATAGCAAAGGAAGGCCGCAGAATCGGACGCGTACCTCTGCCAGTTTCGGTCAATCGCCGCGCGCTGGCTGCTTCCTGCTCACCCTTCACTAGCTTTCGGCAGGTCCCTTGTAACGGGCTTTGACCGAGTTATCGATCAGATCTATCCCCTCGATTTCGAGCAGCACGCGGCTGCCCATTTCGAGGTCCGGCAGCGAGGGTACGCGGACATACAGCGGTATGCCTTCGAACTTGACCAGATTATCGCGCAGCACCTGAGCCTTTGACAGCGTCACGTGCTCCTGCAGCAGCCAGCGCAGGCACCAATAATGCTCCATTTTCTTCTGGAACTGATCATAGGCAGCATAGGTAAGTTCGAATTCGCGCATCGCCGCGAGCAAATCGGGGGAATTCTTCCCGAACGGCGGTGCCGCGCCCGAGACGCAGGCGAGCAGCTGCCACTGGTTCACAAGATCGATGTAACGGCGCAGCGGCGAGCTTGCCCAGATATAGTGCGACACGCCTAAACCTTGGTGCGGCGAGGCAACGGTAGTCATACGCACTTTGCCGTTGGATTGGGTGCGGTAGATTGCGGGAACGCCCCGATCCGCGAGGAGCCTCCCCCAGTTGTTGTTGGCGCTAATCATCAATTCCGCCACCAGCTTGTCCAGCGGTGCGCCGCGCCTGCGCTCGACGATACTGACGCGCTCGTTCTCGACATAGAAGCTGTAGTCGATGCGGTCCTGCTGCGTCGCGGGCTTGCCGCGTGCTGCCTCCAGTTCGAGCGCGAGTTGCCACAGGAAGAAAAGTTCGGCCTCGAAAGGAAGATCACCACGTTCTTCCCCGGCGAGAAAGGCGGCGTCCAGTGCCTCGACCTGGTGATGGCGCAGGTTCGCGGCGATACTTACACGCTCGATACGGGTTTCCTGCCCCTCGACCAGGTGGGATAGCGGGTTAATGTCGAGGTACAGCGACACCGCAGGGCAGTCGCGCCCTTCGGCCAGGGTGTAGCGCTCAATTGCCTGTGGCGGCAGCATGGTGATTTTCTGCCCTGGAATATAGGTCGTGGACAGGCGTGCGCGGGCGACCTTGTCCAAAGCGGAACCGGGAGCAAAACCCAGCCCCGGGGCCGCGATGTGGATGCCGACGCGATAGCGCCCGTTCGCAAGCCGTGTCAGGGAAAAGGCGTCATCGATTTCGGTGGTGCTGGCGTCGTCCAAACTGAACGCCGCAACCGCAGCCAGTGGCAACGCCGGTGGCTCGCCTATGCTGATAGCCTCTGAAAAGCCGCCAGCGGCCGCAAAGTGCTCGAACAAGAAGGCGCCCAGATGGTAGTCGTGGCTGGAGGGCAGTGCGCCAGCGCGCTCAAACAGCTTCGCCGCCGACAAGCCACTCGCGTCGCAGGCCAGCTCCAGCGCTTTGGCCTCGATACGATTGCGATCAGGCCCGTATAGCAGCTGCGGCAGCATGGACTGCAGAGCCTCCGGTATGACGCCGCGCTGTAGCTGGTCCGCCCAGAACCGGATTTGTTCCTCCTGTATCCGCTTCTTTTCAACGCTCGCAAGCGCCGCGGCGAGTGTTTCGGCCGGCGCGGCGCGAAAACGGCCCTTGCCCCTGCGGTGGAAGTACATCGGCGCGGACTGTAGCTTGAGCAGAATGGCCGCAGCCTCCGGTGCATTGGGTGCGTGGCCGCAATATTCTCGTGCCAAATCGCCGAAACCAAACTCAGCTGCCCCGCAACATTGCCACAGGAACTCGGTATCGATCTCCGCGGCTAGTGTTTCGGCTTTGCCCAAAAGCTCGGTCAGTGGCGGGGCCTCGAAGCGCAGCAGTACGCTTGCCGCCTTGATCTTGGTTCTCTTGCCGTGCGCCGCCTCCACTTGTAGCGACGTGCCGCTTTCGGCGAGCACCGTGCCGACCTTGAAAGAGCCGGTCTCTTCGTACAACACATTCATGGAATCAGCGCCGAAGGAATAGAGTTGGTCTAGCGCCGCAAACATACCTGACGGGCAGGTTGAAGCGCGTAGCGCTTGGGCCGCGTCAGACTCAACGCAGCAGACTGAAATTATACTCCCCTGGGGTGGAAATTCGCATGCGAAAGCGCTGGACGCTTGCGTTGGTCTGCTCCAAAAAATCAACCCGCGCCCGCACGCTCCGCTCCGATGCGCTTGTTCGCTAAGAGCGCCATGCCGCTTCCCGACCGCACCGGGCGCGTGCAGGCGTCATGTGCGCGCCCGACAATGATGCGTCCGATCCCCACTGTATCGGGGCGCGTGCTGTCCCTTTCAATATATTTCAATGAGTTAGGGTGGCAATGCGCTGGTCCAGGGCGATGGCATGCAAAGTGCTTTGTTTTCTATCGCCGTTCCAGCCTATTCACCATTGGGAGAGATTATGAACACACTTCGCGCATTATGCTTTGCCCCGGGTCGCCGCATGGCGCTCGCCGCGGTTGCCGCAATTGCCATGTCAAGCATGTCTTCTGTCGGACATGCCGCCGAATTGAAGAAAATCAATTTCGTCGAGGCCGTGCACAATTTGGGTTACATCAATCTTTACGTAGGCCAGCATGCCAAGATCTTCGAAAAGTACGGCTTGAAGCTCAACGTCAGCGCGGCAGGCGGCGACACCCAGGCATTTGCCGCCGTGCTCGGCAAGAGCGCCCAGTTCGCGATCGGCGATGCCACCATGGCGCAAATGTCGCGCGAGCAAGGTGGCCCAGGTCTCGTGATCGGCACGGTCGTGCAGCGGGCCCATTACTTCGGCGTCTCCAAGAATCTATCGCCGATCAAGGATCCGAAGCAGTTTAAGGGGCTTACCTTCGTCACCTCTCCTGAACCGAATACGAATTTCAGCGTTACCAAGAAAATCCTCGAAGACAACGGCCTCAAGGTGGGTATAGACGCCAAGATCCTCCAAGTGAGCCCGGGTACTGAAATCGCCGCCATGCTGGCGGGTCAGGCAGACATTGCGGTGGCCTACCAGCCCAGCGTTGCCAGCGCAATGTCGCAGGGCGCAAAGGTGGTGTTCGATTTCGCCAGCTACATGGGTCCGTTCTGCAACACGGGTATCATGGTTTTGCCGGAATATGCGAAGGCGCATCCCGATGTGGTCCAGGCGCTGGTCAACGCGTTCGAGGAGGCCTCGCGCCTTGCCTATGCAAAGCCCGATTTTGCGAAGGAAGTGGCGCGCGAGGAGTTCCCCGACCTGCCAGCGGCGGTCGTGAACAAGGCGATCGAAATGGAGTTTGAGTTCAAGATCCCGGCTCAGTCTGTCAAGGTCGACCGGAAGCAGTGGGAGAACCTGATCTCGATGCAGAAGTACCTGGGCAACGTGAAGGGCACGATCCCGTTCAAGGATATGATCGACAACAGCTACGCCGAGAAGGCAGCCAAGATGGTCAAGCTCTAGACTCGTAACTGACGCAGACACCCGGCCGCCGTCTTCGCCCATGGACACCCCCACGCTTGCGCACCCAGTCGCTAGGACATCCGTGCTAGGTGAGCTGCTGCTGGTATCAGGCATCAGTAAGACCTACGGCGAGGACGGCGATCGTCCTAGCTCCGTCATTGGTGAAATCTCCTTTGCGCTGGGCCGCGGGGAGATCGTCAGCATCGTCGGACCCTCGGGTTGCGGAAAGACCACGCTGCTGAATCTGCTGTGCGGGCTGATCCCGCCGTCTTGCGGCAAGGTGCATTGGCGTGGTCGAGCGCTTGCCGGCATGCCGGAGCGCGTCGGGTACATGCTGCAAAAGGATCTGCTGCTGCCGTGGCGTACTGCTCTCGGGAACGTCACGCTCGGACTCGAACTCCAGAACATGGGCATCGGGGAGCGCGAGAAGCGGGCTCACCACCTGCTTCGCGTGGTCGGCCTCTCTGACTTTTATGACTACTATCCTTCCGCCCTTTCCGGAGGAATGCGCCAGCGTGTCGCACTCGCGCGCACATTGGTCACCGACCCCGAGGTGCTCCTGTTCGACGAGCCTTTTGCGGCGCTCGATTTCCAGACCAAGCTGGTTCTCGAGAGCGACACTGCAAGACTCGTGAGGAAGGAGGGCCGCTCGCTGTTAATGATCACGCACGATGTCGAGGAGGCGGTGTCGTTGTCCGACCGGGTGATCGTTCTGACACACCGCCCATCGCGGATCCGCGCTGTGCACCAGATTGACCTCGGTACCGAGCGAGGCGACATGATGGCCGCACGCGAATCACCTTGCTTCGTCGATTACGTGCGCACGATCTGGAGCGAACTGGAGGTAAGAGCCAATGATGGTTAATAGAATGCCCCGGGGCGGAGACCACCGGTGAGCCAGTCGGAGATGACCGTGGCGAGCGCGGATCGGCTATGGTTGTCGGCTTCCCGCCTGCGCGCGATGCGGCGCGATGTCGCGGTCATCGCCTGCCAGATCGGGTTGCTCGTCGCGTTGTTGGCGGCGTGGGAGCGCGCCGCGGGAAGTCAGGCCCTGAATGCGTTCCTGTTCGGTTCTCCGAGCGCGATCTGGGGTTATCTTGCGAGGATGGCGCAGGACGGGACTTTGATTCGCTACAGCTGGGTCACCGGGCTGGAGACGTTGCTCGGCTTCTTGTTTGGCAACGTCATCGGCACTGTGCTCGGTCTTGCTCTGTGGTATTCGCGCTTCGTTTCGCGGGTAATGCAGCCTTTCATCGTCGCGGTCGGATCCATCCCGATCGTGGCACTTGCGCCGGTCGTGATTATCTGGTTCGGCACCGGTTTGGCATCAAAGATCGTCATGTCGACGCTCTCGGTCGTGGTGGTAGCACTGGTGATCGCCTACAAGGGTGCGCTGAGCATCGATGACGACCAGATTAATCTCATGCGCACGCTTGGTGCAGGCAAGAGGCAAATTTTTCAAAAACTGGTGGTGCCCGCTTCGTTGGGCGACATTTTCGCGGGTCTCAAGCTGACGGTCGGATTCGCACTTATCGGCGCCATCATCGGCGAATTCATGTCGTCCTCGGAAGGCCTTGGTCACGCAATTTTCAAAGCTGGCAGCCTGTACATCATTTCCAAGGTCTTCGCGGCGCTGGTGGCAACCATCGCGCTTGCGCTTGCCCTGACGTATCTGGTCGGTAAGCTGGAGCGGTTCCTGATGCCTTGGCGTAAGTACGACTGACATTTTCAAACGAGGAGACGAGCATGAACGCACCCGCCACCGGCCAGATCATCAGCAAGGGGCAATTGAAATACGCGCTTGCCGCGAACGAATCGTTCATTGCGGAGGTGAAGCCGGGCGAAACGTTCGAAGTCGAGACCGAGCTCAACATCGGCGGACACCTCATTACCCAACTGGACGAAAGACTCACTGCGAAGGACGTGACCCTGCCCTTCGTGAATCCCGCGACCGGGCCCGTGCGGCTTGCCGGCGCCAAGCCCGGCGACATGGTAATAGTGGATGTTCTCGAAGTCGGTGTGCACGGCCTCGGTTACACCGCGCTATGGCCCGGCATCGGGATCTTCCCGGATTGGTGCCGGAAGAAGGAGTTCGGGATTCAGAACCGCAATGTCGTGGTGGCGAACGGCATCGTCCACTGGAGCGACACGCTCAAGCTTGAGGCCAAGCCGATGATCGGCGTTATCGGCGTGGCGCCGGTTGCAGGTGGGATGCTCACGATCGACAACGGCACGCACGGCGGCAACCTCGACATTCAGGAGGTGACCAACGGAAACCGGGTCATGTTTCCCGTCTACCACGAGGGTGCCTACCTTTACTTCGGAGACGTCCACGCGCTTCAGGGGGATGCCGAGTGTAACGGCATGGGTGCGATCGAGATCCGTGGACATCTGCAACTGCGTGTGGATATCAAGCCGGCACCCAAGCGCATGACCTGGCCGCGCATCGAAACGCCGACGCACATTTGCACGGTCGGTTGCGCGCGTCCCCTTGACGACGCGCTGCGCATTGCCTTCGAGGAGATGGTGTACTGGCTAGAGGAGGGCTATGGCATTCCGGGGCCGGAAGCCTACATGCTGCTCGGCCAGATCGCTGAGGCCCGCTGCACGCAAATGGTCAACCCCAAGTACACTTATATCTGCAAGGTAAACAAGAAATTTCTTCGCGGGCGGTGAGGGCCGGGGTTTATCGCTGTTAAAGTCACCGCAGCACGAGTTGAAGCTAGCCGTGCTTTGCCGTAGCGCTCGATGCGCTGCGCATAGCCATGGCACAGACGGTGACCTCACTGCCGCCGCGGGGCGGGTACGCTGTACGATACTTGGAGGTCAGTACAATACAAGCTGATAGTTCTCCGCATGCTCCCCCGGAGTTCCGGGTCTGAGGAGACCTGTCGCCGCTTCAATCCGGGCTCAGCCTCGCGCCATCCCGGCAAACTCCAAGATTAACGGGATATGCCGGGGAAAGCTCATGAGACTGTGATCTCCGCCTTCGATCACGATTTGCTGTGCGCCACGGTACTTGCTCACGGCCTCGCGATAATCGAGGATCTCGTCCCCGGTTTCGACCAGCAACAGATAGCGCTGCGGGCGGACGGTGGTCAGATAGAGTCTTTCCCATTGACGCAGATGCGCTTCGGTCAGCTCATATCGTTGCTGCGTATAAAGGTTGCGCTGTGTGCCAAGATAGGCACGCAAACCCTCGTGCGGATGCACGGCCGGGTTGATCAGGACCGCGCGCAGGTCGTGGCGTTCGGCGAGGTAGCTGGCGTAGAAGCCACCCAGAGAGCTGCCGACCAGGGTGATGGGCTCGTGGGCGTGCTGCGCAATCTCCGCCTCGACCGCGGCGATGGCGCGTTTGCCCAAGGGCGGCAGCGGGGGGCAGCAGTAATGTTGGCCCAGCCCATGCTCCTCCATATAACGCTTGAGCACCTGCGCCTTGTGCGAACTCGGCGAACTGTTGAAACCGTGCAGATAAATCAGCATCTTACAGCATCATCGACCCGCGGCCGTTCGTGACCATGACCAGCGGCTTGCCGGCGAGGCACTCCTCGGCGTACAGCTTGACGATGCGATCGTTGCACTCAGCCATTACCATCCAGTCGAGCGAGCAACTTTCGGTGAATGCCCCCGAATGCGCCATTGGACATGACCAACACCTGGTCGCCGGGCTTGGCTGCCGCGACGATTGCGGCAATCAGCGCATCGAGGTCGTCGTTGCAGACCGCTTTGGCGCCTAGCGGGGCGAGTGCGCTTGCAGGATTCCAGCCTAAATTGGCGCTGTAGCAATACACCAGATCGGCCTCCGCCAGGCTGCCGGCAATCGCATCTTTCATCACGCCGAGTTTCATCGTGTTGGAGCGGGGTTCGAGCACGGCCAGAATGCGTGCATTGCCTACCTTGCTTCTCAGGCCTGCCAGTGTCGCAGCAATCGCTGTGGGATGGTGGGCGAAGTCATCGTACACGGCGACTCCAGCAGCCACGCCGCACAGTTCCATGCGGCGTTTGACGTTGTCGAAACGCTCCAGCGCGGCGCAGGCGGCTCCAGTATCCACGCCGGCGTGACGAGCCGCCGCGATGGCGGCCAAGGCATTGGAACGGTTGTGCGCGCCTTGCAGACCCCAGCATACCCTGCCCTGCTCTTCCCCGGCGAAGACAACTCGAAAAGTCTCCGCATCCAGCGCTTCGGCCTGCCAGCCGCCCTCGGTGCCAAAATATTCTAGCGCGGTCCAACAGCCTTGCTTCAAGACCCGCGCCAAAGCCGCGTCGACACCGTTTGCCACGACTAGGCCAGACCGAGGGACAGTTCTAAGGAAGTGGTGGAATTGGCGTTCGATAGAGGCAAGATCACTGAAGATATCGGCATGATCAAACTCTAAGTTATTCAATACTGCGGTTCTCGGGTGATAATGGAGAAACTTGGAGCGCTTGTCGAAAAAAGCCGTGTCGTACTCGTCCGCCTCGATCACAAAAAAGCGGGAATCAGCCAAGCGGGCGGAGGTACCGAAATTCGTTGGCACGCCGCCGATAAGAAAACCAGGGCGCTTTCCGGCAAATTCCAGAATCCAAGCGAGCATGGCGGAAGTGGTTGTTTTTCCGTGGGTTCCGGCGACTGCGAGCACCCACTTAGAGCGCAGAATGTTCTCTGCCAGCCATTGCGGGCCGGAGATATAGGGCTCGCCGCGGTCCAGGATTTCTTCCATCAGTGGGGTACCGCGGGTAACCACGTTGCCGACCACCCATAAATCCGGTTTCAATCCTATCTGGTCGGCACTGTAGCCTTCGACCAGCGTAATGCCCTGGGCCTCGAGTTGATTGCTCATGGGCGGATAGACATTGGCATCGCAGCCGGTTACGTGGTGGCCAGCCTGCCGCGCGATGGTGGCGAGGCCGCCCATGAAAGTCCCGCAGACGCCGAGAACGTGGATATGCATCAGGGGACCGCTTGGTCTTCAGGTCGATGGGTCAATGGTGGCACGGCGGCAAGTGTACTGGTCGAGACGAATATTCGTGCCCTACGGCTTCTCCAGGGGAGGCCGGCGAGGAGTTTACCTTATTTCGCTAGACGCACCACTGCGCTATTATTTCCGTAAGCGTGCGCGGAGTGCCAGAATGCCCAAGGAAAAATTCAAACAACAACAGATGCGCGCACGGATCGCAGCGATCGCCGCGCGCATTATGGCAGAAGACGGCATCGAGGATTTCGCCATGGCTAAGCGCAAGGCGGCGCGCCGCCTGGGTGCGAGCGATACTCAGTTTTTGCCAGATAATCGCGAGATCGAGGCCGAGTTGCGCGTATACCAGGCGCTCTACCAAGGCGAGGAACAACGTGAACGCGTCCGTTACCTGCGCCGTCAGGCGCTGGCGGCGATGGAACAGCTTGCCGATTTCAATCCCTACCTCACCGGCCCGGTGCTGAAGGGCACCGCTGGGCGCTACGCCGATATCGATTTGCAGGTATTTGCCGATAGCGGAAAGGAGCTAGAGATCTTCCTGCTTAACCACAATATTCCCTACCATACCGCAGAGTCGCGCCATTACAGCGGAAATCAGGAGCGGGCGGTTAGCGTGCTGTCCCTGGACTGGCAGGGGACACAGCTTCGCGTGGCAGTCTATTGGCCCGAAGACGAGCGTCGAAGTGTCAGGACCTCCCCATTGGGCCGACCGATGGAGCGCGCCGACCTGGATGCGGTTCGAACACTGGTCGCCAGCGGTGAATAGGCCGCTTCAGGCAGGTCGGTACCCGATGATCAGGCCAGCCTCAGGGGTTTGCAGTGCATCGTTCTATTCGTGCTAAGCCGAACGACCCTGCATGAGGTGATGGGGGGAGATCGACGCGCGAAACGGAAAAACGCAATTTACCTACAACGTTCACGATTTAGCGGTTAACATCACCGATAATACAGCTAAATCCTGAATTCCTGCGATCGAATAAGTGTCAGCTATCCTTTGTGCACAGCTGTCGTGGAAACATGGGACGCGAGCCAGATGCAAAGCAGCTTGGCCGAAGCGGTGTCGCCTGCGCAGATCCTGAGTCGGCATGGAGATCCGGGATTAAGCTATGCGAGAGCGTTATTTGATGTCGCGTTGGCAGCGCTGCTGGCGCCAATGCTTGAGTTGCGTCCATGCTAGACCCGATGAGTACGGGCGAACTTCTTTGAAAAACTGGACATCTGCCCCCTATTTGCGGCAAACTTGCATACATGCGCAAAACAATTTCCAGCGCGGCTGCGCCTAGCAGTGGCAAACGCAAGGTACGTGGATCGAAGAAAATATTAGTCTTGCACGGCCCCAACTTGAACTTGCTCGGTACTCGTGAGCCGGAGATCTACGGTCGTGAAACGCTGGCGGATATCAATCGCCGTTTGACCCTTCAGGGCAAAGCCGCCGGCGCGGAGATAATTTGCTTCCAGAGTAATCATGAAGGAACGCTCATCGACCGTGTACAAACGGCCGGGAGACAAGGAGTAGCCTCCATCGTCATCAACCCTGCAGGTCTTACCCATACCAGCGTTAGCCTGCGCGATGCCTTGGCCGCGGTCGCGATTCCGTTCATTGAGGTCCACCTGTCAAACATCCACGCGCGCGAGCCGTTTCGCAACCATTCCTATTTTTCCGATCTGGCGGTCGGGACGATTTGCGGTTTGGGCAGCCACGGCTACGAGCTGGCGCTAGAGTTCATTTTGCGCCAGACCTAAGATCGCATTCCGGCGCGCACGGCGCTCGCCGCGCAGCAAGGAGAAACCGAAATGGATTTACGTAAACTGAAGAAATTGATCGACCTAGTGCAGGAATCCGGAATTTCGGAGTTGGAGGTGACCGAAGGAGAGGAGAAAGTCAAAATCGTCAAAAGCGGTGGCGCGGGCGCCTCCTACAGCGCCCCCGTTTCTGCCCCGACCGTGGTGGCGCCAATGGAGCCCGGGCCAGCCGTCGCTACCGAGCCCGCCGAAATTCAGGGCCACTTGGTCAAGTCGCCTATGGTGGGCACGTTCTATCGCTCTCCCTCGCCGGGGGCGAAGGCCTTCGTCGAGGTAGGCGACACGGTCAAGTCGGGCGACGTCATATGCATCATCGAGGCGATGAAGCTGCTGAATGAAATTGAGTGTGACAAGGACGGGGTCATAAAGGCGATTCTCGTCGACAACGGCCAGCCCGTCGAGTATGGCGAACCTTTGGTGATCATAGATTGAAGCGACGTGGGCAAAAAGTGAGGAGAACCGGCGGACTCCCTGGTCGAGGCGTGGGCGCGCCTGCCTGCACGTCTGTGGGGTTCGCTCCCGGCCATGTTTAAGAAGGTTCTCATCGCCAATCGCGGCGAAATTGCCCTGCGCATCCAGCGCGCTTGCCGCGAGTTGGGCATCAAGACTGTGGTGGTGCACTCCGAAGCGGACAGCGAGGCCAAGTACGTCAAGCTTGCCGATGAGTCGGTATGCATCGGTCCGGCCGCATCCGCTGCCAGCTATCTCAACGTCCCGGCGATCATCAGCGCGGCGGAGGTGACCGACTCTGAGGCCGTCCATCCCGGCTACGGATTTTTGTCGGAAAACGCCGACTTCGCCGAGCGCGTCGAGAAGAGCGGTTTCGTTTTCATCGGGCCGCGACCCGAGACCATAAGGCTCATGGGCGACAAGATCAACGCCAAGACGGCTATGATCAAAGCGGGTGTGCCCTGCGTGCCCGGTTCTGAAGGACCGTTGCCGGAGCAAAACGACGAAATCGTCAAAACGGCGCGCAGGATCGGCTATCCGGTGATCGTCAAGGCCTCGGGTGGCGGCGGTGGGCGCGGCATGCGCGTGGTGCACACGGAGGCGGCGCTGCTCGCTGCGGTGAATCTGACGCAGCAGGAGGCGCAGGCGGCTTTCGGCAATCCCGCGGTGTACCTGGAGAAATTCCTTGAGAACCCGCGCCACATCGAGATCCAGGTACTCGCCGACGAATACAAGAACGCCGTGTACCTGGGCGAACGCGACTGCTCGATGCAGCGGCGGCACCAGAAGATCATCGAAGAGGCGCCGGCACCTGGAATGACCGAGCGCCAGCGCATCCGCATCGGCGAACGCTGCGCCGAAGCCTGCCGCAAGATCGGCTATCGTGGTGTCGGCACGTTCGAATTCCTGTACGAGGGCGGAGAATTCTATTTCATCGAAATGAACACGCGCATCCAGGTCGAGCACCCCGTCACCGAAATGATCACCGGTATCGACCTGGTACAGGAGCAGATCCGCGTCGCCGCGGGAGAAAAGCTGCGCCTGCGCCAGCGCGATGTGATGCTGCGCGGGCATGCCATAGAGTGCCGTATCAATGCAGAGGATCCGTTCAAGTTCACGCCTTCGCCGGGCCGCATTATTTCCTATCATCCGCCTGGTGGGCCGGGCATACGCGTCGACTCGCACATTTACCAAGGCTATTTCGTGCCGCCCAACTACGATTCTTTAATTGGCAAGGTCATCGCTTATGGCGCGACGCGCGACCAGGCGCTGCGGCGCATGCGTATTGCACTGTCCGAGATGGCGGTGCAGGGCATTCAGACTAACATTCCGCTGCACCAGGACTTGCTGCTAGACGACCGTTTTATCAAGGGCGGCACCAGCATCCATTATCTCGAACAAAAGCTCGCGCAGCAAAAACTAGAGAAAGGATGAGTTCCTGGCCTGGATGTCACTCATATTGCGTACCGATGCGCGTGTTGCCGATGCACTGAGCGACGCGCTCCTAGAGAAGGGCGCGCTGTCGGTAAGCATGGAAGATGCCAGCGCCGGTACGGCCGCGGAGGCGCCGATGTACGGCGAGCCCGGCATGGTGACCGAAAGCGCCTGGCCGCAAAGCCTGATCATTGCGCTTTGCGAGCAGTCTGATGATCCAGCACGTCTGGTCGCCGCAGCCTGCGAACAAATCGGCCTGGATCAAGCGCCCGATTACCGCATCGAGCCGGTGGCCGAACAAGACTGGGTGCGGCGCAGCCAGTCGCAGTTCGAGCCGATCCGCATTTCGGACAAACTGTGGATAGTGCCGTCCTGGGCGACGGCGCCGGAACAGGATGCGGTCAATCTCGTTCTCGACCCGGGTCTCGCCTTTGGTACCGGCAGTCATCCCAGCACGCGACTGTGTCTGCAGTGGCTAGAGCGGACGCTACGCGGCGGCGAGCGTGTTCTGGACTACGGCTGTGGTTCGGGTATATTAGCCATTGCCGCGCAGCGCCTCGGTGCGAGCGCCGCGCTCGGCGTGGATGTAGACCCGCTGGCGCTCCTTGCGGCGCAGGCGAACGCGCAGCGCAACCGGGTTGACGCGCGCTTTATCAATGCGGAGACAGCTCCTGATTTTCGGGCGGACCTCGTGGTCGCAAACATCCTTGCCAATCCGCTCATACTGCTCGCGCCGGTACTCGCCGGGCACACCGCTACGGGAGGGCGCATCGCGCTGTCGGGCATACTCGAGACGCAGGCACAGGAGGTCATGGCGGCCTATGCGCCCTGGTTCGAGTTGCACATCGGCGCCAGCGACGAGGGCTGGGTGTTGATCGAGGGCGGGCGACCATGATTACCCGTTGCCCCTTCTGCCAAACCCATTTTCGCGTGCACGCGGAGCAACTCTCTGCGCGCGCGGGGCAGGTGCGCTGCGGCAAATGCAATCGGGTGTTCGACGCGCTAGAACACCTGGTCGAAGGGGTCGCGCCGGTACACGAGCATGCGGCTGTGCACACCGATACCGGCGCGGCGGAACGCGTTCCGGAAGAAGCGGAGAACGTCATCCCCGAGGTGCAAGAGCCTGCAAACGAGGCAAGCCCGGTACAAGAGGTCGAAACGATATTGGGCGGCGCTGGAGCGTTTGAGGCGACGACGCCTACGCTCGAGCCAGCGCAGCCGGCGAGCATCGAGCCCTGGGCCGCGCCGGGCGCGGACGCATTCGATTTCGGACCGGCTGTGGACACGGCCGAGCGCGCGCGCCGCTGGCCCTGGTTGCTGGGCGCGCTCTTGTTGTTGCTGCTATTGCTCGCGCAGGCAGCGTACTATTACCGCAGCGCCATCATCGTGTTGGTCCCGCGGGCCAAGCCCTATGCCGTTGCGCTGTGCGCAACCCTGCATTGTGACTTGCCATTGCCGCGGCGCATCGATTTGATGAGCATAGAGGCATCGGACCTGCAGGCGGACACGACCAATCCCAATATCATGGTCTTGTCGGCGACGCTCAAGAACCGTGCCATTTTCGATCAGCAGTATCCCATGCTTGAACTGACACTCACCGACCCGCAGGACCAACCGGTAGTGCGGCGCGTGCTTGCACCGCGGGACTATCTGGGAAAGGACGCTAACGTGCGCGCCGGGTTCCCCGCCAATTCCGAGACCGCGATCAAGGTGTTCATCGAAGGCTCGCAGGTCAAGGCTACCGGTTACCGCTTATATTTGTTTTATCCCTGAGGCCGACTTCGGGTATCCTCTGCGGCTGCCGCGCCGGCGCACAGAGTTCGCAGCGGGGCTCTCAACTACGGAAAATGGAAACATGCGCATCTTGCTATTGGGCTCTATCGCCTACGACAATATCATGGTGTTCGAGGGGCGTTTTCGCGAGCACATTCTTCCTGACCAGATCCACATGCTGAACGTGGCTTTCCTGGTCCCGGCTTTGCGCCGCGAATTCGGCGGCTGCGCCGCCAACATTGCCTACAGCCTACGCCTGCTCGGCGGCGAGCCGCTGATCATGGCTACAGTGGGCGAGGACGCCGACTCCTATTACCGGAGGCTGGATGCGCTCGGCATTGAACGTACGCACGTGCGCGAAGTCTCCGGCACGTACACCGCGCAAGCGTTTATCACCACCGATCTGGACGACAACCAGATCACCGCGTTTCATCCGGGGGCGATGGGCCATTCGCACCTCAACAGCGTTGCCGCCGCCGGTGAAGTCGGCCTTGCGATCGTTTCTCCCGATGGGCGCGAGGGCATGCTGCAGCACGCGCGCGAGCTGAAGGAGCAGAACATTCCGTTCGTATTCGACCCCGGTCAGGGACTGCCCATGTTCTCCGGCGCCGAATTGCTCGACTTCGTGAAACTAGCCAGCTACGTTGCGGTCAACTCATACGAAGGCAAGATGCTGGAAGAGCGGACGGGCGAATCGATTGCGCACCTGGCGCAAAAGGTGGAGGCACTGATAGTGACGCATGGCGCCAAGGGCTCAGAGATCTACGCTGGCGGTCAACGCCTGGAGATCCCGTGTGTCAAGGCGAAGGATATTGTCGATCCGACCGGATGCGGGGATGCGTATCGCGCCGGCCTGCTGTACGGCATTGCCGAAGGGATGGATTGGCGTTCGACCGGGCAGCTGGCCTCGTTGATGGGCGCGCTCAAGGTAGGCACGCGCGGCGGACAAAACCACCGCGTCACCCGCGCAGAGATCGAGACTCTCTACCATCAGCATTTCAACGCACAACTAGGATAAGAACGGAGTCTGTTTGGTCGCAGCCTGCGCGTTTTCTGTACTGCGACAAGCCGCCGGACCTATTCCAGCGCAGCGCGCACCTTCGCCGCGTTCGCTTCCAGTTGTTCGCGCGATGGATTTTTCGCCGGCCAGGTGAGACGCAAGCCGTCGTGCGCGTGCCGCGGTACGAGATGAATGTGGAAGTGAAATACGGTCTGGCTCGCGGCAACACCATTGGCTTGGTATAGCGTCATCCCCTCGGGCGAATAGGCGTTTTTCAACGCGCGCGCCACGCGCGCCGCGGTGCGGAATACCGCTGCAGCGAGCGCATCATTGAGACCGTAGATATTCTCCACATGCGGCTTCACTGTTACCAGTACATGGCCGGGGTTGACCTCGCCGATATCCATGAAGGCCAGCGTCATTTCATCTTCGTGTACTTTGGCCGAAGGAATCCGTCCGGCGACGATGTTGCAGAATACGCACTCGCTCATCAGCGTTCCCTTCAGGTCGATCGACTAACTACGCAAAAAGAGACTGCCTGCGCACGCTATTTCCCGGGCGTCAGACACTGCTTGCATGGTACCTGGAACAACTTGCGGTCCTCAAGCCGCACTGCGCTCAGTCTTCCGCCCCAAACACAGCCGGTGTCCAGGGCGATGAGGTCGGGTCGCAACTTCAGTCCGAGCGTCGACCAGTGACCGCAGACGAGCGTATGGTCGCGGTTGGCGCGCCCGGGCGCGTCGAACCAGGGGAAAAAGCCACTCGGCGCCTTGGCTGTTTCGCCTTTGGTGCGAAATTCTATCTTGCCTTCAGCCGTGCAAAACCGCATCCGCGCCATGGCGTTGACGGTGACACGCAAGCGGTCGGCGCCGCGCAGGTCCTCGCTCCATGAATCGGGCGTATCGCCGTAAAGCTTCGCCAGAAATTCCCGCCAGTTGGCACCGCGCAGCGCCGTCTCGACTTCCCCTGCCAGCGTCCTCGCTGTCGCTACGCTCCATTGCGGCAATAAGCCCGCGTGCACCATCGCAAAAGTGCCTTCGACATGCAGCATTGGCCGGTGCCGCAGCCAAGCCAGGAGCTCTTCGCAATCCGGTGCTGCGAGTACCTGATCGAGCGTGTCGCTGCGGTGCTTTTTGGCGAGTCCGGCGGACACGGTAAGCAGGTGAAAGTCGTGATTGCCGAGCACCGTCACCGCGCCCTCACCCAGACCCTTCACCAAGCGCAGAGTCGCGAGCGAGTCCGGGCCGCGGTTTACCAGATCGCCGACGAACCATAGTCGATCGAGCGACCGGTCAAAGCTAAAGGTGTCGAGCAAGCGCTCGAGCGCGTCCACACATCCCTGTACGTCGCCAATTGCGTAAGTCGACATGTCTTCAGGCCGTGCGGTCGAGTTTGCGGTATTGGATAGCCTCGGCCACATGAGCGACGGCAATCGCCTCGCTACCTGCGAGATCGGCAATGGTGCGCGCAAGTTTCAACACACGATGATAAGCGCGCGCCGACAGATTGAGCTTCGAGATCGCCTGCCTGAGCAAACCGTCGGCCGCCGCCTGAGGGCGGCACCAGCGGTCGATTTCACGCGTGCCGAGGCTGCTGTTGTTTTTCCCTTGGCGCTGGATCTGTACTCGATGCGCCGCCGCGACGCGCTCGCGTACCGTGTCGCTCCCTTCGCCCGCGGACTGGCGCAACAAATCTTCCTGCGGTACTGCCGGCACTTCCAGCTGGATGTCGATGCGGTCCAGCAGCGGCCCGGAGATCTTGCTGCGATAGCGCGCAATCTGGTCCGGCGTGCAGCGGCAGCGGCCGTTGAAATGCCCGAAATAGCCGCAGGGACAGGGGTTCATTGCGGCGATCAACTGGAAACGCGCAGGGAACTCGGCTTGCCGCGCCGCGCGCGAAATCGCCACATACCCGGACTCCAGCGGGCCGCGCAGCATTTCCAGAACCCTGCGCTCGAATTCGGGAAGTTCGTCCAGAAACAGCACACCGTGATGGGCAAGCGAAATTTCCCCCGGGCGCGGATCGCTGCCGCCGCCGACCAAGGCCACGCTGGAGGCGGAGTGGTGCGGCGCGCGAAACGGTCGGCGGCGGAACTGCTCGAGGCGAAACCCGCCCGATCCCAGCGATTGCAGTGCCGCCGACTCGAGCGCCTCGCTGTCGCTCATCGGCGGGAGTATCCCGGCAAAACGCGCCGCCAGCATGGACTTGCCGGTGCCTGGCGGACCCGCCATGAGCACACTATGCCCGCCGGCGGCCGCGATTTCCAGCGCGCGTTTGGCCTGCATCTGGCCTTTGACGTCGGCGAGGTCGGGGTAGTCCGGCGCTGTCGTGACCGCAGTTTCCGCGACGTAAGGCTGCAGACTTTCTCTCCCGCTTAGGTGCGCGCATACCTCGAGCAGGGTTTTCGCAGGGAGGATGTGCGCGTCACTGACCAAGCTCGCCTCGGCGGCACTTGCGCGCGGCAGGATGAAAGCGCGCCCGCAGCGATGCGCCGTGTAAGTCATGGCCAGCGCCCCGCGTATCGGGCGCAAATCGCCGGTGAGCGAGAGCTCGCCGGCGAACTCATGTTCCTCCAGCCTGTTTGCGGGTATCTGCCCGGAGGCGGCAAGTATGCCCAAGGCGATGGGCAGGTCGAAGCGTCCGCTCTCCTTGGGCAGGTCGGCGGGGGCTAGGTTGACGGTGAGGCGGCGGGCAGGAAATTCGAAGCGCGCGTTGACCAATGCTGCGCGCACCCGGTCGCGGGCCTCCTTCACCTCCGCCTCGGGTAGACCGACGATGGTGAAACTTGGCAAGCCCCCGGACAGATGGACTTCAACCGTGACTTCGGGCGCATCCATGCCGGAAAGCGCGCGGCTGTGCAGCACGGCGAGCGACATGTCGGTCAGGTGTTCGGCTTGGCAACCCTGGCTTCGAGTTCGGCAACCCGCGACTCCAAAGCGCTGAGCTGCTCGCGCGAGCGCGCGAGCAGCTTGGCCTGGACGTCAAACTCTTCGCGCGTAACCAGATCCAGTCGGGCAAAAAAACTTGCCAGCAGCGCGCGTAGGTTTTTTTCGGCGTCTTTCGCCGGGCTTTGCGCCAGCAAGGTATTGATTTTGCCGCTCAACTCTTCGAACAAGCGGTTTTGCTGCATGAACACCCCCGTTTTTCCGTAGTTTTTCCAGTCTATCACGATGAATATAGCGCCGCAGCGAGCGAGATAGCTGATCGCCCCCGAGCGGTGCAAGCCGAAAGAATGACGCACCAAAATGATGCGTCCGTCGGATGTCCCACCTGCGTATGCGTTTTAACTATATGAATTAACGTAAGTAAAAAACTGGCACAAGCTGTGCTATCGGTGTTATCGCCGGACTTTTTAAACTTTGATAAGGGGATCTTCGATGCGCAAACTATTACTCGCTTCCGCGGTATCAACCATATTTTCCTTGCCGGTGATAATGTCGGCTCAAACAGCGGCGGCAGCCGAGCCGGCTCCGTCGTACACCTTGACCGCAA
>Ga0307377_10000742_pt1 | contig 43085 bp, 69 predicted proteins | sample TR3MG_FD_202535 | JGI IMG/M metagenome (GOLD analysis project Ga0307377, IMG submission 202535) | Soil microbial communities from Risofladan, Vaasa, Finland - TR-3 | ecosystem: Environmental > Terrestrial > Soil > Coastal area > Acid sulfate soil | place: Finland: Risofladan, Vaasa | collected...
CCAGCATCCGCGCTACACCAGTGATGTTTGTGGCGGGTGACAACTTTGATGCCAGCATAGTTTATGGTATTCTTGGGCGAAACTGGACTGTACCTATGGCTGTAACGGGTAATATCGCCCGACTTGAACTGAGGGGTTTGGTGTGAGCACAATAACACAGAACATAACGAGTATCGCCCCCGCCGCGAACCCCGCGACGATGGATCGGACTACCTTCTCCAACACTGCGGCGGCGAACGTGCTGGGTATCTCGGGGATGACTGCCGAGTTGAATACGTGGGCTGGGCAGGCGAACGCTATGGTTTCCGGGATGACGGCTATCGCCACCGGTGCCGCTTTGGCGATACCTCTGACGTTCAGCACGACCACGACGGATAGCGACCCCGGCAATGGCATTCTGCGCCTCGACAACGCCACCCAAAATATCGCGACAACTATCCGCACTGATCTGATCGGAAACGACGGATCGACTTGGACGGATGTAATAAATCTGTTCGATGATTCAACCAGCACCATCAAGGGCTTTATCGTACTGGTAGACTTGACCGATGCGACAAAGTGGTTGGTGTTCAGTGTTAGCGCACTGGCCTCCCCTGCTGGGTACAAGAACATATCCGTTGCGTGCGTTGCGTTCAGCGCGGCCAACCCGTTCGCAAATGGGGCATCGCTCGCGTTGAAATTCACCCGCAATGGCGACAAGGGCGATACTGGCGCGACGGGAACGGGCATCACAACTCAGGCCGTCGGGTTCACTGCGACGGGCGGGACGACGCCCAAGACGCTGACAATTGATGTGGACTTAACAGCCAGCAACGCGGTAACGCGCATCAGCGAATACGCGGGATCAACAGGAGGAACCACTACCGCGTATACGCTTACTCCTACGCCCGCATTGACGGCATACGCTGACGGGCAGAGATTCTTGTTCAAAGCCAACGCGACTAATACCGGGGCTGGCGCAACATTTGCCATCAGCGGATTGGCGGCGCTCCCATCGACGATGGGTTATGTGGCGTTACCTGTCGGCGCATTGATTATCAATAATTTCTATTGGGGTTTGGTCGAAGCGGGCGGTACGAGCTTCCGCATATCCCCCTATGATGCCAGATCCGTCAACGGTGATACGTCGAATGGGCTGGAAGTGTGGGCAGTTGGTGCGAACATTGCGTCCGCGACCACGCTGAACCTGTCAACTGCTACTGGAAACTTGGTGCATATCACCGGAACTACGGCCACGTCCGCTGTAACAATGGCTCCTGGTGAGCAAATTGAGTGCATCGCTGATGGAGCTTGGCCGCTGACTTATCACGCGACGAATAACAAGTTGAACACTGGCGGTGCTAACTATACTTGTGCTGCTGGCGATAGCGTGTTCTTCTTTTATGATGGCACGACGGTGTATGGGCGGATTGTTAAGGCTGACGGAACGGCGGTAGCGGTAGCGGCGGTAGCGGCGGCGGTAGCGGTTCGTCAAACCGCGCTCGGCGGCCCCATTGACACCAGCGGGCTGCCGACTTTCCTTCCGGCCACTTACGGAGGCCTTTCAATCGTCAGCCAGAATATTACGCCAGGCGCTCCGTTCATGGTGGCCTCGGCCAACGGGTTCGGCGCAACTGGCGCGGTGGACCGTATCGGCTACAGTTCCGCAGATTTGACTTGGTCGGGGCTTACTGCAAATTCGACAAATTACCTGTATGTCGACATTGCAGGCGGCGCCATGACGCCGGGGAGTACGACGCTCGCTCCCCTCTACCAATACAGCGGCGCGCCTGCGGTTACTGCCAATCAAGCGACTTTCAACATCGCACAAATGCAAATGCTCGTCGGCAACGGTTCGACGGCGCTACAGACCTATCGGGTATTCCTTGGCGAGGCGGTGGCGGGGGCGTCTACGATTACTAGTACCGTTAGCTATGTGTATGGCGGGTATTACGACAGCGGGTTTACGCAGAATTTGCCGGCGGCAAGCACTTTAACAATCAAAAATCATAATATCGGAACAGAAATCAGATCGGAATTTATCGCGGAATGTACCACCGCCGATGGAGGATATGATGTTGGGGATCAGATTTACCCAATGACGCGGCCAACGAATGAGTATGCGCGGTTGAGCCTGGCCAGGACGAGAAATACCATCGGGGTATCGACAGGCGCGACGGCGGCATTTTCGACGTCGAATAAATCCACAGGGGGCGTTCTTGATCCGCTGACACAGAATAGTTGGAAATGGAAAATTATTGCTTGGAGAGGATGGTAATCATGGGCTACATCAATCAAAACGGAAATTACTACGAAGGCGACCAGCAAGGCGAGGATGTGGAAGTGCCACAGCGCCCGACTCCTTACCACATATGGCAGGAGGGCGAATGGGTAGATAACAGCGCTGCCCATTACCGAGAACTGAGAGCTGCTGAATATCCACCGGCATCTGATTATCTTGATGCCGTGGTAAAGGGCGACCAGGCAGCGATTGATGCCTATGTCGAGGCTTGCCGGGCGGTCAAGGCGAAATACCCAAAACCGGTGGCGACGCCATGACGCTCGCCGCCTATTCCCTCGCATTGGCCTATTTACTCTGGGTATTCTATCTGGCTGTAATGAGTCTTAAACGCGCCAAAGATGCCGGAACGATCAGCAAGTTTGCACTTGTGATGGGTTATCCGGTGCTATTTTTCGGCCTGCTGATTGACCTGTTCGTCAACGTCTTCGTGTTCACTGTTCTGCTGCTTGAGCTTCCACGGGAGTTGACTGTTACCGCACGGCTTAAAAGGCACGGTACACAAGGCGGCTGGCGCGGCGATTTCGCTAGATGGTTTTGCGAGTCACTCCTTGATACATTTGATCCATCCGGGGATCACTGCTGAGAAACGAACAAACACGCGGCACAAAATAAAAAGGTAAGGTGAAATGATAGATGCGATGTGGATGCTCGGCCTGGCGGGAGCTTTGATCGCCGCCGTGTTTGGTGTGCTGGTGGCCGTGCTGGGTTGGCTTGGTAACAAGCTCTACACAAAGGTCGATGAGATAGCCAAAACCATGCACCAGATAGCGGCGGGGCTGCACGACAAGATAAACGACCACGGCGAGCGGCTAACAAGGCTTGAGGCCGGGTGTAGCTCGAACCACAGGCGTAGGGGGGATCATGAGTGAACTGTACCGGTGCCCCCAGTGTAAAGAGCAATTCGTCCCTGAGCGCGAGGGGGACATTTACTGCCCCATGTGTGACCCCCGCTTGGAAACCCCCGCAGATTTAATCTGGAGAGAAGAATGAGCAGCCGGAATATTGACGATCTGAACGAAGCGATGCAGCGGTGCGCCACAGTTCACAAGCAACTCTGTGCCGCAAAGGGTGTGGAGTTGCTTATCTACTGCACGCTGCGGAGCAATGCCGAACAGGATGGGCTGTACGCCATCGGGCGCACGCTGCCGGGTGCTATAGTCACCAACGCCAGGGCGGGGGAGTCCGCGCACAACCCGGACGCATCTGGCGAGTCCTCGGCGTATGATTGCTGTCCCATGATTGCAGGCAAACCGATGTGGGACAGCAAGCACCCATCGTGGGCGATTGTCGGCGCTTGCGGTGAAGAAGCAGGGCTACTGTGGGCGGGGCGCTGGTCGGGAAAGCTGAAGGAATCCGCCCATTTTCAAGACCCTAATTGGAGGAAATAACATGGACATTACCGGACTCGGAGCGGTATCGGATTTGGCATCTACCGTCATCAACAAGATATGGCCGGATAAATCCGAGGCCGAGAAACAACAGATTGCTGCCGCCGTAATGGTTGTTCAAGGCCAACTCGACATAAACAAAGCAGAAGCGGCTAACCCTAGCGTTTTCGTGTCCGGGTGGCGTCCGTTCATCGGCTGGGTGTGCGGCTCGGCTTGCGCTTGGAACTGGATAGGGATACCCGTTGTGAAGGTCTTACTTGCCTTCTTCAGCGTGTCTCTTGTCGTAAGTCAGGCAGATCTTACCGAAATGCTACCAATCCTAATGGGTATGCTCGGGCTTGGCGGACTCCGCACTATCGAAAAAATGAATAATGTAGCTGCTAAATAACGTCACCACAAATCCCCGAGTAGAAAAGCGGGATTCTCGGGGCGTTTGCTGGACGTGCGTGCTCCGCGCCGGAGTACCCCCGTCTCTTTGTACGCTTGGCGTGCTGTTTTGCCTTCCAAGATGTCGTAGATGTGCGACTTGCCAGCCATACCCACGCGCCGGATAACACCGTGGTTGTATAGGTGGCACAGTAAGGAGGAAATGTTATTCCGCTTGGTGGCATCGCTCGACACAGCTATTTCTGTCGATACGAAAGGTCTGCCAAGGGTATCAATGGCCTCGATTAAATTGTCGATCGACGTACTCATCTCTCGCCCCAACCTGTACGTTCGTGTTTCGTACATTCCAGTATCAAAACGTGCGGCCATTCAGGGGCGCGCACCAGACGAACCTGCACGGTGACAAATTCGGTCTGCGGCGCGGCGCAATCCGCTACCTCAGCAGGACGATGCAAGACCCCAAAACTGAACGAGATGGCGCATACGCACGCTACCGCCAGCCCCCCTGCGGCGTAACGCCACCCGGCGGGTATCTTCGGCTTCGGTGAGTACGAATCGCGATTCAGTTGCTTGTTCATTTGTAATCACTCCAATCCTCATCGGGGAAGAAGGCCAACGCGGCGGCGAGCGCGGCGGCGTACCTGTCATCGTCCTTGGGGTATTCGTCCAGTACAATCACGATCCGATGCAACAGTGCTTTATCTTTTTCGGTCATTTTTCTTCTCCCGTTTTTCTATTCGTTAATCGTGCGGCCATCCTACAGGTAAATTCTTCCTGTGTCAACTCTTTCGACGTTTCATCGCGTCTAGCAAAATGTCCTGTACTTCCCTCTTGCTCGCCCTGCGCTCCATAACCATCTCGTCCACCGTATCGCGAGCAATGATGTGGTGGATCGTGACCAGCCTATCGCCGTGCCCGCTTTGCTCTTGGCGCATCGGGCCGACGCGCTCAATTATTTGCTGGTACTCTTCGAGGTTCCAGTCGTGCCCGAAGAATACAATGTTCCAACAGTGTTCCTGTAATCCGTCATAGCCATGCCCAATGCTTTTCGCGTGCCCGAATCCAATCGGGACACATCCGCTTTTAAACTCCCTAGCGCCTTGTTCATCTGATAGCAAAACGCCTTTGGGGAACGCTCCCCGTAGGCGCGCGAGATCGCTTTTAAAGTTGTAAGCAATGAGAAGCGGAACGCCATCCGTCTCCGATATAATACTCTCGACCGCTTGGATTTTCGCATCGTGTATCTCCTTCCAGTTATGTTTGTCGTCGTAATACAGACTGCCCGAGGCAATTTGTAAAAGTTTACCCGTCAGCACCGCCGCGTTCGCTGCCTCGATGCCGTGTTCTTCCAACTTCACGAACATCTCTTTTTCCATCTCGCGGTACAGCGCCCGCGCTTTGGCGGGGAGCGTGACGTACACGTTATTGATGAACGGGGTTTTTAAATCAAACCAGTCCTTCGGGTCGACCGTGATGCACAAATCGCGCAGCGCGTCTTGTATCTGTTCTTGCGCGTGAGGCATCGCGGTTTGCCCGTAGCCGTCGTAGTCAGTCTTGAACCACCGCTGCATGAACGCGGTGTGCGTCCTGCCGAGTCGCGCTCCGGCGTCCAGGAACCAAACGCAGCCCCACAAATCCTTGAGGCCATTCGAGGCTGGAGTCCCGGTCAACTGGATGAACCGCTTGATCTTCGTGTGCGCGATCATACCAAGCGCGCGGGTGCGCTTCCCTCCCTGCCCTGCCAAGAACTGCTTGCCGGTCTTTGAGGTGCGGTAGGATAGGCGCAGACTCTTGAGCCGCGTGCTCTCATCGGCAACCACGATAGTGAAAGGCCAGCGATCCCCATAAAAATCAATGAGCCAAGGGAGATTCTCGTAATTACAACTGCAAATCGGGTTGTCATACCGAAGCGCGGCCAGCCGCTCCGCTTCGCTACCCACAATCGGCATGATGTCGAGATGCTTGGTGTGATGCCACTTCTTCGTCTCTTCCGGCCATGTGTCTCGCGCTACGCGGAGCGGGGCGAGGATGAGCACGCGCCCGCCCTCAGCAAGCAGGATAGCGAGCAGCGCGGTGAGCGTGGCGACACTTTTCCCGACGCCCATCCCCGCCCACACAGCACATCGGGGCGTGTCGATGATGTGATCCGTGATGAGCGGCTGGTACGGCTTCGGGACGTAATGGCGGGGCGGTTTCACTTCGATATTGCCGCAATAAGCGCCCACACAAGGAGAATGCCAAGCCACCACCCGCCCGTTATCATTATCAGAAACAGATTCAATACTATCAGCCAAAACATGTTCATTTCATCTCTCCTATCAATTTGTCCACCCCCTCAAACGAGTCGATAACCTCGACCCGCTCCCCCATGCTGCGCATCCGTTCGTGCTCGCGTAGCTGCCCGCTGGTCGGCTTCTTGCCGGGCGCTTTTAGCTCTATCCAGGCGGTGTTTACGCCCGAACACGGCGGGAACATAGCGATCCGATCCGGCGCGTTGGCTCTTGCTATCCAGCGTACCTTACGACATTCGCCGCCGAGTGCTTTGACTTGCGCGACTAGGTACTTCTCGATTTGCGATTCGCGGATCGGTTTCATAGCGCGAACAAAGCCTTTGCGCTTGCGATAGTAGCTGCGCAGTCGCGCCGCATGTCGGCCAAATCGTACTCACAGCCTTCATCCCAAAGATGGGCGTAGTCGCAACCTGCTTTTACAGCGACAATGTTCTGCAAACTATCGCGCTCAAAAGAGGCGTAGGTTATCCCGTGATGCCAGTCGATTTCATTCAACCAAGAATCGGAATAGCGTAGGCTGTATTTTTCAGAAGCCATAGCCAACAGCTTTTTCCAAAACGCGGATGGGACGTTCTTCACAGTGAAATACACATAGTAATTCCACAATTTGAAATCTTCGCCCCAGTTTACATACTCCGCAGTGAAACCATCCACCTCTTCGGTGAAAACTCTTTTTTCGCGCATTTCCTTCTCCCTATTCGTTAATCGTGCAGCCAGTATAACAGGTAAATTATTCCTGTCAACCTTTCCGGTAGCGATAGCCTTGGAACCCCGCTGCGGCGAGGGGCATATCCAGCGCCCAAGGCGGATTCGCGGCGAGCAATTCGCTGAGTTGGGTTTCGTTGAACTCGTCGGTGTCGGGGGCTTCGCAGATAACCTCATCGTGGACTGTTAGCACAATTTCATACCCGACCGCTTCGATACCGGGCATCGCATCTTTCAGGACGTGGCACGCGCAAGATTGGGTGATGTTTTCCGCGCATTTCCCCCCGTATATGCCGACGCGCTGCCATTGCCGAGTGTATTGGTTCACGCCCATATAGGACAGCTTGCGCTTGTTGGGTTCGTTCTCACCTTCGGCGCGGGGGGATGGGTAGCATAGCGATCTCCCGCCCGGCATGATGACGCGCAGCCAATTACCGGAGCGAACAAACGTGCAGCGCCGTGCCGTGAACTTCTTGCCCGCGTTGTTGGTTGCCTTAAAGAAGGCGGATTCCAGTTCATCCCAGAACGCTTCGATATTCGGATGCGCTGCGCGCCACATCCTTTTGAGGGCATCGCAAACCACGAACCCTTTTTCGGATAGACCGAACGTGCTGCGTTTTTTCTTCACCGAATAATCATAGAACTTTTTTGCTTCGAGTTTTGCCCAATCAGGCAGCGTGCCGAAAGCGGCTTCGGCTAGTTCTTCGAGGTCAATGTTGTACACCAAAGCGAAGGTGAGGAACGCGCCCACACCTCCTTGAAATCCTAGCGCCAATTCTTGAACTTTTCCGACTTGTCTCTGGTCGCCATCATCAACATCTTCCGGCTCTATGCCAAAGCTCTTGGCGTAGGCCAGCTTGTAAAGATCGTGCCCTGTGCCCGCATCGAAGTCGCGGAACGCTTGCAGCTTCCACTCCTCCCCTGCCAGCCAAGCCAGTATACGCCCTTCGATGTTCGACAAGTCGGCGACCACGAACTTCTTACCGCGAGCCGGGATGAGCGCAGCGCGAGCCAGCCCCGCCGTTGCTTCCATCACGTTATCGAAGAACAGGGGCGCTGCGCCCGCCTTTACAGCCTCTACGGAGAACTCCCAATCTTTCGACAGGTACTTGGGTGGCCTGAACATATTTTGCGGCTGCACGGTGCGCCCACCCCATCGCCCCGTGCGGCTCGCCCCGTCGAATTGCAGCAAGCCCCGCGCGCGCCCGTCATCGTTCACCGCTTTGAGCATCGCCTTGTACTTCGACGTTGAACCCATCGAGGCTTGCATCCGGTTGACGAGCAATTCCTTCATCGCGGGAGGCAAGTCGGGATCGTTGATACGGCGCTCAAGAGTCGAGGCTTGCAAATCGGGCAAGTCGATGCCGTATTCGAGAAGCAGATGCGCGAGCAGCTTATCGCGCTTGGTGGCACTCTCTACTTCGCCGTTGGTCAAGGCGTGGCACTCGCTCGCGAGTCGCGCCTTGGCCTCTTCCGCAGCGGCTATGGCGGCGTGTGCGAGGTCGAGATCAATGAGGACACCTCGATCATTGATCTTCTGGTCGAGATGCCAATGGCTGAGTTCCTGCGACGGGTAGTTCCAATCCGGTATCTTGCGATCCACGATTCGCATAGAGGTGATGTCGCCCTTCGCGTATTCGAGGAACCGCGCCCACTCCGCCGGATGGGTGGCGGCAGTTGCGCGGCGCAACTTGGTCTTTGCTGGGCGCGGTTTGCAGAATAGTTGGATGAGCGCCTTACCGTCCTTTTGTTTGGCTACATCTTCGGCTAGGTTGAATATCTCGCAGGTCTTGCCGAGCGCGCCAGGTAGCGAGTGCGCCAATGCCTTGACCATCGTGTCTCGCCAGCGGTGTATCGCTTCGCCCGCCTGAACGAGAATCGGATTCGTGTTGCGCGCCAAGCGAAACACGCTCCGGTCGAACATGCTGTTCTGGAAGTTGATGAGAATGGAATCGTCTAGCAGGGCTTCGGCGAGGTCGTCAGGCATCGGCTCGCCAGCGGTCAAGTCCCACACGGATACCGGATCGTCGTCAAGCGCGTAGGTGAACAGCATAATCTCCGCGTCTTGCGCGTAGCGGTACGTACCGTTCTTGATCGGCGTGTCGCTATAAGTTTCGAGGTCGCCCCAGAGTGTTTTCATCTACACGCGCGTTCGACGGCACCCGCCAGTTTTAAAATTTTCTCTATCTTCGTTTCGAGTGCTTCGATTTTCTCTTTGGCGGCGTTCAAATCGTCTTGTGCTTTTTCGACTTCCTCTTCCATGTCTACGAAAGTGTCGTCATCTTTATCCAGCGCCTCTTTCAGCGCATCGGCGAGCCGCTGTTCCATCTCGCTGTTCGTCAGTTTGTTCCAAGTGCTGTCGTACCAGCGCAGCAGTTCTTCGGCGTTCAAATTGCTTGGTATTGTTTGCATTTTTGTTCTCCTAGTCTATTACGTCAAAATCATCCGCTGTTGCTTGCGAACACGAATGCAGCATCTTGCGATTACCCGGCTGAATGCGCTTTCCATCTTCGTAAAGCCGCCAGTCGCCATCTTCGTTTTGCGACCAGTAAACATCAGTGCTGCCGCAACGATTGCACTTCGGATTTACGCTCTTACCGTAGGGCGAGCAAACATCATCCGAATAAAAGCCATACTCGAACAGCGAATCCCAAGCGTCTCCTTCATGGTCAAAACAATCGCTCATGCCATCCCCGCTACGTTATTCGGCAAGCTGCCAGTCCACCCCGCGCTAGGCGCGGTTCGCCACTCGGCGCACTGCGCCGCGAACTCGATCAGGCCACGGTACGAACCGATCCACAATTTGTCGAGACTCGCTACGCCGTGGCGGGATAGCAAGTCGCGGACTTCGGAATAACCGAATAGCGATTCGATCATGGCGCACGCGCGGCGCACATCCTGGATGGTCGGGTCGCCGGGTTGTTTGTAGATGTGCCCGAAGAGCGGATCGTCTTTCATTCTGGTATCTCGTCGAAATCATCTGGCGAAGCAGATTCGCAAGAATGCAACAAGTTGCCTGCGCCTTCATCTTCATAAAGTCGCCAATCGCCACCCGCGTTTTGCTTCCAGTAGACATTCGTGCTGCCACAGCGTTCGCACGCCAACTCTTCGTCGTCGTTGTAGGAATAGGGGTCAAAATAATCTTCCATAGCCATCTTCTCTTCTCCTTCTCGATTCGTGTAGAGCGCCCCGCGATGCGCTGCGGGACATCGTACTTTAGGCCAAGTCGTCCGCTGCGGTTCAGCACAATGCTTCCGCAACTTCGCGCATAAATACTTCTGGGTGTTTCGCCGCCTTGCGGTGATTGCATGGCGGGCACAGCAGTTGCAAATTATCAGGGTTGTTCGATCCACCAAGCGCAATCGGCATGATGTGATCTATGTGCCGTTTTGCGGATATGTCTTTCCTGCACACCGCGCATTTGTCGCCCTGCGTCTCGCGCAGCTTGAAAACATCATCCTTCGTAAAGGTTCCACCTTGCCCCATGATCCGGCAACGGCGGTTTTCTTTTATGGCTGCTGCCGCTTCGGGGTTGGCCTTCTTCCAGTTATCGGAAGCCGCTCTTGCGCGTTCGGGGTACTTAGCACGGTAAGCGCGATTATGCTTGTTGGCTTCTTCCATGTTCTTTTCGCGCCATCTTTTGTACGTCTCGGATATTCGTTCTTTGTTCTTCGCTGCCCACTTTTTGTAGGCCTCGGCAGCGCGCTCTTTATTGTCGAGCCGCCATTGCTTTGCGTTCGCTCTCGCGCAGGGCGCACAATCGCCTCGTTCATAAAATTCATTGCTACCGCATTTTATACAGGTTTTCATTCGGTACTCCACTTAGTAATTGAGGGTTGTCGCTATCCGCCGAAGTGGCGGCGGAAGGGCTTGCAAACCTTTTCGCGACAAGAGGAATTATATACCGTAAAGCGATTAAGCTAAAGCGGAATCTTCATCCTCGAAGCTCATATCTTCAAAGTCCGATTCGTCGGCCACCGAACCGGCTGAGAATGCGTCACCATCCGCCGCGAACTGAACCCCCAATAACTCGCAACGGAGCGTCTTTCCATAGCGATTATCTTGTGCCCAAATTTCTACGCTGGCGTTCACATAGCAACCCGCGTAAGGGCGACCGTCTGCTTCGGTGAGAGGGCTTTTGTCGCGGTCGATAACCAAGGGGCGACCCTTCGTTTCACCACGCTTCGCAGTAAGGGCTTGAACGCCATCGTAGCCGTCGTATTCCTTCGTGCTGCCATCCCAGTAACAGACCTTCTGGGAGTTGTTGGATGCCAGCGCCGCCTTGAGAATCGGTGCGTGCTTCACACCCCATTTTTCCTCAGAAGCCTTCTGCATCGCGACACGGATTGCTTTGTCGTTCGCGCTGCCTGGCTCGACCAACAGCGTACAGCCGTAAGTCTTTGTGCCGCCTTCTTCAAACGCTTTGGCGGTGAACAGATCAGGGAACGACAAACGTACTTTTTTCAGGTTGATTTTCATTTTCTCTTCTTTCTCTATTTGTGCTTCGGTTATGCCACCTCTTGTGAAAGGGCGGATGGCGAACCCTTATTCTTTAATTCGGTTCTTAGGCTTCACAAAAACCAAAAAGTACGAATGGTTTTTTCGAGCATGGACTTGCTTCTTCATCCGGCTAACTACAGGCCGGTTGTTGCGCACCACAACAAATATATCCTTTGCGTAGTACCCCCGCGCCACCATCGCGTTGATAATTTCTACATGCGTCAGCCATTGCTTGTTCGCGCTCACTTCATCTTGGCACTTTACTATCAGCACGCCGCTCGACTTCAAAACACGATCCGCTTCCGCGCATCCTTCTAAGTACAGATTTAGAATCGCTGCGTGGTATTTGCCCGCCCCGCTACAGCGTTGCAGCCCGTAGTAATCCCCAAAGGCTTGCTGCCCTTCGCTGTACGCCGTACCGCGCATCGCACCTTCCATGTAGGGAGGGTCTAGCACCAGAGCGTCCATGCTTGCGTCAGGGTAAGGCAACGCGCGAAGATCAACCCCATCTTGTATATCTGTCGCGTGCAGTTGGTACGCTCCTGCGGGAACCTTGCGCCAAAACACCCCTTTACCGTAAGTTACGTCGGCCACCGCTCCCCCTTGTTTAACGTGCAGCGCCAACAGCGAGGGGAACACATCCGCATTACCTTTGATGTGCGCGCTGAGAATCAAATCGGTAGTCGCTTCACCTCCCTGTATGCGCTTTGCCTTCAAGCTAAATCCTCACCGCTAATATCGTCGAACGCATCCGCGACCGGCTCGATCACCAGTGCATCCCGCTTATCGCTCACCGGCGCGACACTCGGCTTGCCATCGGATCGCGTGATGAGCGCCTGTAGCTTGTTCCACCGCTTCGGCGTTTCCTTCAACACCTTCTCGGCGACTGTCGGGCTAATGAGCTTGAACGAATACATCTCGTCCTGCTTCAAGCGCATGGACTTCAACATCTTCTCGGCCTCAAGCTCGTCCAGCCAGCTACGCGAACCCTTGCGCCCTTGCACCAGCTTGAACCCCGGCACGTCATGCCCTTTGAGCAATTCGCTCTCCGCGCGGGCGCGCACCGCCGTGCACCAACTCTCGATCAGGTCAACCGCTTTGAGACAGTTCGAGACGTGGAGATTATCGGCATTTGCGATGCGCTCTTCCGCACTTGCGAGTTGCGGGGCGATGTCTTGCGAGATGTCTACGAAGTCATCGGACACGGTGGATAGGACGAAGCTGCGCAGCGCGGGGCAGAACGACTTGGCCTTGCACCAGCGGCACGCATCTTCGGATGGTTGCAGCACGTTGCTGCCGCCAGCGAACATCATTTGAACTTCTGCTCGGCCTGCTGTGTGGTAATTAAAGGCATCTTGCGCCTTCTCCGCATACTCAACCCGAAACGCCTCCAGTTGTTCGCGCGTGATTACCCATTCGCTTACCGCAAACAAGCGGGGCTGGTGGATGCCAAGCCTGATCTGCTTGATGTCATCCGCCAAGTCCAGCATCTCGATCAGCGCGAGCGCACCGAGCGCGTAGAGTTGCATTTGCTCGTTGTCCTCCGCTTCGACCTTGTTGCCCATCCCGTATTTCAGATCGCGGATTTCAAGCGTGTCACCCTTGACGATAATCGCGTCCGACGTGCCGAACTGCCCTGGTACGCCGATCGCGTTGGAGTAATCTACTCGCTGTTCGACGAGTAGCGTTCCGCCTTCGGCTGCGGCGTTGATCTGATCGACGTAGGTTTGGACGAAATTACACATGTCCTCATCAACAGGATGCAAGAGATCGCCGCCGATCTTGATTTCGCTGTGGGGAAATTCATGGGGTGAAGTAACGCCTAGATTTCGCGCATTCAAACACCAAGCCGCCAGTTCGTGCGCGGCGGTTCCCTCGTCGGCGTAGCCCGACGACTTATTTTCTTGCCCCGCTTCCATCGCGGGACTGCCAGGGCAGTTGCCCCAGCGGTGCGCGGCACTCGCGGATAATAGTGCGTGGTCAGCCATTGGTTTCTCCCTTCTCAAAATCGGAGCGTGGGTTAAACCAGTCCTCTTTTACGATGTTTCCGATCTCATAAACTTTTGAGTGATCCGCTTTAACACGAATCGTTTTCCCCGGTAGCTGATCCCAACTCGAAACACCAGCAATCTCCATTACGCGCCAGATAAAGTGTCCCGCTAAACTCTTCATCTCGTGGTGGGTGAAACTCTTGGGCAGGTATAGCGCCCAGCCCCCGAAGCCTTGCCCTTCGCCGCCGTAGTCGAGGTGTAGCCACGCCCCGAGGCACCCGTGATCGTCGTTGGTAATCAACGCGCTTTTAATAATCGCGTTCCGCGTCTCCATCACGCCATCCCTTCTTCGCTATTCGCGTTCAACTTTTCCAGAATCTCGGCGTACTGGTCGGGCTTCGCGTCCTTGAGGGTCTTGAACCCGAACTCGGCGATCAGGGCTTGCGCGGCGGCGAGGTCGCGCTTCGCGAGTTCCAAGAACGGGGTCTTGATGTCGTCGTAGCTAAGTGAAGTGCTGGTCGCGACAGGCTGGGCGGCTTCGGTAGAAGCGGGGGTTCCCACAACGGGGGCAGGCTTTTCCTTGGAAGGTTTTGCAGCCGGGTCGAGCTTTTTTGCTGCGGGTTGCTCTTTATGCTGCATTGCGGCAAGCAGCGCGAGGATAGTGTTGTCGAGAGATTGAACGGCTGCGGTATTTGCTTCGAGTGCTTTTTCGAGTGACATGGTGTTTCTCCTTAGTGGGTTGGTGGAACGGAACGAACTATAGCATTAATAAATTTAGCTTGTCAAATAAATTTATTATTGCTATAGTTCATCATCTTCAACGGAAAGGGAATAGCATTATGAGAAGTGAACTGATCGCCAAAGTAGTTAAACATTTTGGATCGCAGCGCGCGTTGGCAAGGGCGATGTGTGTTACGGAGGGCGCGGTTAGCCATTGGGTGAAAGCAGGTGTGATACCCACAGGGAGTGCCGTGAAGATCGAACGCGCGATGCGCGGACGGGTGAAGGCCATCCACCTATCGGCGGAGTAGCCGCTATGCACTATCTGTATAAGCAATTCGATAAGTGCGGGACGTTGCTTTATGTTGGTCGAACGTGTGATTGGCGCGTAAGAACATACGACCATCGCCAATTTTCAGAGTGGTGGAGGCGGGTTACGAGAATTGAGATTGAGAGCTTTGAGGATATAACTTCGGCCATAAAAGCTGAAAAACTAGCAATTCAATCCGAAAAGCCCGTTTGCAACACCATTCATAATCAGAAAAAAATACCACACATCCGAGCACCTAATTCAAAGAATGTACATACGCCAAAGTTTTTTCTGAAAAAATATCGCGCCGGAGAGTCGGTTGCGGAACTTGCGCTCCGTTACGGCGTAACCCCTCGACGTATATCTCTTTTGATTCGGCAAGCGATGCGGGAGCAGGTGAAGGCGACTAACCTCGATTGTGTAGCTCACTAAGGAGTAGTTATATGGGAAAAGAGAATGGTGCAATGAAGCGTAACGAGATGTGCGGCGCGTGTGCGCGGTGTGAACTTGCGAAGGGGAAATAGAGATGGCCGAGTTTTACCTGCAAGATAGCCGTGGATACGTCGGCAATGACGTGCTCTGGTGGGCGAAAGATGGCAAGGGTTACACCACTGATTTGAGCAAGGCACATGTGTATTCTCAAGAGGATGCGGTGCGCCAGCACGAATGCCGCGAGACAGATATTCCTTGGCCGAAAGAATACATTGACGCGCGCACCCGTCCTGCCGTTGACATGCAGTACGTCAAGCGTGATGAGGCGTTGGCTGGAACGGGGATCGTTTTGCGTAAGCCGCAGAAGCCGAAGAAGCCGAAGAGGGATGCCCTCAAGTGCTGTCAGTGCGGTAGGTTCTTGAGCGAAGAGCAACTTTGGGGTGGAGAATGCCCGAAATGCGGATGCGACAACCGCCCTTAAACAAGTAGCCCACTAGGGAGTAATTCTGTGCAAAAAGAAAATAGCGGCGCGACAAGCGCCGACTGGGCGCACTTCGCCGTAATGCTCGGCCTCACTGCCGACTTGCTGCCCGTGGTGAGCAACCAGGATGCCGTGATTGATCCCGCGTCGAGCATGAAGGGGTTGGGTAAGACCCCCTCACGGTACAACGGTTCGCGCCGCGCTGTTGGCTTCTCGAAGTGGACGCAGTACCAAGCCACGGATGCCGACATCACGAAGTGGATGCGCGAACAGGACTACGGTATCTGTCTGCAAACCCGCGAAGTGCGGGCGCTGGATATTGACGATGAGGAACTTGCGGGAAAGATAAGCGAGTTCATTGTCGGGCAGCACGTACTGCCCGAGCGGTTCCGCGAGAATTCTCGCAAGTGTCTGTTCGCTTTTCGCCTTGAAGGCGACTTCACCAAACGCAAATTCAAAACAGCCAGCGGCATTGTCGAATTCCTTGCAAACGGACAGCAATTCGTGGCTTGCGGAACCCACACGAGCGGCTCACGTTATGAGTGGTTCAACGGATTGCCGGACGGCATCCCCGAACTCACCGCCGAACAGTTTGAAGCCCTCTGGGCAGAACTCGTAAAGCAATTTGCTGTTGAGGACTCCGCGACTACCGCAGCCGCTACGAGCAAGCACTCAAAGCTCTCCGAAGCCGCGAGTAACGATCCGGTCGCACAACAACTCATCGACCTCGATGTGGTCGTCAAAAATGAGCGCGACGGACGGCTCCACATAACCTGTCCATGGGAGGCCGAGCATACCTCGGCGAGTTCCGAATCGGCTACTACCTACTGGCCTGCCCATACTGGCGGGTTCATCCACGGGCACTTCGATTGTAAGCACGCCCATTGCGAAGCCCGTACCGACGGCGAGTTCAAAGCCGCCTTGGGTATTGTCGATGCCGACTTGATGTCCGACTTCGAGGTGCTGGCAGACGAGCGGCCCGCCGACACTGACGAACCCGCCAAGGCGATGCGCTTCCAGCCTATCCACGGCGACGAGTTCGCGCAGCTTGTTGCGACCGAGTGGATTATCAAAGGCGTGCTGCCCAAAGCCGAGTTGGGGGTCGTGTTCGGCGAGTCGGGTTCGGGCAAGACGTTCAAGGTGCTGGACATCGCCATGGCGGTCGCCACCGGTACGGAGTGGCGGCAGCGGGCGGTGACTCAGGGCGCGGTGGTGTACATCGCCGCAGAAGGCTCTGGCGGCTTCAAGAAGCGGCTGCGCTCCTATGCGCAACACCATGGCCTCGACTTGTCCGATGTGCCGCTATACGTCATCCCGGCGGCCCCCAACCTGTTGCAGAAAGCCGATGCGCTTGACGTGGCTAAGGCCGTGCTATCGCTGGGTGTTAAAACGTCCTTGGTCATCATCGACACCTTGGCGCAAACCACGGCGGGCGGGAACGAGAACAGCGGCGAGGACATGGGCCTCGCCTTGTCGCACTGCAAAGGCATCCACAAGGCCACAGGCGCGATGGTGCTGCTGGTACATCACTCAGGCAAGGATACCAGCAAGGGCGCGCGCGGGTGGTCGGGGCTGCGCGCGGCTTGCGATGTGGAGCTTGAGGTGACGCGGTTCGACCAAGAGCGCATCCTGGCACTCACCAAGCAGAAGGACGGCGACGACATGCTTGAGTTCGGGTTCAGGCTCACCACGGTATCGTTGGGCTTCGATTCGGATGGCGACGAGATCACCTCATGCGTCACCGAGCCGGTAGATGGCACGCAGCGCAAAGCGCGAGGCACAGGCAAGAAGCTGGGGCACAACGAGAGGCTGGTGCTGCGCACGATGGGTGAGATGATGTCGGGCGAGGGGGAAGGCGCGCAAGTGGGCAGGCTGATCGAGCTTGTCTCGGCGCAGATGTTGCCTCCCGATGAAGGCAAGAAGGACAGGCGGCGCGAGATGGCGCACAGGGCGATTCAGGCTTTGCAGGATGCGGAAAAGGTGGCGGTCAATGATCGCGGTGAACTATTTGTGATGGGGGATGAGTGATGGCGCTTAAAATTGCGGAAAGGCTGCAAGCGCGGCTGGCGTCCACAGGGTTAATCGTGGATGTTCCCAAACGTCAGTATACAGGGCATTGGCAACGCTCGGAAGGCGCGTGGTCTTGGTCTGCGCTAGTTACAGATCAATACTATGAGGTTGGCTCGCCGCACACAATGCGAGAATGCCTAAAGATGTCAGATGAAGATTTTGCGCAGGCGGTTGAATAATGGCGCTTGAAGCATATGAGATTCGCCGTATTGATTACCAGACCGCGATGCAGGTTGTGGTCGAAAATCACTACCTACATCGCCGTTGCCCTTGCACAAACGCCTTTGGTCTTTTTCTTGGGGATGAGTTGAAAGGCGTTGTGGTGTACGGTACGCCAGCGAGTTCGCCGTTGCGTACCGGGATCGCGGGCGCAGAAAATGCGAACAACGTGGCCGAGTTGACGCGGCTTTGGGTTTGCGATTCGGTTCCGCGTAACGGAGAGAGCTTTCTTATCGGGCGCACGGTGGCGCTCGCGGGTAAAGAGATCGTCGTGTCCTACGCGGAGATACAACAGGGGCACGTCGGCATAGTGTATCAGGCTACGAACTGGCTTTACACAGGGCTATCCGCGAAGCGGACGAACTGGACGGTAGAAGGGCTGGATAAGCACTGCCAGACGCTTGCGGACAAGTACACCGCGAAAGAGATTCGGGAGAAGTACGGCGACAAATTCAGCCTCCAAGAGCGCCCCCGGAAGCATCGCTACGTGTTCATCAACGCAAAGGGTCGGCACAGAAAAGAGTTGCTGGCAGCGTTGAAATACCCACTTCTACCCTACCCAAAAAGCGCAGAATCGCTCTGCTGATGCGCCCCAAAACGCCTTCACGGCATTAAATTCGTCCCGCCACCGCGCGGGCGAGAGATGGCAATAGCTGTTCACATAAACGCTTGGGTATTCGATACCGACGTAGTAGAAGTATCCCTCCCCTTTCACTAGTTCAGCCGCGATCCCGTGGCGGCGCAATTCAGCATTGTATTTTGAAAGGCTGTTTAGGAGCATTTTGACACCTCAGTTTTGAAGCCGCAGTATAGGCAACGATTTCCGCTTTGTCAAGTAGCCAACCCACCTTTTCACAACCCGCGAGCCGCCGATTTATGGCGGCTTTTTCTTTTGCTACTCGCAATTTATTACTTGTTGGTAATTATTTGCGAGTTCCCTATAGGTACACAAATAGGTTTTGAACCACAAAAGTGGGAGGAATAGTTTGCCTTATTTACGGTCAACCTATAGGTACATAAATTACACATAAATGGGCGATAAATGTACCGACAAGGCGAGTGACAGATACATTTTTACCACACACCAGCTCTGCTGGTGGGTTAAAAATGTACCAACGATGTGGACTCAAAAGTGAAAAACCTGATATACTATGCTTCTTACGGTAAAACTAAAGGAGCGCAAAAATGGGCAAGCACACAAAAATTCGGTTACGTTCAGGTAACCACGAACCAACAGGGCGATGGGCGCGCTTGTGCGACTTCAGCACGGCTGACGGAACCGGATGGGTGATTTACTCACGGCAGAACGGGGATCGCTATGTGGGTGTCAAGATCGCAGTGGTTGGCGAGATACCGGGCAAAGCGAATTACTGGATGACGTTCGACTTGAAACAGCAAAACCTGTTTCGGCAACATGCGGCGGAACTACAACGCTATCGCCCTGAAGTTTTCAAGCTGGCGACGCAGTATCTCAAACTCTTCGCTTGACACACGGCAAAACATGCCTCACAATGCGCCAACTCAACGAACCAAGGAACCAAACAATGAAACCCGAAGAATTCAAAGCACTCCGCGAATCCCGCGAAGGTATGACGCAAGAACGACTAGCCGAACTGATGTCCTGTTCCGCCCGGACAATCCGCAACTACGAGAACGGCACCGGTAGCTTGCCGGATCGCGCCGTGAAGATGCTTGAACTGGTGCTCAAAGCGAAATGAGCGACATAGCCCTCCAACTCCACAACGGTGTTAGCATATTCGTCGATAGCCAGACAGGTTGCTTTTCGACGAACGAATCGGAGACGCAGTGGACGCGCCTGCGCGACTTGAAAGCGCACCTCGACAGCCGAATAACCGTGGATGAGCTGATCGCGATGACGGAGCGTAAAAGCTACTGGATAATTGGGGATAAAAAGCTGCACGCAATCAGAAATTTAAAAGATTACACAGGCCGCTACATAATGTCTCGCGACGGGGCTGAACTACTCGGCTACCCGGTATTCCTCGACACGCAAGACGAAAACGCTCTTTCCTTTTTCACACCGGCGAGCACAATCCCATGAGCGACGAGGTAGACGTGGCGAACGACTTGGCATACGCCTACGCCAACTCAGGAGTAGCCAAGGCTGCGTCGGAAGCCGCCAAGCCTATACCGACCTCACCCGTGTGCTTAGAATGCGGGGAAGGCACCGCAGGAGGCGCGAGATGGTGCTCCGCGAGTTGCCGCGACTACCACGAGATGCGCAACCGATAATTTTTTTTGTGTTACTCCCTCCGCGCCTCACGGTGCGTTCATCCCGCAGAAGTCTTGCGGGATTTTTTTTTTTGATGTTCAGCTTTTAAGGGCGAGTTGCAACCGCTCGAAAGGCGCAAAGAACCCGCTGGTGTTCGCCATATCCCGCGCTTTGATATTTTGAAAGTGTGAGTAGGATTTCGATTCGGCTTGATCAAAGTGTGAGTAGGATTTCGATTCGGCTTGATCAAAGTGTGAGTAGGATTTCGATTCGGCTTGATCATAGTGTGAGTAGGATTTCGATTCGGCTTGATCATAGTGTGAGTAGGTTTTCACATATAAGCCGCTTCCCGCTTCCTGGCGCGCCCTTCCCGCATAGGTTAGTAACCACTATCAAAATAAATTGCAAAAGACTATTGACAAGGCGGAAAATAATGCCGATTATGAACGCCTCAAAACCACAAAACGAAAGGGATTATCATGGCTAAAATCACTAAAATCGAAAAACGAGTAGCTTTTATCCTGTCGCATAAAGAGGCACTTAAGGCAGCGCGCTGTCCTGAGTCTGGCAGCCCGACAAATGCCGCGCGTCGCTCGGGCATGTCCGGCGGGGGTTGGGGATATTGGGCGCAGGCTTTTAAAAGGGCGGGGGTGCCGTGTAGCGCACAAAACTACTGGTCTGGCAGTCTGCCAACACCGTCAACCGCAATAAATAAGGGTATTGCGGAATACATCGGGGTTAACGCGCCCGCCGATATAAAATAATTCTTTACAACAGGCAAAAATTGCCGTATAACGTAATCACTGGCCGCACAAATGACGCGCCAGGATAACCAAATAGGAGTAACAAAAATGAAACAAACTATCGGATTATCAGACTTTCGCGACGCCTTTATCCATGCGGGGCGTAAAGAGAATTTTAGCTATGAAGCGCTTGAATTGCTTTTTAATATGTGCGAAGAGATAGACGAAAACATGGAGCTGGATGTTATCGCGCTTTGTTGTGAGTATTACGAAAATGACCTCGAAACAGTTATTAGCGAATATCGCTTAACTGATGATGTGGACGGCATGGATGAAGACGAAAAGATGGATTTTGTTCGGGAATATCTGAACGAAAACACTTTTCTTGTTGGCGAAACATCGTCCGGCTTCGTTTATCAGGCGTTTTGATATGACAATCCTCGCCCAACTGACAGCGATCCACAAACGCCGGCGCATATGGTGTGGCATCCTGGCAGCGGCATTCGCGAAACACGAAACTAAAATCACGAGGAGGTATTGAGATGTCCAGTATAAACACTTTTAACGACGACACTAGCGAGGAATTGCGCAGCATCATTTGCCGATTGAACGATACCCGCGAACGTGTGCGCGTGTTTTATGGGGATATAAAAACCGGCATAGCATGGCCCGAGGAAAACGATGTGGTAGGCCGTATAGGCTGCTCAACCGGGGGAAGCAAAATCCCGTTGCTGATACCCAATGCGCGCAGTCACGGCGGCGGCGGACTGCTCGATGGTTGCATCGTCGCGATATATGGCACATCAGGCCGCAAAATATACGCGCATCCTACGTTTTGCACGGGTATTTGGGGCGTAACCGGGCCTGTAAATAATGGCTATGTCGAAGCCGTATCCCACAATGGCAAATTACATGCGCAATTCAAAAAAGCCGGTCAAGCCGCGCGTTATGTGGATTTTATGAATGGCGCGCGCTTTAGCAAATAGCAGGCCCTATCCGCATTTCGGTGCGGGTTTTTATGAAATTGAGAGGTGAAAATTATGATATACGATAATGCAACATCAACAGCCGGCAAAAGGATAAAGTTGCGCACGGATGGCACTTTCACTCTGGCGTTTTGCCCAAATTGTGTGGAAAGCACGCCGGTAACCTTGCGCGCTTTTGTGTGTGAGAAATCGCTATCGCGCCTGGCGGAGAAATACGGGTTTGGCAGTAAAGCAGCAAAGGCATTGGCGCTTGATTTTCAAAAATCGGCACACGGATTGAATAAATTTTCCGTGCAAATTTTTAACGCGGATGGCGTGCTGGTTGGTGATTTTAATCTTTGAGCTATCCGCATTTCGGTGCGGGTTTTTAGTGAATAGATAATTGAGAGGTTAAAATAAAATGGATACTCTAATTGCAAGAAAATGCAGCGATGGCAGCGTGGAGGTGTGGCGTAGTGCGGCGACAGATCATCAACCCATTATGCGATTCGCGTCCTATCTGACAAACAAACTGGATTATAGGCATAAGTACGTGACGTATAACTGTGCACGCTATAACGTCAGGTGGGATAAAAGACAGTAATCCACAAAAGGCGCGCGATATGGCGCGGCATCCTGGCAGCGGCATTCGCGAAACACGAAAAACAAATTATTAGGAGGTATTGAAAATGGCGTGCTTAACAAACTACACGGTGCAATGCACCGACGTTGTGTCAGGACTTGTTGGTTGCTTCCTTTTCGACACAATGCACTGGCAGAAAACGGGGGAATTCAAGGCGATATCTCCGGTTTTTTCTGACCTTGCCGCGTTTTATAACGCCACTACGCATGATCAGCGTAAAGCCTGCTATCTGGAGCGCTTTAGCAAATAGCAGGCCCTATCCGCATTTCGGTGCGGGTTTTTATGAAATTGAGAATTGAAAGGAAATAATCATGAGCGGATCGAGAAAGGCATTAGCAATGTGGGGCGCGCAACAATTGACGCGCAGGGGCAAAGCGATACCAGACAGCACGCGCAAGGTGGCGGGCAATGGGTATGCTACGGCGTTAGCGAGCGCGCAAACACCGACAAAAAAGATAAAAAAATCATGCTCTATTTAATCGCTGTAATTCTCTACATCCTGCGCACCCAGGATTAAACCCCTTCCCCTAATCGCAACATACAGCCCGCCATTGTGCGGGCTTTTTGCTTTTGTAGCGTTTCACCAGGTAGCTGGATCGAGTGTTGATACCTGCCCATCAGCACTGCCCATCAGCACCGCCCATCAGCACCACCCATCAGCACCACCCATCAGCACCACCCATCAGCACCACCCATCAGCACTGCCCATCAGCACTGCCCATCAGCCCTCAGCCCTCAGCCCTCAGCCCTCAGCCCTCAGCCCTCAGCCCTCAGCCCTCAGCCCTCAGCCCTCAGCCCTCAGCCCTCAGCCCTCCGCCCTCAACCCTCAGCCCTGCCCTGCCCTGCCCTGCCCGCCGCCGCCGCCGCCGCCGCCGCCGCCGAGGAGGGCATAGGCAATCCCTGCCGCCCTCGCCGCTCTAGACCGCGCATGTGCCTTTACTTCATCGCTATTCGGGTATTCCGTTGCACCGTAACGAATCATTATGTTACAATTCGTTACATGGATACCCCTAAAAAGCCCGGCCCGAAGCCGAAGAACGGAATACCGATGACCGGAGCGGAACGTGCTCGCGCCTGCCGCGCCGCGAAGGCCGGAAAGGTAATCGCCGCAGCCCCGCCCCCCGAACCCAAACCGCTACCTGCGCCGAAAGTGCGCAAAGCCAGATCGGATTCGACGGATAGCGCAATCATCGCGATGGCGAACGCCAGCAAAGCGCCCCTGATGCCCCCGATGCACGTATCGCTCACCGAGAAGGCGATGTACTTCTGGGGTGGCATCATCGAGTCCCGTGCGCGCGATGCGTGGACAACCGCCGAGCTAGTCACGGCGGCGGCACTGGCAAATTGCCAAGCGCGAATCGAGGAGGAAGAGTATCTGATCGAGGCCGAGGGGAGCATCACCACGGACATCATGGGCAAAGACCAGATCAACCCGAGGGCGAAGCTGGTAGAGATTTACCATAAGCGGGCGCTGGCGCTGATGCGAACGCTGCGGATGGGAGGCACGGCGGCGGGCGACCCCGCCGATCTGGTGAAGGGCCGCACACTGGAGGGTGCTGCGCGCAAAATGATGCAGGATGAAGATGACCCCCACGGGCTGCTGGCGTGAAAGGGGTTTGGCGGTTCAGAGTGCGGGTACGCCGCACCGCGACGCGGGAGGATGGCGCTCGAGCATTGCGCTTCGGAGTTTGCGTTGGCTATTGGCCGTGTATGCTCGCACCCTACATCCAGTTAGGACTCGGCACGTACCTACTGGATGTTTATTTTGGGCACGAGGGCAATAAATGAGCTGGAGCAAAGAGTCGTCCACCAAGCGCGGGTACGGGTACAAGTGGCAACAGCTCCGACTCGCGGCACTTAAGCGCGACAAGGGCTTGTGCCAACCATGCCGGCGCGCGGGCCGCGTGACGCTCGCCACCGCCGTGGATCACATCATGCCTAAGGCGGAATGCAGGCGGCTACGCATCCCATCGGACTACCTGAACAACCTGCAAGGAATTTGCAAGGATTGCCACGATAAAAAGACGACGAAAGAGAATGGCGGTGAGCCGATAAAGGCTACGGGATTGGACGGCTGGCCTCTATGACACGCGGCGAAAAGGTCTGCGCATTTATCGAGGGCTTCGTACTCGTTCCCGAGGGGGACTTGCTCGGGAAGCCGATGGTGCTTGACCCATTCCAGCGCGACTTTATCCTTGACGTATACGACAATCAGCACGGCACCCACACGGCGATTCTCAGCATCGCCCGCAAGAACGGCAAGACCGGTTTGATTGCCGCGCTGTTGCTCGCGCACCTCTGCGGCCCCGAAGCGGTGCAGAACAGCCAGATTGTCAGCGGTGCGATGAGCAAGGAGCAAGCCGCCGTGGTGTTTGAACTTGCGCGCAAGATGGTGGAGATGTCACCCAAACTCTCGGCGCTGGTTCGCGTGCAACCATCCGGCAAACGGCTCATCGGGCTGCGCAAGAACGTCCTCTACCGCGCGCTGTCCGCCGAAGGCAAGACCGCGCACGGGCTGTCGCCCATACTCGCCATATTGGATGAGGTGGGCCAGATCGTCGGGCCGACTGACAAATTCGTCGAGGCGATCACCTCGGCGCAGGGCGCGTATACCAATCCGCTGCTGATTGCCATATCAACCCAAGCGCCGACAGCCAACGACCTTCTGAGTACGTGGATCGACGCGCAGCGCAACGCGCCCGACCCGCGAACTGTGTGCCACGTCTACGAAGCGCCCGACGACTGTGCGCTGGACGACAAAGCGGCATGGGCGGCGGCCAACCCGGCGATGGGCGTGTTCCGCAGCATCGGCGACATCGAGAAGCAATGCAAACAAGCGATGGAACTGCCGGCGAACGAACCCGCATTCCGCAACTTGGTGCTCAATATGCGCGTGGAGGCCGATTCACCGTTCGTCTCGCGCAGCGTTTGGGAAGCAAACGGCGCATCGCCGGGCGACAAGCCAGTCGGCAAGGTATGGGCAGGGCTGGACTTGTCGGCGGTAGCCGACTTGACTGCTTTTGTGGCTGTTGACGAGACGGGCGGGGTGTTTCCGACGTTTTGGCTGCCGCATGAAGGGCTACGCGAGAAGGCGCGCAAGGAAAAAGTCCCGTATGACCTCTGGGAACGTGAGGGTTTATTGCTCACAACCCCCGGCAAAGCCATCGAGTACGCGCATGTAGCGGGGTTTTTACGCACGTTTTTCAATGAAAACGACGTGCAAGCCGTGGGGTTTGATAGGTATTTGTTCAATTTCCTGAAGCCGTGGCTGGAAAAAGAGGGTTTTTCCGAGGCAGAATTAGGGAAATTCATACCTTTTGGGCAGGGAACGGTGTCGCAAACGCCAGCTTTGCGTGAATTAGAGGTGAAACTGAGTAATCACGCTCTAAAACACGGGAATCATCCAGTTATGAATATGTGTTGCGCGAATGCGAAGGTAGTAGGCACTACCGATTGTAGAAAGTTCGACAAAAAGAAGCAGCGCGGTAGAATTGACGGAATGAGCGCCTTGGCCAACGCAATCGGCGTAATGCCGACGATCCCCGAAGACACGACCTCAATTTACGACACACAAGGGGTGTACATTGGCTAAATCTGTGTTATATTCGGCGGAATTGTAATTTAAGGGTGCCGCTAGATGGGCTTTTTTGACAGGATATTCGGCTCAAGAGCCAGCGCGGGCAACATAGGCCCACCCCGCGATCCGGTGATTGCGCAGTGGTTTGGGCAAGGTAGCCAATCCGCCAGCGGCATGAATGTCACGCCAGATAACGCCATGCGCGTAACCGCCGTGTACCGCGCCGTGTCTCTCTTGGCGCAGACGTATGCCTCGCTACCCCTCGGAGTGTATAAGCTGATGCCGAACGGCGGAAGCGTTCTCGATATCGAGCACCCACTCCAATACACCCTCACAAAACGCCCGAACAAGTGGCAGACGAGCTTTGAATGGCGCGAGATGCAATATGCCCACTTCGCCCTGCGCGGTCGCTGCTACTCCGAGATCATATCCACGGGTGGCAAGTCCGTCGCGCAACTCATCCCCCTTCACCCAGACCATGTGAGGCCCTTTAAGGCACCGAATGGTAAGCTGGCCTTCGAGTACACACCGCCGATAGGCGAATCGCGCATCATTTTGCAAAGCGAGATGTGCTTCATGCACGGCTTGACGGTAGGCGAGGATGGAGTAACGCCACTCTCACCAATATCCGCCTATGGGCGTGAAGCGATTGGCAACGCGCTTGCCACGCAGGAACACGCGGGCAAACTTTTCGCAAACGGCACACGCCTCGGCGGATTGCTCAAGATGCCCGGTCACTTGGCGGACGATACGAAGCGCAAGGGCTTGCTTGACGGATGGAATAGAGCCTTCGGCGGCACGCGCAACACAGGCAAGACCGCGCTGCTTGAGGATGGCTTGGAATGGCAAGCACTTGGCATGACCAGCGAGGATGCTCAACTGATCGAGACGATGCGCTGGTCGGTAGCCGACATATCCCGCATTTTCGACGGCATCCCGCTGCATCTATTGTCGGAGCTTGAGCGTTCTACGAATAACAACATTGAGCATCAAGGAATTTCCTTTGTAACCAATACGATACGCCCCGGCGCGATACGGCGCGAAGAAGCCCTTGAACGCGACTTGCTCTACGGCAAGGACGCAATCACCCACTGCATTAAATTCGACCTCGACGGCCTGATGCGCGGCGACGCAGCCAGCCGAGCCGCGTATTACACCAGCGGACTCGCGAATGGCTACCTGTCTCGCAATGAGGTGCGCATCGAAGAGGGCATGAACCCATCCACCGACGAGGGTATGGACTCGTTCACTTGCCAATTGAACATGACCACTATCGACAAAGTAGGGTTGGTTCCGCCCAAGCCCGAAGCGCCAGTAAAAATTGACACGCCGCCGAATCCGTAGTATTTTGTTGAAAAATGAAAGGTCGCCAATGACAAAAGAACGCGAAGTACGCACAATCTGCACCGAATTGCGAGCAATGCCGCAAGACGGCAAGCCGTCTAAAATCTGCGGACACGCTGCGAACTTCAATTCCATGTCGCAAGACCTCGGAGGCTTCACTGAGCGCATCGCGCCAGGCGCGTTCGCCAAAACTATTCTCGATGCCGACGTGCGCGCCTTGTGGAACCACGACGCAAACATTGTCCTTGGCCGCAACAAGTCCGGCACGCTCACCCTCGCCGAAGATTCGCAAGGCTTGTATTTTGAGATCGACGCGCCCGACACCCAGTTGGTGCGCGATATGGTAATCGGCCCGATCACACGCGGCGACGTGAGCCAGTGTTCGTTTGGCTTCTACACCATTGCTGACAAGTGGGAAAACATCGAAGGCCGCGCTGTGCGCACCCTGTTGGAGTGCGAATTGCTCGACGTGTCGCCCGTGACCTATCCGGCGTACAACTCGACTGACGTAGCGATGCGCTCGGCGCAAACCGTGTCGAACGAAACGAAGCAGCATCTCGGTTGGGCGAACGAGATTTTGCGCATGAGATTGGAATTATCGGCTTAAAAGTTTCAAGCTGGCACTCCACTTGTCGCACGGGCGGTGGATGCTTCTAAAAAGGTGTTCAATGCCCGTGCAAAACTAACGCCGTGAGGCGCTGTAGAAGGGAAAGACCATGAGCAAATTGCAAGAAATGCGCGACGCACGCGGCAAGGCTATTGCCGATGCGCGCTCCATCCTCGACAAAGCCGACACCGAAAAGCGCGGCCTGTCCGCCGAAGAAAACGCCACTTACGACACCATCTTCGCCAAATCCGAAGAACTCCGCGCGAGCATTGCCCGCGAAGAGTCTCTGGCAACTGCCGAACGCGATGCCGCCGAAGCTTCTTTGCGCAGCAAGGATGCCCGCAAGGACACCACTTCCGGCAAGTCGGTTGACGACGAAACCCGCGCGCTGGGCCAGACTGGCACTGACGAATACCGCGCCGCGTTCAGCAAGTTGCTGGCACAAGGCCACCGCAATCTGAGCGATGCCGAAACACGCGCGCTGCAAGCGGACATCGACACGTCAGGCGGCTTTACCGTTGCCCCGATCCAGTGGGTGAACCAACTCATCAAGAACATTGATGACCAAGTATTCATCCGTGGTCGCGCCACCAAATTCCGCCTGACCAATTCCGCCAGCATGGGCGCACCGACTCTGGTGAACAACCCGGCAGACAGCGATTGGACAACCGAACTCGCAACTGGCAACGAGGACAGCACCTTGTCCTTCGGCAAGCGCGAACTGAACCCGCACCCCCTGGCAAAACGCTTGAAGGTATCGAACAAGCTGATCGCGATGAGCGCAATGGGAATCGATGCTTTCGTGCGCGAACGCTTGGCTTACAAGTTCGGCATCACGCAAGAAAAAGCGTTCCTGACTGGCACTGGCGTAAATCAGCCTCTCGGCCTGTTTACCGCCTCGGCGAACGGCATCCCGACTTCCCGCGACGTATCCACCGGCAATACAACGACTGCGCCGACTTTCGATGGCCTGATCGAAGCCAAGTTCAGCCTGAAAGGCGCGTACTGGAATCAAGCGGATTGGATTTTCCATCGTGACGTGCTGAAAGGTTTGACCAAGCTGAAGGATGGCGAAGGCGAGTACATCTGGCGTCAAGCGATTACTGACGGCGAACCCGACCGCTTGCTGGGTCGTCCGATCACCATGTCGGAATACGCACCGAACACGCTCACCACCGGCTTGTATGTCGGTATCCTGGGCGACTTCTCTCAATACTGGATCGCTGACGCGCTGGACTTCCAAGTTCAGGTGCTCAAGGAACTGTATGCCGAGACGAACCAGACTGGATACATCGGTCGTTTGGAAACGGACGGTATGCCTGTTCTCGCCGAAGCGTTTGCTCGCGTAAAGCTGGCCTAATTTGACGGGGCGGCTGCGGTCGCCCCACCTCAAGGAGAATCACCATGAATTTGAGTTCAAACACCAAAATCACCGTTGTCGCGCCGTTGGCGACAGCCGCGCAGACCGAAGTCGTAAGTTCGGTGCTGGACATGCAAGGCTACGAAGGCGTGATGTTTATCGCGATGCTCGGAGCAGCTACGGCTACCGCCGTACTGACCTTGACCGTCAAAGGTAACACGGCGAACAGCACCAGCAGCCCCGCCCCTGTGACGCAAAAAGCAACTGCGGCGTACACCGCAGCAGGCACGGCTTCCGACTCGATGGCGCTGATGGTTGATCTGTGGAAGCCGACTACCCGCTACGTGTTCGCGTCGTATACCCGCACTGTGGCAAACGCCGCTTTGGGGGGCATCATCGCGATCCAGTACAAGGCGGGCAACGCACCGACCACGCACGACGCAAGCGTAATCGCTTCGGCTCTCGGCTTGGGCCTGTAACAACTCGGCGGCGGGGCAACCCGCTGCTCTAAATTTAGGAGAACAGCATGACTGCTGACGCAACGTACAACACGAAAGTCCAACAGCGCAACGGCGGCGACTTGCTGGCGGTAGCGTCTGGCGGAACGCTGGATATTGAATCAGGCGGTACACTGAGCATCGCGGGCGTTGATAAGACCGCTGCCGTAGCCGGTTTGCCCGCCACAACTGACTACGCGGTAGGCGTAGCTGCGGGTTACAAGATTGCTCGCGGTGTGCATCTGCAAGTCGCAGCAGTTGATACCGTCGTGACTGGTCTGACAACGGTTGTCGCTGTGGTCGCATCACCCATTCAGGCAGTGACCGCCAAACAGTCCTTCGTTGCCGCCTCAATCGGCAACCAGGCGGGCGCACCGGCGGCGGGTTCTGTGTACCTCGAGACTTTTGCCTCGACTTACGGCGCGGCCATCGACTTCACCGATAATCTTTCTTTCGCGTGGATCGCGATCGGGACGTAAACCATGAGCTATGCACAGCGTCTCGTAGTTCCCGTCACAACAGCGGCGGATGGTTCGGCCACCGCATACAGCGAAGTCCTCACCGGCAAGCTGTCGCAGATTCGCTACGTCAAGACGGACTTTGACAACGGTGTTGGTTTCACGATTACCGCAGAAGCCACTGGCGAAACGCTCTGGGCGGAAGCGGCGGTGAATGCCAGCGCCACCCGCGCCCCGCGCCAGGCAACGCACAGCACGGCGGGCGTGGCTGCGCTATACGCCGCTGCGGGAACGGCTGTAAATGACAAAATCGCACTGGCGAACGATCGCGTCAAAATCGTAATCGCGGCTGGCGGTAACGTCAAGAGCGGGGTTTTTCATTTTGTAATCGAATAAGGAGAATCACATGCCTGCAATCGTCGCAACAAGTATGCTCGGAGCCGGATCGCGCGTAATCACCGAAACCACTCTGAACGGCACGGACAGTTTCACGTTCAACCCGACCAAGAATCCGATTATGATTCTGAAAAACACCACGGCGGGGCCGCTGACCGCTACGTTCGTAGGCTCTACCGCCACGACTATCTCGGTGGACGGTGTGCCGTCTGTGTCCGTCGCAGCGGGTTACGCCACAACCGCAATCGCGGCGACCACTGGCGTTGTCGCCGTGCCTCTGAACACGATCAAGGCATACCTGCAAGGCACGCTGACAATCACCGGCGGAACAGGCCTGACAGCTACGCTGCTGGAGTTCTAAAATGGCTACCGTGCGCATGAAAACGCTCGAATGCGGCCCCGAAGGGAGTTTCGCGATAGATGAATTACGCGAAGTTTCCTTCAAGCAGGGCGAGATGCTTGTCGATACGAACCACGCGGTTTGGGTAGACAAAGGCGTTCCGCCCACTAAGGCTGAACTTAAACGCCTCGAAGCCGAGAAGCTGGAAGCCGAACGCATCGAAGCCGAGAAGCTCGAAGCCGAGAAGCTGGAAGCCGAGAAGCTGGAAGCCGAGAAGCTGGAAGCCGAGAAGCTGGAAGCCGAGAAGCTGGAAGCTGAACGCCTCGCAAGCGGCGATCCTGAATTTGCTACAGCCCCGAAGGCCGAGCAAACCGCGAAGCGATAAATGTCCTCTCTCACGCTCGTCACCGCACCGGCAGTCGAACCGCTCACCGTTGCGGAAGTCTTGCAAAGGGCGCGGGTTGACTCCATGAACCAAGAAGTGCCGCCAAGTTCCTTCACGGCGGCGCTCGCGGCTACTCCAATCGCGGGCAACGTCAACATAGGCGTTCACCGCTACTTGGCGACGTTCGTTACAGCAGACGGCGAGACGCAAGCGGGCGGCATCTCCGCGCCCGTGACCGTAGCGGACATCGCGGTGAACGGTAAAGTTGAATTGTCAGCAATCCCGGTAGGAGGTTCCCTTGTTTCGTCTCGTAGACTGTATCGTACTGTTGCTGGCGGTAGTACTTTTCTACTACTCGCTACCCTAGCCAACAACACCGCAACAACTTACACCGACAACATCTCGGATGCTTCGCTGGGCGCGCAAGCGCCAACAGTAAACACAACGGGCGACCCCGAACTTAACGCGCTCATCCGCGCTGCGCGAGTCGCTGCGGAAGGTTACACGCGCCGAGCGTTGGTGACGCAGACATGGGACTTGAAGCTGGATCGCTTCCCGTGCTGGACTATCCACGTACCGAAGCCGACTCTGCAATCTGTGGTGAGCATCACCTATGTTGATACGAACGGTACGACGCAGACTCTCGACCCCGCGCGGTATCTGGTGGATGCTAGCAGCACACCCGCGAGAATCACGCCCGTATTCGGAGGCATCTGGCCGATTACCCTCTACCAGAATAACGCCGTGACGGTGCGGTTCGTGGCGGGCTACGGCCTCGCGGCGGACGTACCGGACGGCATCAAGACGTGGATGATTATTCGCATCAAGCACCTGTTCGACAACCCCGATGCGGTGGTGATACAGACGCGCAATCAAATTGCTGAAATGCCCCGTGCTCTTGTGGACGGGATGCTGGACGAGTACACTGTGCCTGACTTTAACTGGGAGCATTGAAATGAAAGCAGCCACCATCCCTTTTTCCGATGTCACAAAAATGCTGACCGTTGAGATAATCCTCACCGGGCTGACTGTCGGCAAATTGCGTTTCCGCCTTGCTGCGCTGATATTCCGCTTCGGCGCGTTCGTCGCGGGAACAGGATTAAATCTCATTGAGGTAAAGACAAAATGACAACACCTTGGAACCCTGACGGCATCTGGCAAGGCGAGACGGTCGCCATTCTCGGCGCTGGCCCCGACATGACTGCCGAACTGGCGATGACCGCCAAAGGCTTCAAAACCATCGCCGTGAACCGCGCTGTGAAATTCGCACCGTGGGCGGATATGTTCGTTGCTCTCGACCCGCATCACCCTTTCTGGGAAGAGAAGGACAATGTGGGCTTCACCGGCATTTGCGTCCTCGGCGCTGAGCACGCAGACTACGACGCGATGTACGCCGGGATGTTCTACGAGCGCGTCAATATGGGCGAAGGGCACACGCTGGAAGTGCGCAACAACGCGCTGGCCGCTGTCCGAATCGCGGCTCGCGCAGGCGCGGCCAAGATCATCTTGCTCGGCTTCGACACCACGCGCTACGAAGAAGTCCATGCCGAGACAGGCTTCCGTGGACTCACCGAAGGACTCGCGCAAATGACTGCCGAACTCACCGCAGCAGGGATCGTCGTTGAGCAGATCGACTCGCCCGTGCAGTTGCCAGGTACTCGCGCCCCGCGACGCGGGGAGCAGGTTGACGTTGCTACGTTCCCGCAAGTTGCGCCAGTCGCCGAAGAGCCATTTGTTGAACCAGTCGCCGAAGAACCATTTGTTGAACCAGTTGTTGAACCAGTTGTTGAGCCAGTTGTTGAGCCAGCCGCCGAAGAGGTTAAAAAAGGCTGGTTCTAAATGGTTATCAACCCCAACACCAGAGTAAGGATCGAGTACCCCGTCGCGGGTGTCGATCCGGTGTACCAAACCCCGACCGTGGCTTGGACACTGTTGGGCATGGCTTGGGCTGAGATGGTGGACAAGTTACCGGCTCGCGATGAGGCGCTGCTGAATGCCATCTCGCTATCAAGCGTGCGCAGCCGCATCCGCATGAGATACAGGCAAGATATTGATGCTTCCATGCGCTTCGTGATTATGCGGGGGCAAGAAACGGTGTGGAGCATAATCGGCGGCCCAGCCATGATCGGGAACAAAGAGCAAATCGAGTTCTTGTGCGAGAGGAAATCAACATGAGCTGGTTAAAAAGCGTGGTTAAATCCTTGCTCAGTAAAAAATCGGCATCGCCGTTCTCGCCTGCTACATTACAAGCGCTGGCGGAAAACAAAAGGCTATCCGCCGAATTTCAACGCGCCATAGACAAGTACAAACATGGCTGAACGCAATATCCATTTTAAGGGGATGAGTGACTTGTCAAAGTTTCTCGATACGCTCGCCCCCAAGCTGCAAGCGAACGTGCTCCGCGCCGCCCTCTCGCAAGGCGCGAAGATTGTGCGCGATGCGGCGGTAGCGAACTGCCCTGTCGGCCCACCTGGGCGCGAGAACGCGCGCATCTACGGCGGGTACGCGGGCGCGTTGCGTGACAGCATCCGCTACGGCTCGCAAGTACGGATGCGCAAGGGTAAGGTCGTGGCGTACATTCGCGCAGGCGGACACGCACGGGGGAAAGTCGCTGACACGTATTACGCAAAGTTTGTCGAGTACGGTACTATGCCGCACGGCAACCACCCCGGCACAAGCCCGCACCCTTACATGCGCCCAGCACTCGATGCCGAATCGGAACACGCCTTGGCGGTAATCGCCAATTTCATCAAAAATCGGCTTGAAACAAAACACGGGCTGGACACTTCCGCCGTGGTACTTGGAGAATCGATATGACAAAAGTAACAGTAAAAATATCAGACGAACAAATCCGCGATATGGTGGATCGTTTCTTGGGCTGGAAATTGCCAAGAGACTTTGCGCCCGACGCGGGAATCTCGTTTCAGCCAACTAAGCCGTATGAGGTTGACGAATTCGGTAATTCATGGTGGCCTATTGGGACGAATTTGCTCCACGCGGGGCAGGCGGAAGAGATGATTCGCCACCTGCTCGACATCGAGGATAACACTACGCCATGAGCGGAACAGCAGTCGTCAGATCGCTACTCGCGGCCAACGCCGCGCTGACCGCGCAAGTTCCCGCCGCGCGTATCTTCGTCGGCGATGTACCGCTGAATACTACGCTGCCCGCCATCTCGGTGAAGATGGTAAGCGGCGTGCAGCGCAACACCGTGGCGATGACGGAGACTAAAAGCGTGTCCGAGCGCATCCAAGTGACGCTCTTAACCAAGACCGCAACGCAAGGCCCGATATGGCCTTTGATTCGCGCCGCGCTGCCCGTGAGTCGCGGCGTGGTGAGCACATTTGACGTAGACAGCATCCTGCCCGACACGGCAGGGCCGGATATGTTTGACCAAATCTCGATAATTTACCAACAATCGCAAGACTTTATGGTAAGATTCGCGAGGTAAGCAATACCCGATTTCTAACGCAGGGATGCGCCGAGTCGGTTTTCAAATCATCATCGCATTGTTGCGACGTGAAAGGAGATTCAAATGGTACAACGTACAATCATCAACTCCGCCGCTGGCGCAACTCTGGCTATCTCGGCATCCCTCCCCGCAACCTACGACGCATCTGGCTACGCGGCTACCACCATCACCTACACCGCAGTCGGGCAAGTCGAGAACTTCGGCAACCACGGCGTAACCGCTACGGTGACGGAATTTACGCCCGTCGATACCTCGGTCGTGACGAAGGTGAAAGGCTCCAAGAACTACGGAACCATGTCCATGACTCTTGGATCAATCCCAGGCGATGCGGGTCAAATAATCCTCAAAGCCGCATCGGAATCCAGCAACCGCTACAGCGTCAAGATCACCTACCCTGATACCTCTATCCATTACATGGACATCCTGGTATCCAAGTATGAACAGACCGATGGGGCGGTGAACGACATCCAAAAGATAACTTGTGATTTAGCCGTTTGCCGCGCCCCGGTAATCGTCGCACAAGTTTAACCGAGCATAGGCGCGGTACGTGTCTCCTTAGTGGGAGCGCGTCCCGCGTACTAGCAGTAACCGAGTTGCGGCGGCTTCCCGCAACACTCATTTCACCACTAAGGAGAATCAAAAATGGATATTCGCACAAAAGCGGTACAACCGACGAGCACACTGGAATTGCGTGACGCGAACGACGAATTGCTGCAAGGCGTGACCGTGACCGTTTACGGCCCCGGCTCCAAGCAATACGCCGCCGCACAGTCGCGCCAGCAGAACCGCATGATCGACGCGCTCAAGAAGAAGGGTAAGACCGATCAGACTCCCGAGAAGAAGGCGGCTGAAACCGCAGAGTTCTTGGCCGACGTGACGGTGGGCTTCGAGGGCTTGGAGTACGACGGCCTCGAAGGCAAAGAACTGGCGATGGCGGTGTATTCCGACATTTCCATTGGTTTCATCGCGGATCAAGTTGCGAAGTACATCTCGGACTGGTCAAATTTCTCGAAGGTGTCCGCGCCGAGCTTGTAACCTACGTCCGGCACAGCGCATGGCTTCAAGCTGTGCCGGAGTATGAGGGCGACAAGGCGGAAACAAAGCGCCCCTCGCGGATTAAGCAGTATGAGAAGGACGGTGTTGAAGTAACGATGCCGGAATGCGAAGCAACATATCTGGTGTCGTATCTGTACGAAATCGGCCCGACACTGCCGAACGGGATGGGCGAAGCGCCACTCACTCATGCCGAGATTTCATCATGGCAACAGAACACTGGCATCGAACTTTCGTCTTGGGAGGCGCGCGTGTTACACAGGGCTTCACTTGAATATCTCAGCGAATCGCAAAGAGCGAAAAGCCCAGACACGGAAGCGCCTTGGGCAGATGCGCCCTACGTCAAGCCTTTACCGAATAATGTTGCGCTGCGTATGCAGCGGGCAATGCAAGAATTGGCGGCAATGTAATGGCACTCGCCGGTATCCTCGAAATACAGTTGATGGCTAACATGGCGCGCTTGTCCACGGACATGCAGCGCGCTGAAAAGACCGTGCATGACTCGATGGACAAGATGGGGAACTCCGTCGCGGGGGTCGAAGCGGCGTTCGGTAAGCTTGGGCACACGCTTGCCCTCGGCGCGGTGTTCGACCAGGTGCGCCGCCTCACCGACGATTACACCAAGCTCACCGCCCAACTCCGAATCGCTACCAAGACACAGGCAGAGTACGCGCAAGGACTGGCGGACGTGCGCCGCATAGCGGCAGAGTCACAGGGCGATCTGAAAGCGACGGCATCGCTTTACACCCGCCTATCTAACTCGCTCGCGCAATTCGGTGCTACGCAAAAACAGGTATCCAGCATGACAGAAGCCGTCGCGCTGGGGCTGAAAGCTTACGGGGCGACGGCGACAGAAGCCTCAAGCGCGATGCTTCAACTCACGCAAGCCATCGGCTCTAACCGCCTCGGAGGCGACGAGTTCCGCGCGCTGATGGAAGAGATGCCGAACATGATGCGCATACTCGCCAAGAGTATGGGCGTGACGTTTGGTGCGCTCAAGACCCTCTCGGCGGAAGGAAAAATCACGAACGCCGAACTGCTCAAGGCATGGAGTGATCCGGCACTTATCGCAGCACTGATGAAACAAGCCACCATGACGCGCACCATTACGGGCGAGATGATGGTGTTCCGCAACAACCTCACAATGCTGGTGGGCGAGTTCATGGGGGCATCTAAAGGCACTGAGGGTATCACCGCGTCGCTGCACCTGATGAGCGATTCGGTACTGCTACTCGCGGAGAACTTGAAGATACTGGTGCTTGCCGTGACGGTGTTGAGTTTGGCCTATGCGGGTAAGTTTGCGGTAGGGCTGGTTAGCGCAACGAACCTTACGCTGGCGCACAGCGAAGCCCTCGCCATTAACGCGGCGATGAACCTGCGCGCGGCAGAAGCTACAAACTTCGGGGCTAAAGCGGCTCTCGCACAAGGAGCGGCCAGTGCTCTCGCTACGGGCGAAACAGCAGCGGCGACCGCCGCTAACGTAGCGTATCGCAAATCGGCGGTAGAACTCGCAGCAGCGCAAACCGCAGCCAGCGCATCGGCAGTTACCGGCATCACGGCGGTAGGCGTGGCGATGCGCACCGCTATCATGGCGAACCCGTTGCTCGCGGTCGCTACGGCTATCGGGCTGATTGTGGTGGCTATTGCGAATTGGGATGACATCATAAAAACCAGCAAGGCGTCGCTCAAGTGGTTCCGCGATGACTTTCTCGGCGGCATGGGGTTCCTCGCCGCGTCGGTAGGCATAGGCATCGGCGAACTGGTGCAGAAATTGTCTCTGCTCGCAAATCTGACTGTGCCGCAACTCAAAAGCGGCGAGTTCAAAAAGCAATGGGACGAACTCGGCAAGCTGGCCGAACAATCGCGCATTGACGCCGCAGCGCGAATCGCGGGGGTTGGTGGCAAGCAGGATGCCGCCGCGACGATAGAAAAGAATGCGCCATTTTCGTACAGCGCGCGGTGGCTTGTGGACAGCGGTAAGTACATGACAACTGCCGCGAAGCGCGTACAGGAAATAGCCGCTGTGACGAAAGAATATCAGGTAAATATCGCGCAACTCAACAAGGAAGTATCCACTGGCTTGCGGGACTCCGCGAACGCCGCTCTGGTACGCGCAACGCTGGACAAGGGGTTAAAAGATCAGATAGCAGGTATCAACCGCGAACACGCCTTGGCACCGAACGTATCCACCTTCGGCGGAATGGCGGCCAGCTTGAAAGAACTCATAGCGGAGAACAAGACGCACGAAACGCACGTCGGCAAAGTAACCGTCGCTTACGAAAATATGCACGCCGAGATGCTGAAAGCGGGCAAGGACGCGCAGATGCTCGCCGCTGTTCGGCATAAGTACGGCACGGAAGCCGAGTACCAAGATGCTCTCGCCAAAGCACAAAAGATTGATGATCTGGTACTCGCGGAAAAGGCGGCGAAAGAAGCCAAAACCGCATCGGAATACGCCAAAGAGCAAATAGCGAAGATCAACGTGCTGGAAGCGGCACGGACAAGCGAGATGGAATTTCAGCGTTCGCTGCAAGGCAAGTCGAAAGACGATCAGGAATTGCTGCTCGCGTATCACAAAGAGGAATTGCGCTACGCGAAAGAGATTTCAGATATTCGCAACAGTTCGCAATTCGCAGGAAGCAATCCCGCTGTGCTCGCTGAGATGCAAAAAGTGTTGGACAAGGCCAAGACCACGCACGAAACGATAAAGGTGTCTATCGAACCGACGCTCGACGAGGCGCGTGCAAACGCGGAGATGAACAAGATACGTGACAATTTCAAAGGCGTATTCGATGGGCTACTCGAACCTGGCGTGCATGTACCCAACAAGATTGCCAAATCGTTTGGTGCTGCCGTAAACAAGTCGATCAAGGACGCGCTGAACGCCGCACTGTTCGACGATATGCGCGACCGGATGGCGACCTCTGCGGCAAATGGCATGAAGCCGATAACGGATATCATAAAGAAAGCGAAGGGCGAGCTGGATGTGTGGGCTACCGATACGTTCGGCAGTATAGGGGGCGCGGCCAAGGGTTCGGATCAGGCGAAGCAAATAGGAATGGGCGTATCGGACGCGATGGTGCAGATGACCGTAGCCTTGTTCTCGCGCTTGAGCCGCAGCCCCTCACAAGCGCAACTCAATTCGGTGAACCAGCAGTACATCCAGCAATGGCAAGGAACAGGCACGGTGCTGGGCGATATGTCGGCCAAGTCCACCTCTATCGTCACGGCGATGGACACGCTGAATAAAACCACGTTCGCGCACACCGATTACCTCGCGCAGATGAACACCAGTATGCGGAACATGGACAAGAATATGTCGTCCTTGCTCACCGAACTCGGCAAGACACTGGGCGTAACTGGCTTGTCGCAAACCCCGATAGGCGGCACGATCACCACCAAAGTTATCTCCGATGGTGTGGCGATTTTGGGGAACGTAATCGGCAGCTTCTTCGGCGCAAGCAACATTGGCAGCTTGTTGCAAGGACTGTTCGGTTCGTCGTCCACCTCGATCACTGGCACGGGTATCAACTTTGGCGGAACAGCAAAGCAATTACAACAAGGGCAGGGCGGATCGCAATACACATCCGGGACTACTACCAGCGAATCGTTCTGGGGGCTGTTCTCCTCGACAAGTACATGGACGCGATACGCTGCGCTGAATAGCAGCGTTACCAAAGCCCTCGGTGCTGTATTCGTAAATATCGGCGATACGATAAAAGCGGCGGCGGTATCTCTCGGCGGCGATGCGACGACCCTGCAAAGGCAACTCGATGCGTTCGTCATCAGCACGGGTAACGTGAGCCTCGCGGGGATGAACGTGCAGCAGCAGCAGCAGGCGTTGACAAACATCGTGTCGCAGCAATCCGATCTGATGGTCGCGGCCATCGTGCCCTCGATGAGAGCGTTCCAAGTGTCAGGGGAAGGCTTGCTGCAAACGCTGGTGCGCGTGGTGTCTGAGATCGCAACAATCACCGAGTTCTACAAGGTGTTGGGTGACACCACGACCGTCACCGCTGCTTCCGCTGACGCGCTGATAACCGCACTCGGCGGCGTGGACGCTGCGAACCAAGCGATGACAAAATTCGTCAGTAACTTCGCGCCAGATGCGGTGAAGTCTGCGCAGGCGCTTAACGCTTTGCAAGTCGCGCTGAACAACGCAGGGCTGAACGGCGTAGCGCCGATGATAAAAACGACACAGGATTACTTCGCGCTGATGCAAATAGCGACCACCGACCAGCGTGTAATTCTCCTACAACAGCAAGACACCGCGTTGACGTACATCAAGACCATCGGCAGCGCGATGAACCTGATGCTGGACAAAGCATCGAAAGCATCCAGCGCCGCGAAGAACGACTTGGGTGCCGCGATAGCGAACGCCTCCGCACTCGCGCAGTCGGTGAAGGGGGCTGCGCAATCGCTCTACACGTCGTTCATGCAGCAGATGACACCGAACTACCAGCAGCAGATGTACAAGGCCGCGCTGGGGCAGCTACAGACCGCTTACGACCAATACAAAGCCACAGGCGTAGCGCCCAACGCGGCGAGCTTGCAGCAGGCTGTGAGTACGGTTAGCCAAGGCGGAACGCAGATGTTCGCCTCGGCACTGGACTGGAAGCGTTCCACGATGCAGACCATCGACTTGTTGAGCGGGATGGGAAACTTAGCCGATGCGCAAGTTACCGTACTCACCCAGATAAGCGGGAGCATGGATAAGCTCCTGGCGGCGACCCAAGAGCAGAACGCGGCTATCAACGCGGGGAACATGATCGCCGCAGCGGATGCTGCCGGACGCGCCGCTGTGCAATCCGCGAATCTCGCTTGGCTACTCGGCGTGAACTCTATCCTGTCGGGTGCCGCGAAGAACAATACGCTGGTCGTTGATCTGGTCGCGCAGACCGTAGCGGCAACGGTGGGCGGCAACGCGGTGCTGGTGGACACCCTGCAAAAGTACATCACCGCAGCCGGGCAGACGATGATCGGTTCGGGGGCAACAACTGGCGCGAACGGCTCGTTCTCGTCGGCGGGCAGCGCGATAGCCCTGTCCAGCGCGAGTGCGCTGAACCAAGTAGCGGGCATGACTTCCGTAGCGGCGTTCACCTCGTCGCTACCGTCCTTTGCGGTAGGCACAAGCTCTGTGCCGTTCGACATGACGGCGAACATCCACGCGGGGGAGGAGATAACACCACGGCCTTTTGTCGATGCGCGTAAGGCAGCACAGCAAGAGACGAACGACCTGCTCGCCCGTCTTGCGAACCCCAATGCGGAAGTCGTCGCTGAACTGAAAGCGGTGCGGCGAGAATTGGCGGACATCCGCCGCACGAATCAGAATATGGACTGGACTACCGACAAGTGGGATAATGCAGGTATGCCCGAAGTGAGGACTGTCTAATGGCTGTAAAACGCACCGCCCTGAGATCGTTCTATGACGATACGACAATCGTATCGGATTACAAAATGCTCATAGGGATGGGGTTAATGGCAGGGCATGACCCCTTCCGGGGTTTTGGTTATCGTTCTGGGCTATCGACTGCGGTAACTGGCGACGACATCTGGCAAGGCGCGGCGACAACGCAACCCGTTCCGAATCAAACAACCGGCGAGCAGATGGTTATTGTTTCATCCGCTGCCGCCGATTCTTCCGCCGGTGCGAATGTCCGCAAAATACATATTCACTATCTCGATAGCGGCGGAAATGAACAAAAAGAAATCGTAACAATGAATGGGGTAACGCCGGTTAATACCGCCGCTACGAATATCCGTTTTGTGCAACACATTCATACCTATGAGAACGGAACATTCGGCGCTGCTGCTGCGGGGAACATATCGGTTTATAAAGTTGGGGACGCGGCTACTGTTTACGCCTACATAAAAGCGGGTGAAAACAAATCGCTCGACTCCTCGAGAATGGTTCCTAACGGAAAAACATTTTATCTATCTTACATCAGTGTTTCCGGCGCAAGCGGAAAACCGTTGTCGATAAGATTAAGGGCCACCAGTGAGGAAAATGGGACATTGTTCCCCGGTATTTTTTTATTCAATGAACTATTTTCCGTGCAGGATTCTATCGGAACTATTATGTTTGATATCCCCAGAAAGTTCCCCTCGCTTGCAATAGTCAAAGGGACAGTATTCTCATCGCAAGCTGGCGGTGAATGCACGATTAACTATGGTGGGTGGATAGAATGAGTTCTCCCGATTTCAAATTCGTAGCGCCCACCGTTATCACCGATGCGATGCTCACGTCGAGCAACGTACCCGAAGCGGTAGCCGCAACCTACGCTGGCGGAACGACCTACGCGCTCGCGGATCGCGTCGGACTTGCCCCTGTTGACGGCGCGGCACAACTTATTTACGAATCGCTATCCGCAGGCAACATCGGCAACCCACTCCCTGTCCCCCCGGCTACCGCGACGGCATTTTGGCGTTATGTTGGGAGTGTCTACCCTGCGTACTCCGCCGCCGTTACCTACGGACTCGGCGCGACAGTATCGAGCACATCAACCAATGTGCATGAGCTGTACGAATCGCTAGTCGCGGGTAATGTCGGCAATGCGCTCACTGATGCTACGAAATGGCTTGATCTTGGTTCGACGAACCGCTGGGCGATGTTCGATCAGATCATGGCCAGCCAAACCACAAATGCGGAAAGCATTACGCTGGTGCTCGCACCGGGCGTACTGATAAATTCTGTTGTACTCGCCAATCTTATCGGCGGCAGTGTTCGTATCCAGCAGTCGATCAGCGGATACGACCGAACTATTTCGCTTAATTCTCACGTTGCTGCGGATTGGTACGGCTGGTTCTACGACCCGCTGCTTACCAAGAGCGCGGTGGCGTTCATGGACATCCCGCCCTATCCAGCGGGTGTACTTACGATCACCATATCAGGAACTAACGGTACTGCCGGGTGCGGGGTTATCGTGCTCGGGCAGGCAACCTACATAGGCACAACGTTAGCCAACCCGACCAGGGGGATCAATGACTATTCACGGATTATAGAGGACGCTTGGGGCGGTTTGGTGCTTGTGCCGGGGGGTTACTCTGCTACTTTGAGTGTCGAGGTATTTGTCCCGGAAGGGTACGAATCGCAAGCCGTGGCTTTACTCGCCAGCATCCGCGCTACACCAGTGATGTTTGTGGCGGGTGACAACTTTGATGCCAGCATAGTTTATGGTATTCTTGGGCGAAACTGGACTGTACCTATGGCTGTAACGGGTAATATCGCCCGACTTGA